>ERZ761603.1222-NODE-1222-length-19652-cov-48.439302_pt1 | contig 19652 bp, 18 predicted proteins | sample MGYA00511879_ERZ761603 | MGnify/ENA primary metagenome ERZ761603 (study PRJEB28899, sample SAMN02850040) | bioreactor sludge metagenome | biome: EBPR Sludge; feature: EBPR Bioreactor; material: flocular biomat | place: Australia: Thorneside Wastwater Treatment... | reverse complement strand
TCCAGGCTCATGGCATGAGCCCGTCACTACTTAACGCGAACTGAGCCTTCTTTTTCGGCATCTTCGCGGTGATTGCGCTCTGGGAAGTCCTAGCGCCGCGGCGCCCACTAACTGTCTCCAGGGTTCTGCGCTGGAGCAGCAACCTCGGTCTGGTGGCGCTCAACACGGCACTGTTGCGGCTGATCTTTCCACTGGCCGGCGCCGGCATGGCGGCTTTCTGTGCCGACCGGGGCTGGGGCCTGCTGAATCACTTTGCCGTGCCGTGGCCGCTTGCGATCCTGCTGGCCGTGATCGCCCTGGATTTTGTCATCTGGCTGCAGCACGTCATGCTGCATGCGGTACCGGCTCTCTGGCGGGTGCACCGGGTGCATCATGCCGATCCCGACTATGACCTGACGACCGGGGCGCGCTTTCATCCGCTCGAGATCGTCCTGTCGATGCTGATCAAGTTCGCCACCATCGTCGTGCTCGGCGCGCCAGTGATCGCCGTGGTCATTTTCGAGGTCGTGCTGAACGGCATGGCCATGTTCAACCACGGCAACATCGGGCTGCCGGCCCGTCTGGACCGGGTAATGCGCTGGATTGTCGTGACGCCGGACATGCATCGGGTACATCACTCGATCGAGGACGACGAGACCAACTCCAATTTCGGCTTCAACCTCAGCTAGTGGGACCGCGCGTTCGGCACCTATCGCGACCAGCCGCGCGGCGGCCAGCTCGGGATGACGATCGGTATCCGCGATCATCGGGATGCGCGCGAGGTGGCGCGTCTTGACGGCATGCTCCTGTTACCGTTTCGCGGACAGGTGAACGACTACGCGATCAATCGGCGCAGCTACCCCGACCAAAGCAGAAGCGTCGGGGTCGGGAACGCGGAGTCAGGGCAGACGAGCCGGTAGGCGACTGCCCGGCCGTGCCGCTACTTCCTTTCGCCCCAGATCTCGGCCACCCGCGCATCGCGGCCGCAGGCGAAGCGGTAATAGCCATAACGCAACGGATTCTTCCTGTAATAGTCCTGGTGGTATTCCTCGGCGCGCCAGAAGGTGGTGGCGGGGGCCAGTTCCGTGTGGATGCTCGTGAACCGGCCGCTCGCCAGCAGTGCGTCACGGCTGGCTTCCGCGACCTTGCGCTCGGCTTCGTTCTGCCAGTAGATGCCGCTGCGGTAGGGCGTCCCGATGTCGCAGAACTGGCGATTCCTGGCGGTGGGGTCGATATGGCGCCAGAAGTACTCGACGAGCTGCCCGTAGCTGATCTTCTCCGGGTCGTAGTGCACCTTGACGGCTTCGGCATGTCCGGTGTTACCCGAGATCACGCTCGCGTAGTCCGGGTTTTCCGTCCAGCCGGCGGTGTAGCCGGATTCGACCTCGAACACGCCGGGCAGCTTTTCGAAGTCCTGTTCCACGCACCAGAAGCAGCCGCCGGCAAATATCGCCGTGGCCCCCGGGCCGCTGTAGGACTGCGTCGATTCCATCTGCTGCGACCGGGCATGGACCGGAATTGCCAGAACGGCAATTGCTGCGGTCAACGCCAGAAAACGGGGGATTTTCATGTCCGCAGTGCGGGTAGCGAGGCGCCCTGGACGACAAAGGCAAGGGCGACCCCGTTGTTGCAGTAACGCTTGCCCGTCGGCTTGGGGCCGTCGTTGAAGACGTGCCCCTGGTGTCCTCCGCAGCGCGAACAATGGTATTCGGTGCGCGGATAGATCAGCTTGAAATCTGTCGAGGTGCCCAGAGCGCCGGCGATCGGTTGCCAGAAGCTCGGCCAGCCGGTGCCGCTTTCGTACTTGTGCGCGCTGTCGAACAGGGGCTGGTTGCAGGCAGCGCAGATGTAGGTGCCGGCCCGCTTCTCTTCATTCAACGGGCTGCTGCCGGCCCGCTCGGTACCTTCCTCGAACAGCACCTTGTACGCCTCGGGCGAGACCAGTTTGCGCCATTCGTCGCGGGACTTGTTCACGGGGAAGCTGCTCGCGCCACCTGCGCCGAAGGGCAAGGCGCTGGCAGCGAGCAACCCGGTCATGCGGAAAATCCAGTTGCGACGGTTCATCCTGTTCTCCTTTGCTCTGCTCGACGCTCCGTGCGGTTGTGCACGGCGTCGTCGGTGTCCTGATCCTTGGTCGTCCGGATCCGCGATTTCCTTACAGGAATCTCGCTGCCGGTAAGCATCGGGCAGGAACCAGGTCGGGGAGTTCCGGCATTCGTCAACGCTTTCGGCGGGAGCCACGGGGGCAAGAGACACTCCGGTCAGGCCGTCATGCGGCGCCGCACCCGATCAGCCGCGGGTCGCCAACGCGCCGCCGCAACTGCTGCCCTGACCGGCCGTACAGCCATAACAATGATCGGCGACCCGGATCTGGCGACCATTCAGGTCAGCGTCGAGCAGGTCGGAAAGGTATACCGGCCTTGCCGCCCTGGTTCCTCCAAGCGGCAGTCCGAGCATCTGGTTGAAATCGCAATCGAACACCTGGCCCTGCCAACTGACGGAGAGCAGTGTCCGGCACATTACGCCATCGAGATTTTCCGGTTTCGCGGCACTCCTCAACAACTGCATGTAGTCGCCAAATTCGTTGCGTGCCAGCAACTGGCTGCCAAAGCGCTGGATCGGCATGTTGGTGAGGACATGCAGCCGGTTGAACACGATGCCATGGCGGCTTGCCAGTTGTTCCTTGTAGACCTGTTCCAGATGCATCTGGTCAGGCGCCAGGCTCGGGCCGAGCGGGTTATAGGCCAGGTTGAGAACGCGGCCGCTGTCCGGCAGGCCGTAGCCCAGAGAATTCAGGCGGCGCAGACCTTCGAGACTGGCCTGGAAGACCCCTTCGCCGCGCTGCCTGTCGACGTTCTCCTCGAGATAGCAGGGCAGCGACGCCGTAACTTCGACGGCATTGTCGGCGAGAAAGGCGGCCAGCGTCTCCTGGCCCGGCTCGCTGAGGATCGTCAGGTTGCAGCGGTCGATGACCCGCAGCCCCATCTCCCTGGCGGCGACGACCAGACGCCGGAAGTTCGGATTCAGCTCCGGGGCGCCGCCGGTCAGGTCGAGCGTCCGGATGCCGTGCCTGCCGGCAAAGACCAGCATCGCTTCCATCGTCTCCCAGCTCATTTCCTCGGTCCGTTTGGGGCTGGCAGCGACATGGCAATGGAAGCAGGACTGGTTGCAGCGGTAGCCAAGGTTGGCCTGGAGCGTTTCCAGCGTTCTGCGCTCGATCGCAGGGAAACCGGTCCTGAACAGCAGCTGGAAGGTATCAAGCATTGTCGTTCTCCGGGAAAGCCTTACCCCTTAGTCGCGCCAGCGCCGGATTCGTTACACCTCGCGCAGGAATTGCCGGTCGCCGCTGGGGTGAACATGAAAATCCCCGGCAGCCGGAAGCTTGCCGGGGACTTGCCCACAAGGGGTGCCGGGGCGGATATCAGAACGGGATGTCGTCGCCCAGGTCGTCGAATGCCGGCTTCGGCTTGTTCCTGGCGGGCGACGGAGCGAAGTCCGCCGACTCCTCGTAACCGCCACCGGAAGACGCCGGGGCGCCCATGCCCTGGCGCGAACCGAGCATCTGCATCTCGGTCGCTTCGATTTCAGTCGTATAGCGATCCTGGCCTTCCTTGTCCTGCCATTTGCGTGTCTTGATGCGCCCCTCCAGATAGACCTGCGAGCCTTTCTTCAGGTACTGGCCGGCGATTTCCGCCAGCTTCCGGTAGAAGACCACGCGATGCCATTCTGTGACTTCCTTCTTTTCACCGGACGTCTTGTCCTTCCAGCTTTCTGTGGTCGCCAGACGAATGTTGCAGATTGCGTCACCGCTTGCCGTATAGCGGGTTTCCGGGTCGGCGCCCAGATTGCCGACGAGAATCACCTTGTTGACCGATGCCATGCCGATGCCTCCTAGATGGATTGAGTCGCGACGGCAGTCTCGCGCCGTCGCGGAAAATTCATTGAGCCAGCCACCGCCAGCCAGAGCAGCGCCAGTCCGGCACAGGCGGCAAAGACTGCATTATCACCGAAATGCTGCGCGATGTAGCCCCCGGCCGCGCCGCCGGCGAACAGCCCGATCGCCTGCATCGTGTTGTACACGCCGAGCGCCGCGCCCTTGGCCGCCGGCGGTGCCGTGCGCGAGACCAGCGAGGGCAGCGTCGCCTCGAGGATGTTGAAGGCGACGAAGAAGAGCAGCAGCCAGAAGGCCAGCGTCCATAAGCTCTGGCCGAAGAACAGCAGGCCGAGTTGGACGACAACCAGCAGCGCGACGGCGGCGCAAAAAATGGCGCGCATCTTGTCCTTGCGTTCGGCGGCAACGATCGCCGGCACCATGATGGCGAACGAGACGAGCACTGCCGGCAAATAGACCTCCCAGTGCGCCGCCGCCGGCAGCCCGCCGTGGTCGACCAGTGCGTGCGGAAGCACGACGAACATCGCCATCTGCACCATGTGCAGCGTGAAGATGCCGAGGTTCAGGCGCAGCAGGTCGGCATCGAAGATCACCCGGCGCAGCGGCAGCTTGTCGTGGCCATGCGGCCGCGGCGCGGGAGGCACGACCTTGAGTAGCAGCACGATCGCCAGCAGGGCGAGAATGCCGGTCAGCACGAACAGCCCGCCCATCCCGACCCAGCCGTAGAGCACGGGGGCGCCAATCAGCGACAGCGCGAATACCAGTCCGATCGATGAGCCGATCATCGCCATCACCTTGGTCCGATGCTCCTCACGGGTGAGATCGGCAGCCAGGGCGGTGACTGCCGCCGAAATCGCGCCGGCCCCCTGCAGAACGCGGCCGGCGATGATCCAGTTCATGTCCGGCGCCCAGGCCGCAATGAAACTGCCGCCGGCAAAGATCAGCAATCCCGTGACAATCACCGGCTTACGCCCCCAGAGGTCGGAGGCAATGCCGTAGGGAATCTGGAAGATCGCCTGGGTCAGGCCGTAGGCGCCGAGCGCAAAGCCGACCAGCGCCAGGTTGTCGCCCCCGGGAAGCGTCTTCGCGTAGACCGAGAACACCGGCAGGATGAGGAACAGTCCCAGCATGCGCAGGCCGAAGATCGCCGCCAGCGACGCACCGGCGCGGCGTTCTTGCGGACTCATCCGGTCAGCGGCGGGGATCGACATCGGGAGAAAGCCTTTGGTGCAATGCAGCGAAATGCGAAATAGTAGCAGGTTTGCCTATACTCCCGCGTTGTCCCGCCGCCCTGGCGGGCTGGCGGAAGGTCCGGACGGGGCGCAGGCGCTAAAATGCCGGGCATCCATCCACATTCGAGATGTCGCATGCGCCTGCTGCCCCCGCTTCTCCTGGCTTTCCTCGCCGGTTGCGCCACCATCGTCGGCACCTTCAACCTCGACGACCGCTTCGGTCCGCCCGACCCGGCGCGCTTCGATCAGCCGACCGCCGCGGTCAGCGGCGCGCCGGATTACTGGAGCGAGGTGCGGCCGCTGCTTGACCGGCGTTGCGTTTCCTGCCACGCCTGCTACGACTCGCCGTGCCAGCTCAATCTGACCAGTTACGCCGGGCTGACCCGCGGCGCCAACCCGAAGATCGTCTACTCCAGCGTCCGTTTGGTCGCCGACGAACCGACGCGCCTCGGCTTCGATGCCCTGACCAATGCAGTTTGGCGGAAGAAGGGCTTTCACCCGGTGCTCAACGAGCGCGAGCAGACGCCGGAAGCGAACCGCGACGGCGGCGTCATGTACCGCATGCTCGCCCTCAAGCAAACTCATCCGGGACCCGCGAGCGGAGCGCTGACCAACCCCGATCTCGACTTCTCGCTGGACCGCGACCAGACCTGCGCCCGCGCCGAGGACTTTGACGAATACGCACTCAGGCACCCGGAACGCGGCATGCCCTTCGGCCTGCCCGGGCTGCCCCGCGACGAGCACCAGACCCTGGCGCGCTGGCTGGAGGCCGGAGCGCCCTACACGCCACCGCCGCCATTGCCGGCCGAAGTCATGGCGCAAGTGACCGAGTGGGAGCGCTTCCTGAACGGCGACAGCCTGCGCGAGCAGCTGGTCGCCCGCTACATCTACGAGCACTGGTACGTCGGCCAGATCCATTTCGCGGCGGCGCCGGGGCGTTACTTCCAGCTCGTCCGCAGTCGGACGCCACCGGGAAAGCCGATCGATCTGGTGGCGACGCGCCGGCCCTACGACGACCCGGGCGTGGCGCGCGTCTACTATCGCCTCCGCTACAACGAGGCGACGCAGGTGGAAAAGACGTTCATGCCGCTGGAACTCGACTCCGCCCGCATGGAGCGCGTGCGCCAGTGGTTCTTCGTTGCCGACTACCCGGTTGACACGCTGCCTGGCTACGCTCCGGATCAGGCCTCCAACCCCTTCGCCACCTTCCGCGCGCTGCCGGTCGCGGCGCGTTATCGCTTCATGCTCGACGACGCGCAGTTCACCATGATGGGCTTCATGAAGGGGCCGGTCTGCCGCGGCCAGGTCGCCCTCAACGTGATCAACGACATCTTCTGGGTCGCCTTCGTGTCCCCGGACAGCAGCGAAACCCGGATGGCGACCGCCCTGCTCGACACCGACATCGTCAACCTGCAACTGCCGGCGGAACACGAGAGCACCGCCGGGTTGCTGTCCTGGCGTCAGTATTCCAGGCTCGAGAAGAACTACCTGCAAGCCAAGAGCAGGCTCGCGGCCGAGTTGAAGAGCAACGAGTTGCCGGTCGTCACCGACCTGTGGGATGGCGACGGCAGCAACCCGAACGCGGCATTGACGGTCTTCCGCCATTTCGACAATGCCTCGGTGATCCGCGGCTTCGCCGGTTCCCGCCCAAAGACGATGCTGGTCATCGGCTACCCGTTGTTCGAACGCATGCACTACCTGCTGCTCGCCGGCTACGACGTCTACGGGAATACCGGGCACCAGCTGGCCACCCGGCTCTACATGGATTTCCTGCGCATGGAGGGCGAGCTCAACTTCCTCACTTTCCTGCCGCTCAAGGACCGCCAGCCGGTTCTCGATTTCTGGTACCGCGGCCGCAAGGGACAGACCGACCAGTATTTCACCGATGCCGCCGCCTACTTCCCGAGCGAAAGCGGCATGCGCTACCGCAGCACGGATCATCTGGCGGAACTGTACGAGGCCGTCAGGCAGCGCATGGCGCCGGTGCGCCCGCCAGCGCTCGACTGGCAGAAGACCGGGCTGACCCCGGCCGAAATCGCGCAAATGCGCAAGCTTTCGCAGATCCGCGGCATTCCCGCCTCGGTCATGCCCGAGTTCAGCCTGCTGTTGCTGCGCCGGCCCGGGGAACGGCTGCAGATCGTATCCCTGGTGCGTAACAGCGCGCACAGCAACGTTGCCCAGATGTTCGACGAGGAGGAGCGGCGATTGCCGAAGGAAGATACGCTGCTCGCCCTGGACGGCGTCGTCGGCGCCTATCCCAACGCGTTGTTTGCGGTCGACCCCGAGAAGCTGCACGATTTCGTCGCCGCCGTTGCGCGCCTGGCCGACGAAGCCGACCTGGTCAGGCTCACCGACCGCTTCGGCGTGCGCCGCAGCGACCGCCGCTTCTGGCCGCTGAGCGATGCGCTGCACGCCGAATGGCGGCGCGCGGCGCCCCGCGAGGCGGCCATCCTCGACTACAGCCGCCTCGACAACCGCTGATCAGCCCCCGCCGACGCGCGCCTCCTTGCGCAGCGAAGCCCATACCGAGGCGCCGATGATGGCGGCGACGACAGCCAGCGGGAAGCCGACCGGGAACCTGTAGATGTCAATCAGCAGCATCCTGACGCCGATGAACATGAGCACGATGGCCAGCCCGTACTTGAGCAGCGACAAGCGGTCGGCGCCGTCGGGGAGCAGGAAGCATATCGCGCGCAGGCCGAGGATGGCGAAGATGTTCGAGGTCAGCACGATGAACGGGTCGGTCGTGATCGCAAAATGGCCGGGATCGAATCGCCGGCGAGGATCATGATGGTGCGCATGACGATGACGCCGAGCAGGCCGTAGAGCAGCACCCGCTTCTGCAACTCTGCGGGAACGGCAAAGAACCCGAAAAGCATCAGCCAGACGAAGGCGCTGTCGACCGCCAGCACCTTCGCGATCAGGTGGCCGGTGATGAATTCGAGTGCCTTGGTATTGGCGATCTCGCGGCCGAGGCTGGCATCGAGATGCCACCGCCGACCGCCGGCGCAGGCCAGCGTGATGGCGATCCAGATCACCGACCAGGTGGCCGCCTCGCGGAAGCTGACGCGGCGCTCCCTGCCGCCGCCGACGACGAAGAGGTCGATCGCCAGCATGACGAGGGCGATGGCTGCGAAGCCGGCCCACAAACCCGGACCGCCTGCGGTTTCCATGACACTCTCCTTACGCGCATTCGAAAAAGCAAACGGCCCATGCCGGCGTGGGCGAAAGGCCACCGAATTCCAAAAGGAGCCTCGCCGTCACGGCAAAGGTCTTGCTCGCAGCGCTGACCTGCAGCCCGGGTCCGCGAAACCGCTGCTTCGTGGTGACGACACGCCGGTCGGGAGCTACTGCCCCTCGGGATGGCATCGAATCCACCAAACCCGATCGGACTTGTCAGATTTCTGCTTGCCCGGTGTCGCTCGATCGGCGTGCCGCACAAGACGACGGGACATGGCGCGATGCGGCTTCCCGCCCCGAGAGAGGCCCGGGCAGGCCGGATGCTATAATCGCCACCCATTTCGTCCGCCCCACCCGCCCCGGTGATCTTTACCCTCGGCATCAACCATCACTCCGCTCCGCTCGCCATACGCGAGCGCGTGGCATTCCACGCCGAGAAACTGCATCAGGCGCTGGCCGACCTGACGCATAACGGGCGGGTCAGGGAGGCGGCAATCCTGTCGACCTGCAACCGCACCGAGATCTACTGTGCGGCCGAGGCGCCCGAGGCGGTCGTCGACTGGCTGACGCGCTACCACCGGGTCGAGCGCGGCGAGATCGCGCCCTACCTCTACCTGCACGATCAGCCGGATGCGGTCCGCCATGTCTTCCGCGTTGCCAGCGGACTCGATTCGATGGTGATCGGCGAGCCGCAGATCCTCGGCCAGATGAAGGAGGCGGTGCGCGTCGCCGAAGAGAGCGGCACGCTCGGCACGCAACTGCACAAGTTGTTCCAGCGTTCCTTTTCGGTCGCCAAGGAAGTGCGCAGCACGACGGCGATCGGCGCCAACATCGTCTCGATGGCAGCCGCCGCCGTCCATCTCGCCGAGCGCATCTTCGAGTCGCTGGCGACGCAGCGCATCCTGTTCATCGGCGCCGGCGAAATGATCGAACTGTGCGCGGCCCACTTCTGCGCCAGGCAGCCGAAACTGGTCACCATCGCCAACCGCACCGTCGAGCGCGGCCGGGCGCTGGCCGAGCGCTTCAACGGCACGGCGATCCGCCTCGACGAACTGGGCGAGCACATCGCGCAGCACGACATCGTCGTATCCTGCACCGCCTCGCCGCTGCCGATCATCGGCCTGGGCATGGTCGAACGCGCGGTCAAGGCGCGCCGGCACCGGCCGATGTTCATGGTCGACCTCGCCGTGCCACGCGACATCGAGCAAGAGGTCGGCGAACTCGACGACGTCTTCCTCTATACCGTCGACGATCTGGCCAACGTCGTCGAGAGCGGCCTCGAGTCGCGGCAGGCGGCGGTGGTCGAGGCCGAGACGATCGTCATCAACCGCGTGCACGATTTCCTCGGCTGGCTGGAGGCGCGCGACACGGTGCCGGTGATCCGCTCGCTGCGCGATTCCGCCGAGCGCATGCGCCGCCACGAGATCGAGCATGCGCTGAAGCTGCTGGCCCGCGGCGAAGCACCGGAAAAGGTCGTCGAGCAACTATCGCAACGGCTCGTCAACAAGTTCCTGCATGCGCCGACGCAGACGCTGAATCTCGCCGAGGGCCCCGATCGCGCGGACCTGCAGGCATTGACCGAGCGACTCTTTCACCTCCATTCCGGCGAGTAGCGCCCGCCCGCGGCGCCCTCGCACCCAGCCATCATGAAACCCTCGATCCGCCAGAAACTTGACCTGCTGGTCGACCGCATCGACGAGATCGACCGCATGCTGTCGGCCCCCGACACGGCCAACGACATGGACCAATTCCGCCGCCTCGCCCGCGAACGTGCGGAACTGGATCCGCTCATCGTCCAGTACGCCGCCTTTCGCCAGGCCGAGAGCGATATCGCCGAAGCCGAGGCGATGCGCGCCGACCCCGAAATGCGCGAATTCGCCGACGAGGAAATCGCCGCCGCCACGGCGCGACTGCCGGCGCTGGAACTGGCGTTGCAGACGCTGCTGCTGCCGCGCGACCCCGACGACGAGCGCGGCGTCCTTCTCGAAATCCGCGCCGGCACCGGCGGCGACGAATCGGCGCTGTTCGCCGGCGACCTCTTCCGCATGTATTCGCGCTATGCCGAGCGCCAGCGCTGGCAGGTCGAGGTCATCTCGGCCAGCGAATCGGATCTCGGCGGCTATCGCGAAATCATCTGCCGCATCGTCGGCAGCGGCGCCTATTCGCGCCTGAAATTCGAGTCCGGCGCGCATCGCGTGCAGCGCGTCCCGGAAACCGAAACCCAAGGCCGCATCCATACCTCGGCGTGCACCGTCGCGGTCATGCCGGAAGCCGACGAGGTCGACGAGGTCGCCCTCAACCCGGCCGATTTGCGGATCGACACCTTCCGCGCCTCGGGGGCCGGCGGTCAGCACATCAACAAGACCGATTCGGCCGTGCGCATCACGCACCTGCCGACCGGCATCGTCGCCGAATGCCAGGACGGCCGCTCGCAGCACGCCAACCGCGCTTCCGCGCTGCGCGTGCTGGCCGCGCGCATCCGGGACATCCAGGTGCGCACCCGGCAGAGCGCTATCGCCAGCACGCGCAAGCGCCTGATCGGCTCGGGCGACCGTTCCGAGCGCATCCGCACCTACAACTTCCCGCAGGGCCGGATCACCGACCACCGCATCAACCTGACGCTGTACAAGATCGCGACGATCATCGAAGGCGACATGGACGAACTCCTCGACGCGCTGGCGGCCGAGCATCAGGCCGACCTGCTGGCGGAACTCGGCGAGCAGAACTGAAAATGACGCTTTTCGAGGCGTTGACCGCAGCAAGGGGGAAAATCGACCGGCTCGATGCCCGCCTGCTGCTGCAACACGCCACCGGCTGCTCGCACGGCGACCTGCTGGCACGGCCGGAAACCCCGGTCGCCACGGCAGCCGGCCAGCGGTTCATGGCCTGGGTCGAGCGCCGCGCCGGCGGCGAGCCGCTGGCCTACCTGGTCGGCGAGGCCGAATTCCGCGGCCGCGTCTTCGCGGTATCGCCGGCAGTGCTGATTCCGCGCCCGGAAACCGAAGTCCTGGTCGACCTCGCGCTCGCAAGACTGCGCGGCGTGGCCGCGCCGCGGGTACTCGATCTCGGCACCGGTTCGGGCATCGTCGCCATTTCGCTGGCGCTCGAGTGTCCGGCGGCGGCCGTTGTCGCGGTCGACCTCTCGCCCGGGGCGATTTCCGTCGCGCGCGCCAATTCCGCCCGGCTCGGGGCACCGGTCGATTTTCGCGAGGGCGACTGGTTCGCGCCGGTCGCCGGGGAGCGCTTCGACCTGATCGTCGCCAACCCGCCTTACGTCGCCGCCGGCGACCCCCACCTGAGGCGCGACGGGCTGCCCTTCGAGCCGCAGCTGGCGCTGACCGACGGCGGCGACGGGCTGGCCTGCATCCGCCGCATCGTCGCCGGCGCCCCCGGCCATCTGCAGCCCGGCGGCTGGCTGCTCTTCGAGCATGGCCACGATCAGGGTGCCGCGGGCCGGAACTTATTGACCGCCGCCGGGTTCAAAGCCGCCGCGACCTTTTCCGACCTGGCCGGCAGCGACCGGGTCAGCATGGCTTTCTTTCAACCTGGAGCAATCATGTCCGACGTTCAGCAACGCATCCACTCGACCGTAACCAGCAACCCGGTCGTCCTCTACATGAAAGGCGACGCGCGTTTTCCGCAGTGCGGCTTTTCGGCGACTTCCGTGCAGATCCTCAGGGCCTGCGGGGTCAGCGACCTGGTCACGGTCAACGTCCTCGCCGACGAGGAAATCCGCAGCGGCATCAAGGAGTACGCCAACTGGCCGACGATTCCGCAGCTTTACATCAATGGCGAATTCATCGGCGGCTGCGACATCATGAAGGAGATGTACCAGTCCGGCGAACTGCAGCAATTGCTGGAAGGCGTCACCCAGACCTGAGACAGCGGCCGCATCCCGGCCCGGTCCGGGCCGGGATGCGCCGGTTGCCTCAGGCCATGATATTCACGCCGCCATCGACATACACTGTGCTGCCGGTGAGGCGGCGGGCGTAGGGAGTCGCGAGGAAGGCGCAGGTGTAACCGACGTCCATGATGTCGACCAGTTCCCCGAGCGGCGCGCGCTGCGCCGCCTCGTTGAGCAAGCGATCGAAGTCCTTGAGCCCGGAAGCGGCCCGCGTCTTCAGCGGCCCCGGCGAAATGGCGTGGACCCGGATGTCCTTTGGCCCCAGTTCGTAAGCCAGGTAGCGGCAGGCGGACTCCAGCGCCGCCTTCACCGGCCCCATTACATTGTAGTTTGGCGCCACCTCGTTGGCGCCGTGGTAGCTCATCGCGAACATCGCCCCGCCCTGATCCATCAGCGGTGCGGCCAGCCTGGCCATGCGGATGAACGAGTGGCAGGAAATATCCATCGCCTTGGCGAAACCTTCCGCCGAACAGTTGATCAGGCCACCCTGCAGGTCCTCCTTGGGGGCGAAGGCGATCGAATGAACCAGGATGTCGAGGCGGCCCCATTTGCGGGTGATTTCCTCGAACAAGGCCTCGAGCTGGCCGGGCTGGCTGACGTCGAGGGGCATGAATATCGACGCGCCAAGTTCCGTCGCGAGCGGTTCGACAAACTTCTTCGACTTTTCGTTGAGGTAGGTGATCGCCAGGTCGGCCTGCAGTTCGTGAAACGCTTCGGCGCAGCCGTAGGCGATGGAACTGTCGTTGGCGATGCCGACGACCAGGGCCTTCTTGCCCTTGAGCGGCGGACTGGGGATATCAAAGGCCATGCTGTTGTGCTCCTTGTCAGGCTGGGTTGAGGAGGCGCCGGGTATGACGTGCGATCATCAGTTCTTCGTTGGTCGGGATCACCCAGGCCGCAGTCCGGCTGGCGTCCGTACTCAGACGCGGACCGCCGGCCGCGTTGGCGGCAGGATCGAGTTCCACCCCGAGCCAGGCGGCGGCGCGGCAGACCCGTTCCCGAATCTCGGCAGAATGTTCGCCGATGCCGGCAGTGAACACCAGGGCGTCAAGTCCGCCCAGCGCGGCCGCCAGCGAACCGAGTTCCCGGCCGATGCGGTAGACGAACAATTCCACCGCGAACTTCGCCCTTGGGTCGTCCGAAGCGAGCAGGGTGCGCATGTCGCTGGAAACACCGGAAACCCCGAGCAGCCCCGATTGCTGGTAGAGCAGCTTTTCGATGGCGCGGGCGTCCATCTTCAGTTCGTCCATGAGGTAGAGAACCACCCCGGGATCGAGATTGCCGCTGCGTGTGCCCATCGGCAGACCATCGACGGCAGTGAAACCCATCGTGCTGGCAACACTCCGGCCTTGGTGGATCGCACACATGCTGGCGCCGTTGCCCAGATGCAGCACGACGCAACGTCCCGCCGCCGCGCGCGGATCGACTTGGGGCAGGATCGCGGCGATGTATTCATAGGAAAGGCCGTGGAATCCGTAGCGCAACACGCCGCGCTCGGTGATCACGGGCGGCAGCGCGAAGGCTTGGGCGATCTCCGGCTGGTGGCGATGGAAGGCGGTATCGAAACAGGCTACCTGCGGCAACTGCGGCTGATTCTCCAGCAGCAGCCGGATCGGCTTGAGGTTGTGCGGCTGGTGCAATGGCGCCAGCGGGATGAATTGCTCCAGTTGGCCGACGATTTCGGCAGTCAGCCGGACGGGCGCGGCGTAGGCGGCACCGCCATGCACCACGCGATGGCCGACACCGGTCAGCCGGTGCTCGCCGAGTTGCGCGCGCAGGAAGTCGGCCAGATGCGCCAGTCCGCCATCGTGGCCAAGAGGCTCGCCGTCCCCCCACTGCCGTTCGCCGACGACGGCGCCCGCGGCATCCCTGGCCTTGAAGCGGGGCGCGCTGTAGAGACCCTCGATCTGGCCGCCGAGCAACAGGTCGAGCGCCTCGCCGCGTTCCAGAAACAGCGAGAACTTGATGCTGGACGACCCGGCATTGACTACCAGAATCGCGTCGCTCATGCCGTCACCGCCTTGCTGGCGCTCTCCCGCCGTGCCTGGGCGACCAGCGCCGCCACCGCGCACGAGGCCAGCCGGGTCATCACCGAGTCGGCGCGGCTCGTCAGAATGATCGGCACCCGTGCGCCGAGGACGATGCCGGCAGCGTCGGCGTCGGCCATGAAGCTGAGGCTCTTGGCCAGCATGTTGCCAGCTTCCAGATCCGGCACCACCAGGATGTCGGCCATCCCCGCCACCGGCGAGTCGATCTGCTTGATCCGGGCGGCAACAAGATCGATGGCATTGTCGAGCGCCAGCGGACCGTCGAGGACGCCGCCGGTGATCTGCTTGCGGTCGGCCATCTTGCACAGTGCGGCGGCTTCGACTGTCGACGGCACATCGGGATTGACCGTCTCCATGGCCGACAGGATGGCCACCTTCGGTTGCGGAAAGCCCAGGGCGATGGAGAGGTCGATGGCATTCTGGACGATGTGCATCTTGTCTGTCAGCGTCGGGAAGATGTTGATCGCCGCGTCGGTGACAATGATCGCGCGGTCCAGGCTCGGCACATCCATGATGAAGCAGTGGCTGATGCGGCGCCCGGTCCGCAGCCCGGTCGCGCTGCGCACCACCGCGCCCATCAGCTCGTCGGTGTGCAGGCTGCCCTTCATCAGCATCTCGGCCTTGCCTTCGCGCGCCAGTTGTACCGCCATGTCGGCAGCCGCATGACTGTGCGGGGCATCGACGATCTCGTAGCCGGAGATACCAAGGTGGAACTGTGCCGCGACGGCCTCGATCCTCGTTCGTGGTCCGACCAGGATCGGCTGCAGGATGCCGAGTTCGGCCGCTTCGACCGCACCTCTGAGCGAGCTCTCGTCGCACGGGTGGGCGACGGCGGTCGGGACTGGCTTCAGGGTCTGACAGCGGGCAATCAGTCTTTTGTATTTCTCGTGCTTGCGTTCCATCACTTGCTCCTCTTAACCGGTGCCCATGAGGCTGCCTTCCCTGATCGTGCCACTGCCGGTCAGGCCACTGCGAACAGCTTCTCGATCTGCGCCAGCCGCTCGGCCCGTTCGCCGGCGACCTCGCCGGCCGCGGAAGCGAGCTGGCGAATTTTTTCCAGCGCCTCTTGCCGGGCAGCAGCATCGCCAGGCAGCATTTTCGGAATCGCGGCCAGCGCGCCGTTGCGGTCGAGCAGCAGCGCAAAAAACTGCTCGCGCAGCACCCGCTTGAACTCTTCCAGAGTCAGGCCGCCGTGTTCGGCACGCATCTGGCGCAGCATCTCGAAAGCGCGCTCGTCCACACCCGGTCCGGCCATGCCGACATAGACCAGACTGCGAATCGCGGCCTCGCGCAGTCCGCCTTCGGCAAGACGGGCCTTGAGTTCGGCGATGCGCTGCTCGATGAAGGCGATCCGCTCCGGTTCGATGCCGGGGTGCCGGCGCGGGGGTTCGTCCGAGGCGCGGATTCCGACGAGTGCCTGCAACACCGGAGAACTGTAGAGGCTCAGGAAGATCTGCTCCATGGTGTGATCGCGCAAGTCGCGATAGCCGTCGAGGGCGGCGATGATCGCGTCCGAGATTGCCGCCTGCACCTGGAGCATCGGATTGTCTGGCGCGGCGGGCCGGCGATGATCGCGCACCTGTTCGGCAAGTTGGGCGATTTGTTGCATCAGCGGGTTGCGATCCGAAAACAGTTCATACGGCAGTTCGGATGGATTCAGCTTGTGGAGCCACTCGCCGGTCTGCGCGCTGGCGAAAGCCTGGACGAACGGCTGGAAGAGCGTCCGATAGAGACCAAGGTTGATTTCCGACACCCGCCGCGCTGCGGCGAAGCGTCGTTCGTTCTCGGGATCGGGCTGGACGATGGCCCGAACGTCATCCAGGGTGCGCGGCTCGAAGCGCACGATCCAGTCGCCACCAACCAGATCGGGGTTGACCGTGGCGGCGGTCTTGGGGGTCATCACCGCTTCGTACAGGCCGGGCGGCAGGACGTCGATCAGGTCGATGTTGGACTCGAACTCCTGGTGCTCCTTCCTGGCTACTCCGCCCCCGACGAAGATGCCGAGATGGCCGATGCTTTCGTGGATGGCGTAGATGATGGTCTGGCCACAGGCACGGAGGTCGTCGTCCTTGCCGTAGAGATCGACGATCCAGCCGAGCGCCTGTTGCGGCGGGGTGATGTTGTCGCCCTTGGAGCAGAAGCAGAGGATCGGCGAGCGGATGTTGCGCAGGTCGATGCGCACGCCGTCGCTGGTGACGATTTCGGCGGTGGCCAGCCGGTTGCCGACGAACAGCTGGTCGACGATCCACTGCATCTCCTCGGCATTGAGATTGACGTGGCCGCCCCACCACTTCTCGAACTCGAGAAAGCGCGGCCCCTCGGTGTCGACCTGCTTCCACAGGTCGTAATTCTTGGTCCACAGCGTGTTGGCGGGATTGAGATTCTCGAAGTTTTCAACCAGATGGGCACCGTCGAACTTGCCGCTTCCGAGGTCGCTGGTCAGCGCGGTGACCCAGCTGCCACCGGCGAGGCCGCCAGTGTAGCGCATCGGGTTCTCGCCCTCGACCCCGGCCCAGTAGGAGAGCGGTGAACCGGGGATGATCAGCGGACCAACCAGTTCCGGCCGGGTCGCCGCCATCATCATCACCGCCCAGCCAGCTTGGCAGTTGCCGATCACGCAGGGCTTGCCCTGGGCCTGGGGGTGAAGTTCGATGACCTTCTCGAGAAACACGGCCTCTACGCGCATGATGTCTTCGATGGTCTGGCCCGGCATCGGCTCCGGCGTGAAGCCGACGAAGTACGAGGGATGTCCGGCGCGCATCGCCATGCCGAGCTCGCTGTCGGCCTTGAAACCGCCAATGCCCGGTCCGTGTCCGGCGCGCGGGTCGACCACGACGAACGGGCGCTTCTTCGGATCGATCACCACGCCTTTCGGCGGCTTGACGCGCACCAGCAGGTAATTGGCGGGCCGCTCGAAGGTCCGCCCGTCCAGCACCAGTTCCGCATCGAAACTGAGGACGTTCGGAACCTCCTTGGCCTTCTGCGCGTAATACTGGTCGCTGCGCTGGCGCAGTACGTCCCAGAACAGGATGGTGCGCTGCCAGCCGTCGATCCAGTAATCAAGGGCCTGCTGGCCCAGGGCGGGAATGGCTAGCTGACTGGAAAAGGGGAAACGGGATTGTGATGGGTCGGTCATCGGTGAACCTCTTCAAGCAATGCGGATGAGTGGGACATTTCTCCTTGCCGAGCGCGCTCCGGTTCTCCGGAAGGCCTGCCGCTTCACTCGACATTTGCGCTGAAGTTCCAGTGCCTGTTCGCCGTCAAGAGATCAGTTCCCATCCTACCAGTTTTTCTGCAGGCAACCGCTCCGATCAATTTCGCGGCGCCAGCGGGTTCATCCCAGGCCTCGACGCGGCCACCGGCAACCTGAAGCCGAGTTGTTCCCGGGACCATGGTCAAACGCCTGCGCGACGCACTCGTTACCACTCGCCATCCTACTCCTTGCGTGATGCCTGCCATGCGCATCGCGCGACAACCTCTACACCATTTCCGACATTCCGCAATGAATTTCCCTCACCCGACATTAGGATTGCCATGTGCCGGACGTCCGGTCGACACGCCTATCTTGGGGCGGTGAATTCCTCGTAGGCGCGCACCGCTTCCGCGGCGTACATCAGCGCCGGCCCGCCGCCCATATAGACGCAGACGCCCAAGGTTTCCATCAGTTGTTCGCGGGTAACGCCCAGGCGAATCAGCGCCTTGACGTGAAAGCCGATGCAGCCGTCGCAGCGCTGCGCGACGCCGATCGCCAGCGCCAGCAGTTCCTTGTCGAGTTCGCTGAGCACGCCTGCCGCCATCGCCCCGTTGTGCAGGGCGCTGAAGCCCTGCATGGCGTCGGGGATTTCCTTGCGCAGGATGCCCATGGCTTTGGTCAGATCGGAAGTGATGGTGACGAAGGATTTGCTGGGCATGGCCAATTCTCCATATATAAGGGATTGGCAATATTACTTGCCGCGAACGCGCTTGGCAATCAGGCGCCCGCTACTCGGGCGGAAACGATCCTCCGCCCGGGGCGATTCGGAGCGACATAATCAAGCCTACAATGAATTCGCTGTAACTTCTGACTTTCCAAAGGAGCCACCATGAACATTCCTGCCGTCCGTTCGCTTTTCGTGGCGCTTCTCATTGCGCTGTCCGCAACCATCTCCGCCCCCGCTTCCGCCGCGGGCAAGGCCGACCTTGAGCGAACTTCCAAAGCCGCACTCAACAAGCTGGTTGGGAAAGTTCCCGCCGCCAGGACACTCAATGGAATGGCCGTCGCCGTACTCGTCTTTCCCAGCATCACCAAGGCCGGGTTCGTGGTCGGTGGCCAATTCGGCGAGGGGGTGCTCTGGCGAGGGGGAAAGGCTGTCGGTTACTACAGTTCCACCGGGGCATCGTACGGCCTGCAAGCAGGTGCTCAGAAGTACGGCTACGCCATGTTCTTCATGAACGAACAGGCGCTGAACGCGCTGAATACAGGCGACGGATTCGAAGTCGGCGTCGGCCCGAGCGTGGTGCTGGTCGACGAGGGAATGGCCAAATCCGTAACGACCACCACCGCACAGAATGACATCTACGCGTTCATCTTCGGCCAGACGGGACTCATGGCTGGCCTGGGAATCCAGGGCAACAAGATCACCAGAATCGAAAAGTAACCAACCACAATACGGGGCGCTTCGATTGCTGCCCGAGCGTTGCCGGCTCCGCAATCACTGCGAATCATTCGGCAGTTGGATGACGCCCATCCGCAAGACGGATCGCATTCGCTTGCGCCAGGTGGCAGGTGGAACGGATTCCCATTGCGCGAATGCCCTGACGAATGCGTTGCTCCCCGAAAAGCCGAGCAAGGTGGCAATCGCGGAAATGCCGCTCTCCGTGTCACGCAGTAGCTGACACGCCAACTGGTGCCTGGCGGTCCTGTGCAATTCCCGGAAGCTGGTTCCAGCCTCCTGGAGTCGCCGGTTGAGGGTCCTCGGATGGAGGCCCAGGGTTTTGGCAACTTCCTCAAGCGAACAGCGCTGCGTTCCCAACAGGTGGAGCAGTTGCAGTTTGACCCGCGCAATGGGGTCCTCGCTGCTGAAATTCTTCATGGCCTGAACGTATTGCTCGAAGTAGGTCCTCAAGCCTGGATCGGCCGTCTGCACCTTCTCGGAAAGCCAGTATGCACTGAATAACATTGCCGTCTGCTCGGCACCGAACAGCAGTGGAGCCCCGAAAAAGCGCCGATACACTTCAATGTTGTCCGGCTTGCCGCGACGGAAGCGCACTTCGCTCGGCAACCATCCGGACCCGCACAAGGCACGCATGAGGTTCCACACAAGTCCCATCGCACCGTCGTCAATCTGCTCCCATCCCTCCGCGTAGGGGTGAAGCGTTTCGTAAGGCTCAGTTCGCGTTAAGTAGTGACGGGCTCATGCCATGAGCCTGGAGGGGCG
>ERZ761603.1220-NODE-1220-length-19656-cov-81.334320_pt1 | contig 19656 bp, 16 predicted proteins | sample MGYA00511879_ERZ761603 | MGnify/ENA primary metagenome ERZ761603 (study PRJEB28899, sample SAMN02850040) | bioreactor sludge metagenome | biome: EBPR Sludge; feature: EBPR Bioreactor; material: flocular biomat | place: Australia: Thorneside Wastwater Treatment... | reverse complement strand
CTACGCCACCGCAGAATTGTTCCCTTCCGCGCGACATCGGCGCCCGCTGCCCCGGGTGGCAGTGCTGAAACGAAAAATTCACAACCTCTGAGCATTTTTCGGTCGATGGCAGACTGATTGAAGCGTGGGCATCGGCGAAGAGTTTCAAGGCCAAGGACGGTTCCGGCAAGCCACCGGAAGGCGGTGGGCGCAATGCGACGGTTGATTTCGTGCTTCTTCGGTACGATCGGGGGCATGTTCATCCGGCAGACGAGAACCGGCAACAAGGCCAGCGGTGAGAGCTACATCACCTACCGCCTGGTGCGCAGCGAGCGCATTGGGAGCAAGGTCCGCCAGATCACGGTGTTGAACCTCGGTCGCCACTTTTCGGTCAAGCAGGAAGACTGGCCGATGCTGTGCAGCCGGATCGAGCAGTTGCTGAATCCGCAGACCTTGCTCGTGCCGGTGCACTGCTCGGAGCCTGTCGAACGTGCAGCTCAGCGTTACCATGCGCAGCTCGTGGCCCGCGCACATGGCGTGGCGTCCGCGACCGAGGGTTCGGCCGGATCGACTGCCGAACCTCGGCCGTCGGCGGACTTCCAGGAAGTCGACGTGGACTCGCTGCAGATCACCCAACCGCGGTCAGTGGGTGTGGAACATCTGGGCCTGCATGCGGCCAGCGAGCTGGGATTGATCGAGACGCTGAGCGAGCTGGGCGTCAATGAGGTGGTGCAGGCCTCGATCCTGGGCAATCTGATCGGGAGAATGGGGCAGCCGGGGTCGGCGCGGGCGACCTGGCACTGGCTGCAGCGGCAGAGCGCACTGGGTGAGTTGATCGACGTCGACTTCTGGTCGATGTCGCCCATGAGCCTGTATCGCGCCACCGACGTGCTGATGAAACACCGGGAGGTGATCGAGGCGCGTTTGTTCAGCAGGACTCGGACGCTCTTTGATCTGCCGGAGACGGCCACGCTGTACGTCCTGAGCAACACCTGTTTCGAAGGCGAAGCCAGGCGCAATGGCAAGGCGAAGCGGGGGCGCTCGAAGGAGAAGCGCAGCGATTGCCCCTGGGTGACGCTCGGTTTGGTGCTCGATGGCAGCGGCTTCGTGCGGTGCTCGCAGACCTTCGCCGGCAACGTTTCCGAGCCCGACACACTGGCCTCGATGCTGACCGGGCTGGGGACACCGGCGGGCGCGCTGGTGGTGATGGATGCCGGTATCGCCACCGAGAACAACGTCGCCTGGCTGGTCGAGCACGGCTATCGCTATCTGGTGGTGCGTCGCGGCGGGAGGCGCCTGTTCGACGAGGCCCACGCCGTGACCGTCGAGACCGCTGGCGAGAAGGCGCTGCATCTCCAGAAGGAACTGAGCGCGGATGGCCAGGAGATTTGCCTGTATTGCCACTCGCCGAGTCGGCAACTCAAGGAAGACGCCATGCTCGCGCAATCCTGTGCGTTGCGCGGCCGGATTGCAGCAAATGAGCGATGGCCTGCACAAGCCCACGAGCGAAAAAGGCCACGACAAGCTGCTGGAACGTCTCGGCCGACTCAAGCAGAAGATCCGCGGCGCCAGCCAGCACTACCAGGTCAAGCTGCTTACCGAGGAGACCGGTAAGACGGTGACGGCGATCACTTGGCAGAAGGTGCCGGTTCCCCGCACGCAGGCCACCCATCCCGGTGTCTAGTGCCTGCGCACCAACGAACTCGCCTGGGATGAGGAGACGCTCTGGCGGACCCGCACGATGCTCACCGACCTGGAAAGTGTGTTTCGCAGCCTGAAGAGCGAACTCGGCTTACGCCCTATTTTCCACCAAAAGGAAGGGCGCTCGGATGGACATCTGTTCATCACCGTGCTGGCGTACCAGTGCGTCCAGTTCCTGCGCGCCAGACTCAAGACCGCGGGAATCACCGACAGTTGGACGACTCTGCGGGAGACCCTTTCTGTCCAGCGCCGGGTGACCGCCACCTTCAGTCAGTGCGATGGCCGCTCCCTCAATGTGCGCAAAGCCATCGTCGCCGAACCCGATCTGCTGGCGATCTACCGTGCGCTGGCCATCAGCGCCACACCCGGAGGAACAAGAAAACTGATCGCCTGAATCACAACGTACGGGCTTGTAGTGCCACTCGCTGACTTTAATCGCATGCAAAGCGTTGATTCAGCGAGTTTTCATTTCAGCCCTGTTAAGCATGGGCCGATCTCGTGCAGCGTCCACCTGGCCTTGCCCTGCACGCGCCTGGCGAGTTCGTTGGGCACAGCGGTGTTGTCGCCCGGGCCTCGCTGCGGGCCGCTTTCGGGCTAGACCTGGTCGAGCGCCGCCGAGAAGCCGAGAGCCCCAGCGTCAGCCCAAACGCCCTTCTCTTGGCATCTACTGAGCGAGCCGGGACCACAAGCGGCCGAAGCGCCAGCATCGTCTGATCGCAAGCAACGGCAGAAGGCTATACTGCACGCCCAAGCGCAGTTGGCGGGGACAGCGCTGTTCTGTTCGCCTCCCGCCGGGCGAGCTCGCCGATGTCCTTTAAAGACGCGATACATTCGACTCACCATGCCAGATGATCAGGGCGTCCCGCCAGGCGCGCCGACACCGCACACGCCAATGATGCAGCAGTACCTGCGGATCAAGGCGCAGCATCCGGATATCCTGCTTTTTTACCGGATGGGTGATTTCTACGAGCTGTTCTTCGCCGACGCCGAAAAGGCGGCGCGCCTGCTCGACATCACGCTGACGACGCGTGGTCAATCGGCCGGGCAGCCGATCAGGATGGCCGGCGTGCCCTATCACGCAGTCGAGCAGTACCTGGCCAAGCTGGTCAGACTGGGTGAGTCGGTGGCGATCTGCGAGCAGATGGGCGATCCGGCGACGAGCAAGGGCCCGGTCGAGCGCGCCGTCGTGCGCATCGTCACGCCCGGCACCCTGACCGACGCGTCGCTGCTCGACGAAAAGCGGGACACCTTGTTGCTCGCCTTGAGTACGACTCGACAGCTCGCCGGACTGGCCTGGCTGAATCTGGCGAGCGGCGACTTCCGCCTGTGCGAAGTGGCGCCGGCAAAGCTGGCGGCGACGCTCGAGCGCATCGCGCCGGCCGAAATCATCGTTCCGGAAAGCTTGTCGCTGGCCCTGCCGCAAGATGTTGCGCTGACTCGTCGGGCAGACTGGCATTTCGATGCGGAAACGGGGGGGCGCGAATTGCGCGCGCACTTCGGAACGACTTCGCTCGGCGGTTTCGGCGCCGACGGACTACGGCCGGCGATCGCTGCCGCCGGCGCGCTGCTGCGGTATGCGCGGGCGACGCAGGTGCGCGCCCTGCCACATGTCCGCGCGCTGATCGTCGAGCGCGACGCGACCTTCCTCGGGCTCGATATGGCCACCCGGCGCAACCTCGAACTGACCGAAACGCTACGCGGACAGCCGGCGCCAACGCTATGCAGCCTGCTCGACAACTGCGTCACTTCGCCCGGATCGCGCCTGCTGCGACACGCCCTGCACCACCCCTTGCGCGATCCGAGCATTCCTGCCGCGCGACATGCGGCGGTCGCCATGCTGCTCGACGACGGCGGGCGCACGCTGCGCGGACTGCGCCAGACCCTGCGCGGTTTCGCCGACATCGAACGGATCGCCGGCCGCATCGCGCTGTTCAGCGCCCGCCCGCGCGATCTCGCGGCGCTGCGCGACAGCCTGCGGCGTGTCGACGAGCTGCGCGCGCCGCTGGCCGACAATGCGGCAGCACTGCTCCGCGAGATCCACGCTCATCTGACGCCGCCGACAGCGACGATCGACTTGCTGACGCGCGCGCTGCTCGCCGAGCCGGCAGCGCTGATTCGTGAAGGCGGCGTCATCGCGCCGGGCTACGACGGCGAACTCGATGAGCTGCGCTCGCTGAACGACAACTGCGGCGCGTTTCTGCTCGAACTCGAAGCACGCGAGCGCGAACAGACCGGCATCGCCAATCTGAAGGTCGAGTACAACCGCGTGCACGGCTTCTACATCGAGGTATCGAACGCCAATGCGGCGCGCGTTCCCGAGCATTACCGGCGACGGCAGACGCTGAAGAACGCCGAGCGCTACCTGACGACCGAGCTGAAGGCGTTCGAGGACAAGGCGCTGTCGGCGCAGGAACGGGCGCTGGCGCGCGAGAAGCTGCTTTACGACGAACTGTTGAACACGCTGCAGAACGGTCTGCCGCAGTTGCAGCAGATCGCCGTGGCAGCGGCGACGCTCGACCTGCTCGCCGGCTTTGCCGAGACCGCGCAGCAGCGCAACTATTGCCGCCCGCTCTTCTCGCCCGAACCCGGGTTGTCGATCGAAGCTGGGCGACACCCGGTGGTCGAAGACCAGTTTGCCGACGGCGAAGGTTTCATCGCCAACGATACCGAGCTCGGCGACGGCCGCCGGCTGCTCCTGATCACCGGCCCGAACATGGGCGGCAAGTCGACCTACATGCGGCAGACGGCGCTGATCGCGCTGCTCGCGCACGTCGGAAGCTATGTCCCGGCGACGCGCGCGGTTCTCGGACCGCTCGACCAGATTTTTACGCGCATCGGTGCGGCCGACGATCTCGCCGGCGGGCGCTCGACGTTCATGGTCGAAATGACCGAATCGGCGACAATCCTGCATCATGCGACCGATCGCAGTCTGGTCCTGATGGACGAGGTCGGTCGCGGCACCTCGACCTTCGACGGAATGGCGCTCGCTTTCGCCATCTGCCGTCATCTGCTGGAGAAGAACCGTAGCCTGACGCTGTTCGCAACGCACTACTTCGAGCTGACGCTGCTCGCCAACGAGTATCACGAACTGGCCAATGTCCATCTGGACGCGGTCGAGCACGGCGAGCGCATCGTCTTTCTGCACGCGGTGGAAGCGGGCCCGGCCAATCAGAGCTACGGGATTCAGGTCGCTGCGCTGGCCGGCATCCCACCCGCGGTCGTCAAGGCAGCGCGCCGACAGTTGCGCCAGTTCGAACAGCGCGCCACGATCAATCCGCTGCAGCCCGATCTCTTCGCCAGCGCGCTGGCCGATGCCGAGGACCGGCGAACGCCGGAGCTGCATCCGGCGCTCGAGCGTCTGCGCTGCATCGATCCCGACCAGTTGACGCCGCGCGAGGCGCTGGCGGCGCTTTACGAGCTGCGTTCGCTGCTCGTCGGCGAATAGCCGGCCACCGCTTGCCTGCAGCGCGCCGACAATGAAGATACTCCTCTGTGCCTTTCTCTGCCTTCTGCTGAGCGGCTTTGCCACGGCGGAGACCTGGCGTTTTGCCGTCATCGGCGACACGCCTTACGACGACTACGAGACGAGCGAGCTGCCGCGCATGCTCGATGTCATCGCCGCCGAACATCCGAGCTTCATCGTCCATGCCGGCGACCTCAAGGCGAGCACGACGGTCTGCAGCGACGAGCTTTTCCGTTCTCGCCGCGCCCTGCTCGACGCGACGCGCGTCCCGCTGATCTACGTCCCCGGCGACAACGAATGGACCGACTGCCGATTCGGGCTGGCCGGCGGCTACGACCCACGCGAGCGCCTGCACAGGCTGCGCGAAATCTTCTTTGCCGAAGCGCGCTCGCTCGGCCAGCCGCCAATCGCGCTCGAGCGGCAGGCCGGGGGCTACCCGGAACACCAGCGCTGGCGACTCGGCCCGGTGCTCTTTCTGACGCTCAACGTACCCGGGCCGAACAACAACTACGGCAACGCGGCCGAGCCGAGCGCCGAGTTCCTGGCGCGCAATCCACGCCTGATCGAGTGGCTGAGCGAGGGCTTTGCGCGCGCCCGGCAGGAACGCCTGGCCGGCGTGGTCATCGTCATGCAGGCCAATCCCTCGTTTGCGCACGACGCCAGGGGGCTGGCGCATACCGGCTATCGCCAGTTGCTCGACAACCTGCGGCGCGAAACGGTCGCTTTCCCCGGCCAGGTCCTGCTGATCCACGGCGACACGCACTGGCAGCGCATCGATCAGCCCTTGCGCGATCCGCTCAGCGGCCGGCCGATAGCCAACTTCACGCGCCTGGAGACCTTCGGTTACCCGTTCCTGGGCTGGGTGAAAGTGATCATCGACAGCGAGCACGCACGCCTTTTCCGCTTCGAGGTGCGCGCCTACGGCGAACGTTCGAACGTCTGGCAGCGCTATCGCGGCGGACGCTGAACGGCGATCGCAGCGATCACCCGGCGAGCGCTCGCGCCACTTCGAGCACCAGGCGCAGCGCACCGCTGATCAGCAAGGCGACGACGACCGAGAGGGCGGCGGAAAACACCGCCTGCCGCCAACCGATCGTGCGCAGCATGACGGCAAAGGTCGACACGCACGGAATGTAGAAGGTCAGGAAGACGAGAAAGGTGGCGATCTGCACCCAATCGAGCACGGGCTCGATCTCCATCGTCCCCAGTGCCTGGTACACCATCAGCAACGAGAGTTCCTTGCGCAGCACGCCGAACAGGATCGGCACGCCGAGCAGCGCCGGCAGGCCGAGCCACCATTCGGTGATCGGCACGAGGAGCAGGTTGATCCAGCCATCGGCAGCGAAGTGGGTGAGCAGGGCGAGGACAACGCTGCCGGCAACGAGCAGCGGCGTCACGATGGTCACGATGTCGCTCGTCCGTTCCCAGGTCTTGGCCAGCAAGCCGCGCCATTTGGGCAGGGCATACGGCGGGATCTCCTGAATCAGGCCGACCGCCAGCGCGCGGTAGCGCCGGGCGAGCAGGCGACCGAGCAGCGCGAGAACGGCAAAGGTCAACGCGAAGATTGCGAACACGCCGGCCGCCCCGAGGTACTTGCCGCCCATGGCGAGAATGATTGCCGAGCGCGCCGAACAGGGAACGAAGGCGAGCAGCAGCGTCGCCACCAGCCGGTCCTTGCCCTGCGTCGTTGCTGCGACGAGCGAAATGGCCGGCACATTGCAGCCCAGGCCAACGAGGAACGACGCAGCAACGCTGCCGTGCAGGCCGATGCTGTGAAAGGCGCGGTCGACGACAAAGGCCACCCGGTGCATGATGCCCGATTCTTCGAGGGCGACAAGGAGCAGGACGAGCGGCAGCATGTACGGGATGGCGATCCCGATCAAGCCGATCAGGCCATCGATCACAGCGCGCGCAATCACCCCGAAGGTTGACTCCGGCTGCCACTGCTGTGCCCATTCCATCAGCGGCGCAGCGGTCCACGAATCGAGCGTCTTGCTCACCTCGAAGACCATCACCAGAACCAGCGCGAAAACCCCCAGGCTGCCGAGCAGGCCCCAGCGTGGATGCAGGAAGACGCCATCGAGCAGGCGCCGCCAGCGCCCGCTGTCGGCTGCACCGCCAAACTGCGTCACGTTCTCGAACAACACGGCAGCCCGATGGTGACGATCGGCGTGCAGTTCCTCCGCCAGCGGACGCGGCAAGTGACGCTCGGCTTCGCTGCGTGCGGCAAGCACATCGGGCAGCAGATGCGGCACATGGCTGGCCAGCTCGTCGAGAAAGTAGTCGTCACTGGCCGCCAGGTGCATCAGCAGAAACGAGGCGGGGACACGAAACGCCGCGTCGACCTCGGGCCGTGCAAGCACCGTGCGCAGTGCGCCGAGGCGCTCGGCAATCGGCGCACTGGGCGACTGCGGCAGTACCGGCCGCCCACCGCGTGCGGTGTCCAGCGCCGCAGCAAACAGCTCGGCAACACCCAGCCCCATGTGCGCTGCGGTTGCCACGACCGGCACCCCGAGCAACTCGGACAAGGCGCGCGCGTTGATGTAGAGACCTTTCCGGCGTGCTTCGTCAACCCGGTTGAGGGCAATCAGCAGCGGCCGGCCGAGCAGACTCAGTTCGAGCGTGAGTTCAAGATCGCGCTGCAAGGCGGTGGCGTCGACCACCTGAATCAGGACATCCGGCGCATTGAAGGCAGCACCCGGCTGAGCGGCTTCATGCGCCGCAATCGGCGGCCAGCGGTCGCCCCACAGCAGATACTTGACGACTACGCTATCGCGCGGGCCGAGCGAGCAGAGCGACTCGACGGCCGGCAGATCGACCAGCGAGATTTCTTCGAGGCCCAGCTTGACGACGCATTCGTCGTAGCGGTCACCGTCGTGCAGCAGCCTTTCCTGCTGCGGGGCGGTGCTTGATGCCGCCCGGAAAAGGCTGCTCTTGCCGGTCTGCACACGCCCGACCAGCGCCACGCGCGGCCGTCGTTCGCCGCGCAGCAGCACGCCGGGAAGTGTGATCGTCGATACGCGTGTGCTCAGTGGATGGCCTCACCCAATGTCGAGCGGCACGCGGCTGGCGCTACGGTAAGCGAGGGGAGCACCGTCGGCCAGCGTACGCCTCGCCCTGCGCGTGGGCGCCGGCGCATCCCGCCCCTGTCGGTCAATCGTCGTCGTCGAACTCTTCGTGAATATGGCCGTGCCGAATCTCCTCGGCAGTCGCCGGGCGCACGTTGGTCACCGTACACGTGAACACCAGCGCCATCCCGGCCAGCGGATGGTTGGCGTCGAGAATCACCGTATCGTCGGCAATCTCGGTGACGCGGTAAACGAGCACATCCTCGTCGTCGTCCTCCTCGTCGGCAAAGCCCTCGAACTGCATGCCGACCTGCAAGTCACGCGGAAACTTGTCGCGTGGCTCGACCTGCACCAGCGTCGCATCGTATTCGCCGAAGGCGTCGTCCGGCTGCATGCTGACCGTCACCGATTCGCCGATCCGCTTGCCCTGCACAGCCTCTTCGATCAGCGGAAAAATGTCGTCGTAACCCCCGTGCAGGTAGATCAGCGGCTCCTGCCCGGCATCGACGAGTTCACCCGCGAGATCGGTCACGCTGTAATCCAGCGTGACGACGGTATTTCTGGCAACTTGCATATTCATGAACTGAGTTCCTTTACCGCGCGCAACATTTCAAGCGCGTGGCCCTTGGCCGTCACGCCATACAGCGCTAGACGGATGATACCCTTTTTATCAATAAAGAAAGTCGATCGCAGGATGCCATACCTGGGCACACCGTTGACCTCTTTCGCCTGCCACACATCGTATTGCCGGCATGCCTGACCTTCCACGTCGGACAGCAGCGAAACCGAAATGCCGTGCTTGTCCCTGAACTCGGCGTGCTTCAGGCAATCGTCCCGGCTGACGCCGAGCACCCGGCAATCGAAGCGCGCAAACTCATCCTCGTGGTCCGAAAAATCGGTCGCCTGCAAGGTACAGCACGGCGCGTCATCTCTCGGGTAGAAGAAGAGAATCACATTGGCCTTACCTTGAAACGCGGCAATATCGATGAGTTCCATGTCCGCATCCGGAAGGACGAACATCGGAGCTGCCTGTCCTGCTGTCAGCATGTGGACACCTCGAAGACCCTGACCGCCCGCATGCGAGCGGGTCAGGCGGATTCTAACCAAGCTTCCGGCGCGTGACTACAAGAAAGAATCGCCACGCACGCGCTAGAATGCGTCCGGCAGGCAGGCTTGCCTGCCCTTCTGCGTCCGCCGCCGAGCCACCTGATCGGCATCTCGGAACACCCGCTCAGTTGCGCCATGGCACACTTGGAGAGACCATGATCATCTTCCCTTTCAGCCGGCATGCAGTGCCGCTCACCGCCCTCCTTTTCGCCACCTCGCTGCTCGCGGCGCCGCCGGAAGCGGCGACAACGATCGAGCTCTCAGCCGAGGCAAGCGCTACCGCCGCCAACGATCTGGCGCGCGCGACGGTCTTTGCCGAAGCGAGCGGCAACGCGCCAGGGGAACTTGCCAGAAGGGTCAACGGTCTGCTCGCCGACGCGCTGAAGACGGCACGCGCTTACCCCAGCGTGCGCACGCAAAGCGGCATGACGCATACCTATCCGGTGCACGGCAAGGCAAGCAGGATCGAGGGCTGGCGAATGCGTTCGGACCTGGCGCTCGAGTCGGGCGATACGGCAGCGCTTTCCGAACTGCTCGGCAAGCTCCAGGCGACGATGGGCGTCGCCAGCCTGAGCATGCTGCCCGCTCCGCAAACGCGCAAGAAGGCCGAAAACCAGGCGATGGTCGATGCCATCGCCGCCTTTCAGGAGCGCGCCGAGGTGGTCGCTGCCGCCCTCGGCAACAAACACCGGATCAAGAGCCTGACGATCAACAGCAGCGGCCGGCCGCCGATCGCGCCGCTGATGCGCTCGGCGGTGATGATGTCCGCCGAGGCCGCGCCAATGCCGATCGAGGCTGGCGAGACGCAGATCAGCGTGACGATCAGCGGACAGATCGAACTGCTCCCGCGCTAGTCTCGCTCGACCGCCCGGACGCGTGCTCGCCCAAGGGCGCGGGCACCTCGCCCATCGGCTTGGTTGGGAAGCCCCCCAGCGCGAGCGCTGCGATCGCCTACGGCCGGCCGTGCGTTGCGCTCGCCGACCCCGCGCGCGGCTTTTCTACACGCGCCTTTTCTGCCGGGCCAGCGCGTGCCGGCGTGGCGGCTGCGGCTTGCTTGTCGATGACCGGCTTGTCGGGGATTTGAACGAAAACCTCGTCCTGCTTGACCATGCCAAGTTCGAAGCGCGCCCGCTCCTCGATCGCCTCAAAACCCTGCTTGAGGTCGATCACTTCGGCGACAAGGCCGGCATTGCGCGTCTCCAGCCGCTTGTTCGTCTCCTTCTGCTCCTGCAACTGGCGGTCGACCTCGCGCACGCGCAGCCAGCCGCCTTTGCCCAGCCACAGCGGGTGCTGCAGCAGCGCAATCAGAACCAGCAAGGCAACCGCAAGCCAGCGCACGGCAAAATCAAGCGGCTGGAGTCAAACTGCGAGGTTCCGCGCCATCAGCCGGTCGCCGTCAGTCAGCGCGACAGGTTGTAGAACGCCTCGCGTCCAGGGTAACCCGCGGTATCGCCGAGGTCCTCCTCGATGCGCAGCAACTGGTTGTACTTGGCAATGCGGTCCGACCGCGAGAGCGAACCGGTCTTGATCTGCAAGGCGTTCATGCCGACCGCGATGTCGGCAATGGTGCTGTCTTCCGTTTCACCGGAGCGATGCGAAATCACCGCGGCATAGGCCGCACGCTTGGCCATCTCAATCGCCGCAAAGGTCTCGGAAAGTGTACCGATCTGATTGATCTTGATCAGTATGGAATTGGCGATACCCTGCTTTATGCCTTCCTTGAAAATGCGGGTGTTGGTGACGAAAACATCGTCGCCGACGATCTGGACGGTCTTGCCGAGGCGATTGGTCAGCAGCTTCCAGCCATCCCAGTCGCCCTCGCTCATGCCGTCCTCGATCGACACGATGGGAAAGCGATCGGCCAGGTTGGCCAGGTAGTCGACCAGCTCGTAGGAATTCAGTTGCAGATTTTCGCCAGCGAGATGGTAACGACCGTCGCGATAGAGTTCGGACGCGGCGCAATCGAGGCCGATCAGCACGTCTTCGCCAGCCGTGTAGCCGGCGTGTTCGATCGAGTGCATGATCAGTTCGAGCGCCTCGGCGTGGCTGCCGAGATTGGGCGCGAAGCCCCCCTCGTCGCCGACTGCCGTCGAAAAACCTTTCTTGTGCAGCAGCTTCTTGAGCGCCTGGAAGATCTCGGCGCCACAGCGCAGTGCCTCGCGAAACGAGGTCTGACTGACCGGCAGGATCATGAACTCCTGAAAATCGAGGCTGTTGTTGGCGTGCTGCCCACCGTTGACGATGTTCATCATCGGCACCGGCATCTGCATCGGTCCCGAACCGCCAAAGTAGCGGTACAAGGGCAGGCCGGACTCCTCGGCAGCGGCTTTGGCGACCGCCATCGAAACCGCCAGCATGGCGTTGGCGCCAAGCCGCGACTTGTTTTCAGTGGCGTCGAGATGGATCAGCGTCTGGTCGATGAACGCCTGCTCCTGCGCGTCAAGGCCGATGATCGCTTCGGAAATCTCGGTATTGACGTTCTCGACCGCCTGCAGGACGCCCTTGCCGAGGTAGCGTGCGGAATCTCCGTCGCGCAGTTCGATCGCCTCACGCGATCCAGTGGACGCACCGGAGGGTACGGCCGCACGACCCATCACGCCGGACTCGAGCAAGACGTCACATTCGACGGTGGGGTTGCCGCGTGAATCCAGAACCTCGCGGGCCACGACATCAACGACAGAGCTCATCATCTTCCCCTTGTCTTCAAAGTGTAAAAGTTCAGCCCACCCGCCACCGGCAAACCGACGGTCAGGCGAGTTCGGCGAAACCGGCGTCCTTGACCAGCCGGTCGAGGGCAACCAGCGTGGTCAACAGGCTCTCCATGCGCTGCAACGGCCAACTGTTCGGCCCGTCGGAAAGCGCCTGCTCCGGTCGTGGATGCGTTTCCATGAAGAGGCCGGCTATCCCGACGGCAACTGCGGCACGCGCCAGGACCGGGACGAATTCGCGCTGCCCGCCTGAAACCGAGCCCTGCCCACCCGGCAACTGTACCGCATGCGTGGCGTCGAAAACGACCGGGCAGGCCGTTTCGCGCATGATCGCCAGACTGCGCATATCGGCAACGAGGTTGTTGTAACCGAAAGACGCGCCGCGTTCGCAAACCATGATCCGCGCCTCGCTCCCGCCAGCCGCCTGCGCCTTGGCCACGACATTGCGCATGTCGCCCGGCGCCAGAAACTGGCCCTTCTTGATATTCACCGGCCGGCCAGCGGCAGCTACCGCCTCGATGAAGTCCGTCTGGCGGCAGAGAAAGGCCGGCGTCTGCAGCACGTCGACGACCTCGGCGACCGCCCGGATATCTTCCTCGCGGTGCACGTCGGTGAGTACCGGAACACCGATCTGCCGCCGCACCTCGGCCAAGATGCGCAGGCCCTCGTCGAGACCAGGTCCGCGCGGCGAACGCCCGGAAGTCCGGTTGGCCTTGTCATAGGAGGCCTTGAAGACATAAGGCAGAGCAAGCCGGGCGCAGACTTCCTTCAGTTGACCAGCAACCTCCAGACAAAGCTCGAGCGATTCGGCGGTGCACGGGCCGGCAATCAGAAAGAGCGGCTGCTCGAGGCCGACGCTGAAGCCGCCCAGCCTCATCCCCGTTCCCGATGCGCCGCAGCTGCCCGCACGAAAGAGGCAAACAGCGGATGCGCGCGACGTGGCGACGACGTAAACTCGGGATGAAACTGGCAACCGATGAACCACGGATGCGCGTTCGGCCCCGTCTGCGGCAGTTCGACGATCTCGCACAGATCGGTCGCCGCAGCACGGCCCGAGACGATCAGCCCGCTCTCTTCCAGGCAGCCAAGCAGCCTGTTGTTGACTTCATAGCGGTGCCGGTGGCGCTCGGTGATCTGCGCCTGACCGTAGATCGAATGCGCCAGCGAACCTTCACGCAGGATGCACACCTGGCCGCCCAGCCGCATCGTCCCGCCGAGATCGGAAGTTTCGTCGCGGCGTTCGAGACGTCCGGAAGCATCCTGCCATTCGGTGATCAGGCCGACCACCGGATGCGCGGTCGCGGGTTCGAACTCGCTGCTGTGCGCATCGCCCAGGCCGGCCACGTGCCGGGCAAACTCGACGACGGCAAGCTGCATACCCAGACAAATGCCGAGGTACGGAATACGCTTTTCGCGCGCGTGGCCAATCGCCCTGATCTTGCCTTCGGTACCGCGCCGGCCGAATCCGCCCGGAACGAGAATCGCATCCATTCCGTCGAGCACGCCACAGCCGCTCCTCTCGATCTCTTCCGAATCGAGGTAGCTCAGCTTGACCCGGCTGCGCGTCGCGATGCCGGCGTGCACCAGGGCTTCGCTGAGCGACTTGTACGATTCGGTGAGGTCGACGTACTTGCCGACGAAGGCGATGCTCACCTCGCGTTCCGGATGTTCGAGCGCGTACACGATCTCCTTCCAGAGCGTCAGGTCGGCCGCCCTGGCCAGGATGTTCAGCTTGTGGCAGACGATCCCGTCGAGCATCTGGTCATGCAGCATGGCCGGAATCTTGTAGATCGAGTCGGCATCGCGCGCCTCGATCACCGCCTCGCGCTGCACGTTGCAGAAGAGCGCCATCTTCTGCTTGTCGTCTTCGGGAATTGGTCGGTCGGTACGGCAGAGCAGGATGTCGGGCTGAATGCCGATCTCGCGCAACTCCTTGACCGAGTGCTGCGTCGGCTTGGTCTTCAGCTCACCCGAGGTCGGAATGTACGGAACCAGCGTCAGATGCAGATAGCACGCGTTCGTGCGCCCTTCCTGCAGGCCCATCTGGCGGATTGCTTCGAGAAACGGTAGCGACTCGATATCGCCGACCGTTCCGCCGACTTCGACGATGGCCAGATCCGCGCCCTCGGCACCGCGTCGGATTTGCGCCTTGATCTCGTCGGTGATGTGGGGAATCACCTGCACGGTCTTGCCGAGATACTCACCGCGCCGCTCCTTCTTGATCACCGAGTCGTACACCTGCCCGGTCGTGAAGTTGTTGCGCCGCTCCATGCGCACGTTGGTGAACCGTTCGTAATGCCCAAGATCCAGATCGGTCTCGGCACCATCGTGCGTCACGAAGACCTCGCCGTGCTGGAAAGGGCTCATCGTTCCCGGGTCGACGTTGATGTACGGATCGAGCTTGATATTGGTGACGCGGATACCGCGAGACTCGAGAATCGCTCCCAGCGATGCGGCGGCGATGCCCTTGCCCAGGGAGGAAACCACGCCGCCGGTGACAAATACGTACTTGGTCATGGAGATGAATGGAGCGGGAAAACGGAATTGTAGCCGAAAACTCCCGCACCTTCGAAGCGAGCGAAGCCGGAGTCAGCCCAGCCAAAGCGTAGCGAAGCGACAGGCTGTCCGGGTTGGTGGCAGATTCTCTCCGGCTTTTCCGGGTCGGCTGGCGAGGCGAAGCGAACGGCGCTGTTACCGCAGCCAGCTTCCTGCGCCGATCGCGGGAACCACTCCACGCATCGCGCCTCGACCGGCGATGAGCAGGCGGCCAGGATCGTCCCGCTGCATCCACCGGCGGGTACGCAGGTCCGGCGCAAATTGCCTAAGCGCACGGCTTCCTTTATTCTTCGCTCCTCCTTTCCCTGGCGCCGAGTCGCAACCTATGGCCATCCCGATCAAGACCCCACAGAAAATCGAAAAGATGCGCCTGGCGGGCCGCCTGACGGCGGAGGTTCTCGATTACATCACGCCGCACGTGCGCGCCGGCATCACGACGAATGAGCTTGACCGCTTGTGCCACGACTACATCGTCGAGGTTCAACAGGCGATTCCAGCGCCACTCAACTACTCACCGCCCGGCTACCCACCGTATCCCAAGTCGATCTGCACTTCGCTCAACCACCAGGTCTGCCATGGCGTCCCCGGCGACCGGCAACTGAAGAACGGCGACATCGTCAACCTCGACGTGACGGTGATCAAGGATGGCTACCATGGCGACAGCAGCCGCATGTTCCTCGTCGGTGAACCGTCGGTTCTCGCCCGCCGCCTGTGCGAGGTCACTTTCGAATGTCTCTGGCTGGGGATCGCGCAGGTGCGCGGTGGAGCCTCACTCGGCGACATCGGTCACGCCATCCAGCAGCATGCCGAGAAGTCGGGCTATTCGGTCGTCCGCGAATTCTGCGGACACGGCATCGGCGAGAAGTTCCACGAAGAGCCGCAGGTTCTGCACTATGGCAAGCCGCACACCGGCCTCAAGCTTGAGCCGGGAATGGTCTTTACGATCGAACCCATGATCAATGCCGGTAAAGCCGCCATCCGGACGATGGCCGACGGGTGGACGATCGTCACCAGGGATCACAGCTTGTCAGCACAGTGGGAGCACACCGTCCTGGTCACCGAGAGCGGTTTCGAGGTACTGACGGTCTCCGCCGGAACGCGCCCGCGACCCGACTGGATCGGCTAGCCGGCCATGCCCGAAGACCTCGTCGACCGCCAGGCGCTGCTCGCCGCGTTTCGCAGCCGCCTGCAGAGTGGACAGTCGGCGATCCGCGAACGCTATCTGGACGATGGCGACGCGGCGCGCCTGCTGACCGATCGTTGCCGCCTGATCGACGAATCCCTGTGCACCTTGTGGCAAGGACTGCGGCTGCCGCCTTCGCTCAGCCTGGTCGCCGTCGGCGGCTATGGCCGGGGAGAACTCTTTCCCGCGTCGGACGTCGATCTGCTCGTCCTCTTGCCCGAATCTCCCGATCCCGGGCTGACCGCGCAACTCGAACAGACGATTGCCCTGCTCTATGACAGCCGGTTGGACGTGGCTCCCAGCGTACGCACTGTGGACGAGTGCGTGCAGGCGGCAAGCAGCGATCTGACGATCCAGACCGCGCTGCTCGAGACGCGCTTGCTGACCGGTAGCGAATCACTTTTCCAGGAACTCGTGCGGCGACTGCAGGAGACGATTGATCCGCACGCGTTCTTTGAAGCCAAGCGCAAGGAGCAGGAAGAGCGTCACCTGCGTTTCCACGATTCGCCGTACAGTCTGGAACCCAATTTCAAGGAAGCCCCCGGTGGCCTGCGCGACCTGCAGACCATCCTCTGGGTGACGCGCGCCGCCGGCTATGGCAACACCTGGCATGACCTCGCCCGGCAGGGCTTTCTTACGGCGGAAGAAGAGGAGGTCGCGCTCGGCAGCGTCGCCTTCCTGCGTCAGTTGCGCGTTCGCCTGCACCTGCACGTCGGCCGCCGCGAAGACCGCCTGCTCTTCGACTACCAGACGACACTCGCCGAACAGATGGGCTATGTCCCGACACCGACCCGTCGGGCCAGCGAGCGGCTGATGCAGGAGTACTATCGAACGGCAAAAAGGGTAACGCAGATCAATGCGATACTGCTGCTCAACGTGGATGCGGCGATGGCCCCGCCGGACCAGCAGGGGACACAACGCATCGACGAGCACTTCCAGAAACGCCACGACGTCCTCGATGTGGTCGACGAAGACCTGTTCAACCGCAAGCCGGCGCTCCTGCTCGAGGCCTTTCTGGTCATGCAGAAGCACCCCGAGCTGCAGGGAATGTCAGCCCGCACGCTGCGCGCCTTGTGGCACGCGCGAACGCTGATCGACCAGCACTTCCGCCAGGAACCGGCGAACCGCGCCTGCTTCCTGCAACTGCTGCAGCAAGACCGAGGCGTCGTGCACGAGTTCCGCCGGATGAACCAGTTCGGCATCCTCGGTCGCTATCTGCCAAGCTTCGGCCAGATCGTCGGACAGATGCAGCATGATCTGTTCCATGTCTACACGGTCGATCAGCACATGCTGCGCGTACTGCGCAACCTGCGCCGTTTCATGGCTGAGGACTTCACACACGAATATCCGCTGTGCAGCGAATTGATTCGCGATTTCCCGCGCCCCTGGGTGCTCTACATCGCGGCGCTCTTTCACGACATCGCAAAGGGCCGGGGCGGCGATCACTCGACGCTCGGCGCACTCGACGCCGCCGAGTTCTGCGCTCAGCACGGCCTCGCCGAGGACGACAGCGAGTTGGTCGTCTGGCTTGTGCGCCAGCACCTGCTGATGTCGGCGGTCGCGCAGAAACAGGATATTGCCGACCCTGAGGTCATCGCTTCCTTTGCCGCGATGGTGCGCGATGAGCGCCACCTGACGGCGCTTTATCTATTCACCGTCGCGGACATCCGGGGGACCAGTCCGAAAGTATGGAACAGTTGGAAAGGACAGTTGCTCGAGCAGCTTTTCCGGAGTACCTGCCGAACGCTGTTGTCAGGTGGCCAGCTCGCGGTCAGGCAGGGGCTGATCGAAGAACGACAGCAGGAAGCCCTCCGCCTGCTCCGCTTTTTCGCGCTGCCCGAAGCCGTACACCAGCGCCTGTGGAAACAGCTCGATGCGGTCTATTTTCTGCGGCACTCGCCGGAGGAAATCGCCTGGCACACGCGCGCCCTGCACTATCGGACGGGAATCGAAGACCCGGTGGTCAAAGCGCGGGTCAATCCGAATGGCGAGGGACTCGAGGTGCTGATCTACACGCGCGACCAGAACGACCTGTTCACCCGCCTGGTCGGCTTCTTCAGCCGGGCCGGCTACACCATCGTCGACGCCAAGATACACACGACCCGTCATGGCTACGCCCTCGACAGCTTCATGCTGCTCGATCTCAGTGACCGGGGCAGCGATCGCGCCATGATCGCCTACATCGAGCACGAACTGAACGAGCGCCTGCGCCGGCGAAGCCCGCCCGATGCGCCCGGCGGCGGGCGCATCTCGCGCCAGGTCAAGCACTTCCCGATGCAGCCAGTGGTCACCATCGAGCTGGACGAAAGAGGTCAGCATTACGTCCTTTCGGTCAATGCGGCTGATCGCCCTGGCCTGCTCTATTCGATCGCCACGACGCTCGCCGCACACGGAGCCAATCTGCACACGGCCAAGATCTCGACGCTCGGCGAACGTGTCGAGGACACCTTCCTGATCAGCGGCGGTGACCTGGCAGAGACCGCCAACCGGATCAAGCTGGAGACCGAACTGCTCGAGCGGCTCAAGCTGTGAACGCAGCAGCCCGCGATATGACGCGCGCAAGGCAGGGCCAGTGAACGCCGGCTGAACGTGTCGGTTTTTTTTACACTAACAAAGCGGCACGACTTTCATGGCATTATAAGCCACAGGGTAAGCCGATGATTTAGGCTTTGATTCACTAGGCCCATTGACGATGGCACAGGATTTGCTATCCTAGGAATCGGACAGGGCTTGCCGGCCAAATGCGAAGACGCAGTCGAAATTTCTTCGCAAGCGGTCGTGTAGAGCTCAAACGTGAGACTTTTTTTACAGATCACCGACCGCGCGCAGGTTAAACTGGCGTCAAGTGGGCTGTGCAGGTGCCAGACCAAGTGCAAGTGCGCGCGAAGCGTGCAGCAGCCTGCCAGCAAGCCTGACGGTAGCCGCCAACAGGGAAAGGCTGCCGGGGCAGGCCGCCAAAGGTTGGAGGTTGGTAAAACGGCAAGCTGAATAACCGGGAGTAGCATTCATGAAGAGTTTGAGGTCGATTGACGAAGCAGAACAGTTGCCGGCATTGTCGCCCGCCAAGAGCGATCAAAGCAGTTCCGCAACGGCTTCTCCTCCCGACCGGGCTCGGCGCCGCCTGGTGCGAGGTGCCGCAGCGGTTGCTCCGCTCGTCTTGACGCTGCGTAGCGGCGGCGTCCTGGCTGCGGTCTCGTGCATGGGTGTCAGCCAGATCACCGTGACGGACGCCAATGGGGACTTCATGGGCAACAGCATCGCAGTCCCTGGCGATCAATGCGTGGACACGTTTTCCCAGAACGCTGCCACGTGTCCCGGAAACAGAATCACCGGCGGAAGCCTCAGCGGCGTCCCTGTCACCCATTCGGGAGTGACCGGTTATTTGCGCTGCCAGGGAATGCCGAACAGGACGGTTGCCATCCTCAGTTCAGCCGCTGCAACGTCGCTCGTCAGCTGAGATTCCCAGGCCGTACGAGCTGTCCGCAAGCCTTCGACGCCCATCTTCGTAGCACGACCCGAGGCCAGAGCGCATGGGCGACGCGGCACGGGAAGAGAACCTTTGCGTCAGCCGAGCCGCTGCCAGCAGCGGACTCCTGTGGCGAAGCTGGGAGGACGACCTCTACATCGTCCATCAGGCATCATCGGCCGAGACACACGTCTTCAACGGACCGACTGCTGCCATCCTGCGCTTGCTCGATGATCGCCCCCTTGCCCTGGACAACTTGAAGACACACGTGGAAGAGGCGCTCGGAGCGCAGCGCGGCGACCTCGCCGAAGCGGATTTCTACTTCGCCGTACACCGGCTGGATGAGCTTGGCCTGATCGAGTGCGTACAGGCAGCGGACGACGTGCGGTGATCATTGGCGATCTGGCTCGCCAGGACGTTGCGCA
>ERZ761603.1215-NODE-1215-length-19706-cov-74.481553_pt1 | contig 19706 bp, 16 predicted proteins | sample MGYA00511879_ERZ761603 | MGnify/ENA primary metagenome ERZ761603 (study PRJEB28899, sample SAMN02850040) | bioreactor sludge metagenome | biome: EBPR Sludge; feature: EBPR Bioreactor; material: flocular biomat | place: Australia: Thorneside Wastwater Treatment... | reverse complement strand
TACTCGCTGTCGACCGAGCGCTTCGAACCCATCTGGGGAATCCGCTTCCACCCCGGGCGCCCGGTGCCCACCGAATGGGTCGATTTCACGGCCAAGAATCGCATCCCGCTTGCCGATCTGTGGCGCGAACTGAGCGGTCGCGACCCCGAGTATCGGCACCTGCCCAAGGGCTGAGCACCGTCAGCGAAACCGCGAGCCAGAAGAGAAGAGGTGGCCCCGGAAATTCAGACAGCAGCGTTAAGGGTACTCTTCCCCATCCGACGGCTGCGGAAGCAGCCAAAACAGGAGCGACAGCATGATGAGCAGAAGGACGAGGCGGAACCAGACGCCCGGATTCGAGGCGCTGAGCACGCTAGCGGCGCTGACGAGCGACAAGAGCATGGCGGAGCTGGCATAGCGGTACAACATCCAGCCGAACCGGATGATGGACTGGAAGCGGCAACTGACGGAGCTTGCGGCTCAGGCCTTTTGGCGAGGCGAGCCCTCCCGCGAGCGCTGTTCCGGACCCGACGAAGCTCGACACCCGAACCGGAGAGCCGACCCTCCGGCGCCTCTCGCAACCACCACACTAGACACATGTCTTTGTGTGGCTGGAAGCGACAGCGGGGGACGCGAACAGCCACTTCTGGCATGATGTGGTCAGCAAGACCAAGATCACAAGGCCTGTAAGATGGATACTGCCCAACTCCAACGGATCATGCAACAGTGGCACGTGATTCAACGCGAGCTGGTGCCAGAGCTGGCCGAGCAATTCGCATCGCTGACACCGAAATCGGAGAAGGTGGCCCACATCCTGAAATGGGTACACATCGAGGTATACACAGAAACATCGTCGTGTGGGGTGGGACGTCCGCGTTTCGAGCGAGCTTGCCTGGCGAACGCCTTTCTGGCCAAGGCGGTGCTCGGGTTGGCGATGATCGTTGGGCTGATCGAGCGGCTGCCGATCGACCGTGCGCTGCGCCGCATCTGTGGTTTCCCGCTGTACAAGGGACAGCCTTGCGCAGCCACCAACTTGCGCGCTGTCGACCAGTTTGCCCAAGCCAGCGCAGGCCAGCGCGTGCATGAGGCCCTGGTCACGGAACCTTCCGGGGATCAACTGATCGTGCATCTCCGTCGCGAGGGTACGGCCATCGAAGCACGCGAACACCCATCGCAGAAGGAAAGGCCGGCAGTGACGGCGGCCACCACCGGACAATCGGCCCAGTTGTCCGCGGCAGAGAGCCCTGCCCAAACGACTGCGCCTGAAGTGCCGGCACCGGCGAGAAGCCGCGCTCTTCCCCAGCGTGGCAAAGCGCGTCCGGCTGCGAAGGCCTCCCCGATCCAGCGCCAACGCGAGCAGACTTTGGCGCAAATGCTCGATGAGATCCCGACAGCAGGTGATCGCGGCAGGAAGTGCAATGCTCAAGTCGACCAGAATAGTTGGCGCCGATACAAGAAGCTGCATCTCCACACCGGCAATTGCGGCGTACCGATTACGGCACTCCCCTCCAGCGCCTCCATGCAGGACAGCCTGGCTGCGATTCCCCTGTCGGCGACGAGCGCCAAACGCGTCACCAACCTGTACGACCTGATGGAGGCTGCCTCTTCCACCAGCAACTTGCGCGAGCACAGCAAGACCCCGGGCCACCTTCCCCTGATCGATCACGAAGCGCAGCATGCAACGAAAGTCGAATTCTCCTCGGCTGAAGCGACTCGCTACCACGAACCTGCCGCCGACGAGCGCAGCAACACGCGGCTTCAGGACGAATTCGGCGCCAATACCCTCCCGGTCCAGGGCCCAGCGAAAGCACCTGATGTTCGGCGTCCTGGCGCTGTCCGCTGATCACTTGATGCCATCAAGGCAATGAATTCCCTGCGTTCCAGCTCCGGCGACTATGCATCCGATGATGCAGGAGGGGGTTCCCATCGAGCAATCAAGACGATGCGATCAGCTTGACCGCTCGGCGACCGAGAGCTCGATGGCGAGAAGAATCACTCTCGGAGGGTGAATCCTGCGGCCCAGCAACTCGCCCTGGGGAGTTTTGCCAGCGGCTCACTTATGCTGTATTATCTTTATGATTAAACAACAAAATCACTCCTGATTTACCATGGAAGAGGTGTCTTAGTGCTGGAAGTCTTTTTTACTGTAGATGTTGAAATCTGGTGCGACGGATGGGTCAACATCGACCAGAAATTTCCTGGAGCATACCGAAAGTATATCCTCGGACCAACACCTGATGGTGATTTCGGCCTGCCCTATCAACTGAGAGTTCTCAAAGATCATGGTCTTCTAGGTACCTTCTTTGTCGAACCACTTTTCTCGACGCGATTTGGGAAACAACCCCTTGAAGAGATTGTTGGTCTCATTAAGGAAAATGGACAGGAAGTTCAGTTGCATTTGCACTCTGAGTGGGTTGATGAATCGTTAGAGCCACTTATTCCTGATTCGACACGGAAACGCCAATTTCTCTTTCAGTACTCTTTGGAAGAACAGAAGCGCCTGATCGAAGCAGGAATTTCACTGCTTACCAGCGCCGGCGCAACTGAAGTCAACGCATTTCGTGCAGGAAGTTTTGGCTTCAACCTGGATACTCTGCGTGCCTTGGCAGCCAATGGGATCAGCTTTGACAGCAGCTACAACGCAACCCTTTTTGGTCCAACCAGTGGTGTGATGCCGAATCGCATAGTCATCGAACCAATAGAGTATGAGGGCGTCTTCGAATATCCGATGACGGTTTTCAAGGACGGCATCGGGTCATTACGCCATGCTCAGCTTACAGCTTGTTCATATAGCGAAATCGAACATCTACTTTTCCAGGCATTGGAGGAACAACGCAATGCTTTCGTTATTCTTTTTCACAATTTCGAACTACTTTCTCCGTCCAAGACAAGGCCAGATAGAATTGTGATCGATCGATTCATGAAGTTATGCAAATTTCTTGAAAAGAACCGAGACTCCTTCTGTGTCAAAGGCTTCCGAGAACTTCATCCAACAGTCGTGCCAGCTCACACGATTCCTCTGAAAGTAGATTTTTGGCGGACTGCAAACAGACTGGTTGAACAAGTTTATCGCAGGAGGCTTACATGACTGCGTGGAGTGTCCGGGAAGTACCGCTAAAATATCAATTGAGTGACTGGAGTCTTTTTAGCATTTCACTGTCGCTTCAGTGCAGATCAGTTTCCCTTTTCGGTGAATCGCCGGTCAGCACACCTGAACCCCCTTCCCTTGACGAACTGGCCGAGGGAAGCCAGGGTTTCATGGTACGAGCACTCCCAATTGTCGATGAGCTTCCCCAGATCAGTGAGCGCAATGGATATATCTGCTACATTCCTCTGCAATATGAGCACTGCTATATCGACCTGACGCTGACTTTTGACGACTATCAGAAGAAGTTTTCTTCGAAGACACGCTCAACAATCAACCGAAAAATCAAGAAATATGCTGAACATTGTGGTGGCAAGATCCATTGGAAAACGTTCAAGGAACCTGAACAGATTCGAGAATTCTTTGATCTGGCACGTCAAGTTTCAAAACTGACGTATCAAGAGCGCCTCCTGGATGCCGGCATTCCTGAATCTGAAAGTTATGTTCGCCAGGCAGAATCGCTTGCTGCAGAAAATCGTGTACGTGCATTCATACTTTTCGATGGTGATCGGCCAATCTCCTATCTTTATTGCCCAGTTGAGCAGGGAGTGCTTATCTACGCCTACCTGGGGTACGACCCGGAGTATATGAAGCTCTCGGTTGGCATTGTACTCCAGTGGCTGGCGCTCGAAGTGCTCTTCGCTGACAACTGCTTCAAAGCGTTTGATTTTACTGAAGGGCAATCAGATCACAAGAGACTCTTCGCTACCCACCATACCAGGCGTGCCAATGTCATTCTCGTCAAGGCTTCATTGCATAACAGAGTCATTATATACTCTCATTTTTTTATGAATCAATTCTCCCATTGGCTTGGTGCAACACTAAACAAGCTGGGTCTTCGAGCGAAGATCAGAAAATTAATCCGATTCAGGTTATAAGCGGGGGTATAACATGTTTAATCCAGCCAAGGAACTTGCAAAAAACATCGCTCGAATAATATTCGGAGAGTATTCGATCTATTACATTTACGCCAGCCCTGACAACTCTCACAATACTTCTCAAATCGAGTTGAAATCAGGCCACAGCGTTCAAGTGGTCGACCTCGATACAGTCAAATCCAGCGCCGACCCATTGATTCGCGATCAGGTCAATTATCTTGGTTCCGAGGCGCTTGCTTACGCTTGCTATGTTGAGGACCGTATTGCAGGGCTTTGCATCTATTGGTTTGGAGAGCGCTACCAGAAGCGCAACTTCTGGCCACTCAAAGAAGGGGAAGCAAAACTTGTACAAATCGTTACCGTTCCTCAACTTCGTGGCGGCGGAATCGCGATGGAGCTGATCACCCGATCAAACATGGACATGTTGAAAAAGGGCTTCAGCAGGATGTATGCACGTATCTGGCATTCTAACGCACCATCTTTGCGCGCTTTCCAGCGGGCAGGCTGGACGCGACGCGCACTCTTGATCGAAATGAATCCATTACGGCTTGGAAAGCCTATACGAATACGCCATGATCTCAAATCATGAAATCCTGTTCCAAAGATAAGCGTAGTGTCGCGCCGCTTTCCGCTCTGGCAAATCCCTCGACGCTTTCGATCTCGCCCGCCTGCCCAACCTCAACCGCGCTTTGATCGATGAACTCGCCACCGGTTGCGATATCGCCGAGAAGGTCCCCGTGCGTATTGCCGGCTCTTGCGGCACCGGCAAGAGCCATCTCGCCGAGGGCCTCGGCTATTGTGCCGTCCGTCAGGGCGTCGATACCCAATGCTCTCAACCTGTCACGCAATTGGCATAAGTTGCGAGCAGTCACCCGAGAAGCCGCTTGCGCGCGAGGCCAGCCCAAGGCAGAGTACGCATCCACTTGGTACGTAGGTAAAGTCTTATATGCGGCGACCTTTATGTCGACGTCGTTGACTGCTTTTCCAGGTTGTCGGTGAGCACCAGATGCTCTTCGAGCACCTCGACAAACTGCGCGACCACGACATTCGGGTGCTCGATCGCGATTACCCCGCGTAGTGGTTCTTCGCCGCCTTGACGCAACGAGGGCGCGACTTCTGCATGCGCGCAGACAGTCTCAATTTCGCCGCTATCCGAAGCTTCCGCCGATCCGGACTTGCCGAGCAGATGGTGACCCTGCCCGCCCCCGCCAAAAAGGATGCGCTCGATTATGAAATCGCCGCAACGGCCTGCCAAGTACGCCTGATCCGCCAAGTGTGCGGCCAAAAGCTTCGTGTCCTGGTGACCTCGCTCCTGGCTCTCGACGCCTCCCCTGCTCACCAACTCGGCGCGCTCTACCACTCCCGCTGGAGATTTGAGGAAGCATTCCGCCGGATCAAGCACCGTCTCGCCCTGGAGCACCTGTCGGGCACGTCCTGGCTCGCCGCTCAACAGGACTTCGGCGCCAGAATCCTCGGCGACAAGCTCAACGCTCTGGCCGTCCATGCCACCAGCGACACCCTTGATCCCAACACCCGCCAGCCCTACTTCATCAACCGCGGCGACACCTTCTCGCGCATCAGGCGCACCCTCGGCCGCTGGCTTCTCCACGGCCTCGATGCCCTCGACAATGTCGCCTCCGTCTTCAGCCAACTCGTCAAGAATGTTGTCCAGATCAGGCCAAACCGATCATCCCCAGGAAAGTCCACCAAAAAGCCACATCTAGCAGAGGCTTACAAAGGGTCGGTATGACATCGTTTTGGCAGCTTGAGAGCATTGCCTGCGCCCGGCCTGGAACCCCTGGCTGCGCAGGAGATTGCGCCACATGCGCGCACCGGCAAAGGAGTGCTCAAGATGCAACTCGCCGATGCTATGCATCAGCGCCAGCGCCCCATGCTCCGGCGAAACTTTGCTGGCGTGCAGTAGGCGCTTGAACGCGTCCGCCGGAGGAGCGCGCCCTGATACGGAACGGGGAGCTTGTGCTTGCGGTCGAGCATCGTCCTGCGGGAAGCCTGTCCACCTTGGTTGAGCCCCTGTTCTGGAAAATCGTTCTCCAGCGTCAGCATCCCGATCTTGGCGGGCGGTTTCGTCCGGTCCGGATCAGCGCTCGCCGGATGGCTCGCGTCGCCAAGAGCCTGAACCGCACGTTCCGTCAGTTGCCGCTTCCAGTCCGTGATCTGGTTCGGGCGGACGTCGTACTGCTGCACGACATCGACTGCTGCGCCAACTCCGCCAACGTCTTGTCGCTCTTCAGCGCCACCAGCGCCACCTGCCCATTGAATCGCCGCGTGTCGTTCTACCTCGTCTGTCTCGCCATGCCATGCTCTCGCTCGTGTTGGAGCTGCTTCCGAAGCGATTCGATGGGGCAAGACGACCACTTGTCATCCTGCTATGCGAATCTCCGAGGCCACCACTGCTGCCAGCGGTGGCTCACTTGCCGAGTCCCTTGCGCGTGTCGCCGGCGATTACCAGAACCATTTTCTCGGCGTCGATGTGGCGGCAAAAGGCGTCGCTGACCTGCTCCGGGCGAAGCGCAGCGATGCGGATCTCGAAGTCGTGCGCAAACTGCCAGTCGCGCTCCAGGTCGAGGTAGCTTAGCCAGCGCGCGGCAACTGCGTTGTCCTGCGAACGGGCAATCGCGTTCGATTCGAGGATGCCGCGTTTGGCTTCCGCCACCTCCTCCGGCGTGAAACCGTCGCGGCAGGCACGCAGCAGTTCTTCGCGGAAAGCTTTTTCGGCCAGCGCTGCGTTCTGCGGTGCGACCATGGCAGAGAAGCTCCAGGTGGAGAGCGCCTGGCGGCTGCCGAGCAGAAGTTGCGAATCGGTGCTGTAACTGATGCCCTCCTTCTGCCGCAGGCGGTCGACCAGCCGATTCGACAGGGCCGAACTGCCGCCGAAGATGTAGTTGGCAACGTAGAGCGCCGGCGCATCGGGGTCGGCGTCGCGCAGCGCGAGGTCGAGCCGCGCCCGGAGAACGGCGCTTTCCTTGTCGGCGGTGTCGATTACCAGCCGCTGCGGCGCGACGCTGCGAAACTCTCGTTCGACGCGCGCGTAGGGCGACGGCGAACCGTAGGTCGCGTACAGCGAGCGCAACTCGTCCTCGACCGGCGCAACCGCGAAATCGCCGACGATGGCCATTTCGCCACGCGCCGTGCCGATCAACTCACGGTGATAAGCCAGCACATCGGCGAGCGTCGTCCGCTGCACTTCTTCGATGCGCTCGGCAAGCCGCGCGTGGTAGCGCGGGTCGCCACGCGGATAGGTGTTGAAGTGCGCATTGAGCTGGTCGCGCGAGAGTTCCTCGGGATTGTCGATCTGCCCCTGCAACGAGGTCAGATACTCGCGCTTCAGGCGTTCGAATTCAGCCGGCGGGAAACTCGCTTCGTGCATGAGTTCGAAAACCAGACGCAACGCTTCCGGCAGCTTGTCGCGCGTCGTTTCGAAGCGCGTCAGGCTGCCGCGAACCTTCAGACGGGTCAACGCATCGGCAATCTGCTGGCGCGTCAAGCGGTTCGTTCCGCGCCCCAGCATGGCGATCGCCAGCGCCCCGGTCAGATTGCGCTGGCGCAGCGTCTCCTCGTTCCCCCAGCGAAAGCGCATGGCGACATTGACGATCTGACCGCGGTTCTTCTTGGGCAACAGGGCGACCTTCAGATCGCCGTAACGGCGACGCAAGGTGCGCTGGTTCAGGTTCTCGGGCGAGGGCTCGAAAATCTCGCCGGCGTCGATTTCCTGCGGCGGCCGGAAATCGGCCAGCAACTCGGCTGCGCTCGGTGCGACCGGAACGATCGCCCGCAGCGGCTCGTCCTCCGGAATGAACGAACCCATCACCCGGTTGTCGCGCAGGAAGTATTTGCCCGCCGCAATATCGACCTGCTCCGGCGTGATCCGCTCGAGCTGCTCGCGGGCAAGGAAGAACAGGCGCCAGTCGCCCAACGCGATGTACTCGGAGAGCGTCACGGCAAAGGTCTCGGGATCGGCGAGCGCCCTTTCGTAGCTCGTGCGCGACTGTTCGACGACTCGTTCGAGTTCGCTCGTCGCCGTCGCCGTGCGCGCGAAGCCGCCCTCGATGACCTCGATCATCCGCTCGCGCGCACGTTCGAGCGAATCGCCCTTGTTGAGCACCGCGCCGAAGACGACGAAGCCGGGGTCGCGCGTTTCGACCGGATAGGCATAGACCTGCGTCGCCAGGCCGCTCAGCACGAGCGCCTGATAGAGGCGACCGTTCGGCGTGTCGCCGAGGATCTCGCTAGCCATCGCCAGCGCGTCGGCGTCGGGGTGCAAACTGGCCGGCGTGCGGTAGGCAAGGGTCAGCAACTGGACTTCGCCCTTGCGCCGGACGACAAACTGACGCTCGCCGTCGGCCGTCGGTTCGCTCGTCCACGCCGCCGGAAGCTTGCGTGCCGGCTTGGCCATCCTGCCAAACGAGGCGACGATCCAGTCGAGCGTGCGCTGCTCGTCGATCTTGCCGGCGACGACGAGGACGGCGTTGTCGGGCTGGTAGAACTTGCGATAGAACGCCTGCAGGTTTTCGATCCTGACCTGCTCGATGTCGCTGCGCGCGCCGATCGTGCTCTTGCCGTAGTTGTGCCAGTCGAAGAGCAGCGCCTGCATGCGCTTGAACATGACGCTCGCCGGTTCATTCTCGCCCATCTCGAATTCGTTGCGCACGACGCTCATTTCAGTATCGAGGTCGCCCCGCGCGATGAACGAGTTGAGCATCGCGTCCGCCTGCCAGGCCAGCGCCCAGCGCAGGTTGTCGTCCTTGGCCGGAAAAGTAAGGTAGTAGTTCGTCCGGTCGAACCAGGTCGTACCGTTGATTTCGAAGCCGCGCGCGCGAAACTCGCGCGTCGGATCGGGAAAGTTCTTCGATCCTTTGAAGATCATGTGTTCGAGCAGGTGCGCCATGCCCGTTTCGCCGTAGTTCTCGTGGCGCGAGCCGACCAGGTAGGTGAGATTGACCGTCACCGTCGGTTTTCCGCCATCGGCAAAGAGGATGAAGCGGAAACCGTTGTTCAGCCGGTATTCGCTGATGCCTTCGACGGTCGCCACGCGCTCGACACCGGACGGGAGCTTGAGCGCTGCCGCCGGGCGCGCCTGCGCGTTGAATGCCAGGCTGGCGAAGGCCAGCCAGACCATCGCACGCGCGAGGACATTCCACAACTGATTCATGACGCTTGCCTCCTTGCACGAGATCGATCCACACGCCCGTACTGCCATCGCCGCGGCGCCCGCGCGGGCGGCCTGACGAGCTGCCGATTATAGGCTGCCCGGCGCTGGGCAGCACACCGCGGGCGGCCACCGCGCGGCTTTCCGACGCCCGGCACGACGCACCGCTGGGCACCGGCGCTGACTGCGGCAATCGCCGGAAATGACAGATTTAGCGATATCATTGTTCGTCCGCCGCTGACTGAAGGTATTCTGGCTACAATTCGCGCAGGCGGATTTGCCCTTTGCGAGGTCGGCAGCGGGCGCGCTAAGCAGGGGGAACAGATGTTTCTGATTGTCGGGTATGTGATCATTCTGGCCGCAGCGCTCGGAACGTACGCGGTGCATGGCAGTCTGGCTGCGTTGTGGGTGCCGCTCGAGTACATTGCCATCGTCGGCCTGACCATCGGCGGTTTTGTCGCCGCCAACGACATCAAGGTGATCAAGGCCACGGTCGGCGCGCTGCCCGGAATCTTCAAGGGATCGAAATTCACCCGGGCACTCTACATCGACCTGCTGGCGATGCTCTTCGAAGTGCTCGCCAAGGTCCGCAAGGAGGGCCTGATGTCGATCGAGAACGACGTCGAGAACCCGCACGACAGCCCGATTTTCAGCAAGTACCCGAGCATCGCCAGCGATCATCACGTCATGGAATTCGTCACCGATTACCTGCGTATGATGGTCGGCGGCAACCTGAATGCGATCGAAATCGAGAACCTGATGGATATCGAAATCGAAACTCATCATCATGAGGTCGAAACGCCGGGCCACGTGATGGCCAAGGTGGGCGACGCCGTGCCGGCCTTCGGTATCGTCGTCGCCGTGATGGGCGTGGTCAACGTGATGGGCTCGGTTGGCCAGCCGCCGGCGGTGCTCGGCAAGATGATCGGCGGCGCGCTCGTCGGCACCTTCCTCGGCATCCTGATTTCCTACGGTTTCGTCGCGCCGATCGCCAGCCTGCTGGAGCAGAAGGCGCAGGAGGGCTCGAAGATCTACCAGGTGATCAAGGTCGTCCTGCTCGCCTCGATGTCGGGCTACGCACCCCAGGTGGCCGTCGAGTTTGGCCGCAAGACGCTGGTGTCCGACGTGCGCCCGACCTTCCGCGAACTCGAGGAAGAACTGAAGAGCCGCAAGGGCAAATAGCCTTGAGCATGGCCGGCCCCAGGCAGGAAATTGAATGAACGACGACGTCCGCCCGATCATCATCAAGCGCGTCAAGAAGGTCGCCGGCGGCCACCATGGGGGCGCCTGGAAGATTGCCTACGCCGACTTCGTGACGGCCATGATGGCCTTTTTCCTGCTGATGTGGCTGCTCGGCTCGACCGCCAGCGGCGACCTCAAGGGCATCGCCGAGTTCTTTCAGAACCCGCTCAAGATCGCCGCGCAGGGAGGTTCGGGAACCGGCGACAGTTCGAGCGTTCTCAAGGGAGGAGGCAAGGATCTGACGCGCAGTGCCGGACAGGTCAAGGCGGGGGACATCGACGCGAAAAGCAGGCAACTGACGGTCAAGGAAACGAACGCCGAATCGGCGCGCAAGGTCTTCGAGCAACAGGAGCGCCTGATGCTCGGCGAGTTGAAGGAAAGCATCGAGAAGCTGATCGAAAGCAATCCGGCACTCAAGCAGTTCAAGAGCCAGTTGCTGCTCGACATCACCAGCGAGGGATTGCGTATCCAGATCGTCGATGAGCAGAATCGACCGATGTTCGACACCAGCAGCGCCGAAGTCAAGCCCTATACCAAGGTGATTCTGCGCGAAATCGGCAAGGTGCTCAACGCCGTACCCAGCCGGATCAGCCTGGCCGGACATACCGATGCGGCGCAGTTCGGTGGCGGCGAAAAAGGCTTTTCGAACTGGGAGCTGTCGGCTAATCGCGCGAACGCCTCGCGGCGCGAGTTGATCGCCGGCGGGATGGACGAACACAAAGTACTGCGCGTCGTCGGTCTGGCCTCGACGGTGCTGCTCGACAAGAACGATCCGCTCAGTTCGGTCAACCGGCGAATCAGCATCGTCGTCCTGAACAAGCGGACCGAGGAATCCTTACTGCTGGAAGACGGTCGCGTCGATGCGGTCGAAGTGGGCAGTCAGGGTGTAGAAGCGGAAGCACTGAGCTCGCCCGCGAACGCTGCAGGAAAATGAAGCGCAAGATCTGAATTCACTTTGTCAGCGCAACCGAAGAGGAGACGAGAATGAGTAGCGAAACAAGCGAAGAAGACAAAGGCGTCGCCGCCGCCCTGATCCAGCGTCTGGAGCTGGAGCGCATACCGCGCGCCCTCGATCTGAAGGAGAAGGTGGACGCGGGGGGACGTCTGGACGATATGGACATCGCTTTTCTCGAGCGCGTCTTCGCCGACATGGAAGACGTCAAGCAACTCGTCGCGCGCAACCCGGAGTACCACCAGCTCGCGGCCAACGTGGTCGGCCTCTACGAAGAGATCACCGCCCGCGCGCTGGAAAACGAAAAGTCGGCGTAGCGCAATCGCCCGGCACGCCGGGCTTTGTTTTGGAGGAGCTGGGCATGGATTTCAATCTCGAAGAATGCTCGCAGAAATCGCCGCGTGGATTGTTGTTTCAGGCGCGCGTGAGCGAACTGCGGCCAACGCAAAGTGGTGTCGGACTGGACGAGGTCCATGCCAAAGCCGAAGCGATGAGCCGCAAGAACAAGGACGACCTGAGCGCCTTCCTGCTCATCCGACCGGTCCCGGTGGTGATCGGCAACGGCGGCCATCTGTACCTGACCGACCATCATCATCTGGCACGCGCCGTTTGGGAAGTGGCGCAGAACAAGAATGAAGCCGGCCTCGACGAAAGCAACGCGCGCGTCGTCGTCGAGGTGATCAACAACTGGAGCGTGCTCAAGGACGCCCACTTCTGGAAGGCGATGCACGACAATCGCTGGGTCTATCTCTTTGACGCAATGGGCGGCGGACCACTGCAACCGGCCGCTCTGCCGAAGCACGTCAAGGATTTGCGCAACGATCCCTATCGCGGCCTCGCCTGGTACGTGCGCTCGCACTTCGGCTACGCCAAGATGCCGGCTGATTTTGCCGAGTTTCAGTGGGCGCAGTTCTTCCGCACGCGAATGATTCTCGACAACCGCCTGCTCAGCAACCAGATCGAGGACGTCGACATCCTGCTGTCGCGCATGAAGGCCGAGGAACGCCAGGCACTGATCGAGGAGGCGATCAGCCTGGCGCGTTCGGACGAGGCGGCCGGACTACCCGGCTACTCCGGCCGCCGTTAGATCGCGCTCGCCGGCCGGCTTGTCCTTCCGAGGCCCTTCACAGGTCCTTCAGATCTACCCTGCCCGGCCGCCGCTTCGCTGCCGCTGATGCCGAATACTTCCTGCCGCAGGCGGAAAAGTTCGTCGCGCGCCCGGGCGGCTTTCTCGAACTCCAGGTTCCTGGCGAATTCGCGCATTTCCTTTTCCAGGCGTTTCAGTTCGCGCGCAAGCTCCTTCTCGTTCATCACCGCGTAGTTGGCCGGCGTCTGTGCGAGCTGGACGACGCCGGAGGTGCGCGCGTTGTCGTAGTAGCCGTCGATGATGTCGGTGATCCGCTTGTTGACACCGGTGGGAACGATCGCGTGCGTTTCGTTGAAAGCCATCTGCTTCGCGCGCCGCCGCTCGGTCTCGTCGATCGCCCGCCGCAGGGAACCGGTCAGACGATCGGCATAGAGGATCGCGGTGCCGTTCAGGTGGCGCGCGGCGCGGCCTATCGTCTGAATCAGCGAGCGCTCGGAGCGCAGGAAGCCTTCCTTGTCGGCATCGAGAATGGCCACCAGTGAAACCTCGGGAATGTCGAGCCCTTCGCGCAGCAGGTTGATCCCGACCAGTACGTCGAACTTGCCGAGACGCAGGTCGCGGATGATCTCGACGCGCTCGACGGTGTCGATGTCGGAGTGCAGGTAGCGTACGCGCACTTCGTTCTCGCCGAGATACTCGGCCAGTTCCTCGGCCATCCTCTTGGTCAATGTGGTCACCAGCACGCGTTCGCCGCGCGCAATGCGCAGCCTGATCTCGGAGAACAGATCGTCCACCTGCGTCGACGCCGGGCGAACGATCAGGACCGGGTCGATCAGCCCGGTCGGCCGCACGACCTGCTCGACGACCTGTCCCTGATGCTCAGCCTCGTAGTCGGCTGGCGTTGCCGAAACAAAGATCGTCTGCCGCATCAGCGCTTCGAACTCGGCGAACCGCAACGGTCGATTGTCGAGCGCCGAGGGCAAGCGAAAACCATAATTGACCAGATTCTCCTTGCGTGAGCGATCCCCCTTGTACATGCCGCCAAGCTGCGGAACCGAAACATGCGATTCGTCGATGAACATCAGCGCATCAGCCGGCAGGTAGTCGATCAGCGTCGGCGGCGGTTCGCCCGGCTGCCGCCCGGAAAGGTGCCGCGAGTAGTTTTCGATCCCTTTGCAGAATCCGAGCTGGTCGAGCATTTCGAGGTCGAAACGCGTCCGCTGCTCGAGCCGCTGCGCTTCGACCAGCTTGCCTTCCTGCTGGAACTGCACGAGGCGCTCGCCAAGTTCGCGTTTGATCGCCTCGATCGCGCGCAGAACGGTCGGCCGCGGCGTGACGTAGTGCGACGATGGAAAGACGGTGAAGCGGAGAAGGCGCTGATGCAGATGCCCGGTGAGCGGATCGAAGAACTGCAGCCCTTCGATCTCGTCGTCGAAAAGCGTGATGCGAATCGCCTGCTCGGCGTGCTCGGCCGGAAAGACGTCGATCACATCGCCGCGCACGCGAAACCGGCCACGCTGCAGGTCCGCCTCGTTGCGTTCGTACTGCATCTCGACCAGACGCTTGATCAGATCGCGCTGGGAAACGCGGTCGCCAACGCGCATGGTCAGGACCATCTTGTGGTACTCATCGCGATCGCCGATGCCGTAGATGCACGAGACCGTCGCGACGATCACGCAGTCGCGCCGTTCGAGCAGGCTTTTCGTCGCCGAAAGCCGCATCTGCTCGATATGCTCGTTGATCGATGAGTCTTTCTCGATGTAGAGGTCGCGTGCCGGAACATAGGCTTCCGGCTGGTAGTAGTCGTAATAGGAAACGAAGTACTCGACCGCGTTCTCTGGAAAGAACTCGCGAAACTCGGCATAGAGCTGCGCGGCGAGCGTCTTGTTTGGCGCCAGAACGAGCGCTGGCCGGCCGCTGCGGGCAATGACATTGGCCATCGTGTAGGTCTTGCCCGACCCGGTCACGCCGAGCAAGGTCTGGTAGGCCAGCCCGTCGGCCAGCCCGGCGCAGAGCTGGGCGATCGCCTCCGGCTGGTCGCCGGCCGGCAGAAACGGTTGATAAAGGCGAAAGGGGCTGTCCGCGAAGCTGAGGAAGCCGGGCTGCCCGGCGGCATGTAGGCGATCTGACATGCTAGAATTCTACGTTTTTTTCGCCTGCCGTCGCCAACTGCCTTGCGCGGCCAGCACGGTCCCTGGTCAGCCGGGCCCGGCCCGGTTGCCCGCTGCTTCCGGCGCAAGGCAGGTGCAGCGGCTTGTCCGCCGTCACGCGCGCGACCGGCGACCCACTGCGATTCGCCTGCCCCCGTTAAGGAAACAGCCATGACTAGCTCGTTCTTTGCCGCCGTGGAGATGGCTCCACGCGACCCCATCCTCGGCCTGACCGAGGCCTTCACTGCCGATGCCCGCCCGAACAAGGTGAACCTCGGCGTCGGCGTCTATCTCGACGACAACGGCAAGGTTCCCCTGCTCTCAGCCGTGCGGCGGGCCGAAAAGGCTCGTCTGGAGTCCTTGCCGCCACGTTCCTACCAGCCGATCGATGGTCCTGCCGCCTTCAGCCAGACGGTTCAGCGCCTGCTTTTCGGCGAAGGCTCGCCGCTGCTCGCCGCCGGTCGCGTGCTGACCTGCGAGGCGCTCGGCGGAACCGGCGCGCTCAAGGTCGGCGCCGACTACCTGCGACGCTTGCTCCCGCAGTCGACCGTGTTCATCAGCGATCCGAGCTGGGAGAACCATCGTGCACTGTTCGAGTACGCCGGCTTTCCGGTGGCGACCTACGCCTACTACGATCCGGCAACGCGCGGCGTCGACTTCGCGGCAATGAAAGCCAGCCTCGCCCAGTTGCCGCCGGAGTCGATTGTCGTCCTGCACGCCTGTTGCCACAATCCGACTGGTGCCGACCTCGAACCGTCACAATGGGCCGAGATCATCGAGCTGATCGGCGCCCACCGCCTGCTCGCCTTCGTCGACTTTGCCTATCAGGGTTTCGCCGACAGCCTCGAGGAAGACGCCCTGCCCGTCCGCCTGTTCGCCGAATCCGGCCTGCAATTCCTGGTTGCCGGATCATTCTCGAAGTCATTCTCGCTCTACGGCGAGCGCGTAGGTTCGCTTTCCGTAGTCACGGCCAACCGCGACGAAACGATGCGCGTCCTCTCGCAGATCAAGCGCGTCATACGGACCAACTATTCGAACCCGCCGACGCACGGCGGCGCCATCGTCGCCGCAATCCTCGCCGACGGCGAGCTGGCGCACCTCTGGGAGGAAGAACTGGCCGGCATGCGCGCGCGCATCCGGACCATGCGCACTGCGCTGGTGGATGAACTGCGAGCGCGCGGAGTGCAGACCGACCTGTCGTTCATCACCCGGCAACGCGGGATGTTTTCCTATACCGGGCTAAGCGCCGCGCAGGTCGATCGCCTGCGCGAGGACTTCGCCATCTACGCGGTGAGCAGCGGCCGCATCTGCGTCGCCGCGCTGAACACGCGCAATATCGGGCACGTCGCCGACGCTATCGCGGCTGTCCTGTGAACTGGCGGGCGTCGTCGTCCGTGCTCGCCGAGTGCGGCCGACGACGGCGCCCGCCGTCTCGGTGGCGGCAGCTCCCGTCCGCTGATCGCACGAGCTACGCGCCATCAGGCTGCCGAATCAGCGCTCGACGGTCTTCAACAGCGGCGCATTCAACGAACCGCTGATCGCCACCGGCAGCGCCGTGCGCTCGCCGCGTCCACGCATTTCCACGTCCATCCGGCCACGCAAGTCGAGATCTCGCCCAATGTCGAGATACCCGGCTGACTGCATGGCTCCGGCGCTGAGGTTAAGGCGCGACAGGTGGACGAAGCCTGGCGTCAGCCTGACGGCACCGGAAAGCTGTTCGAAGCGGGTTGCCCCACCCAGCGCAAGCGGTACGCTCGGCGCCCGACGCAGCGCCTCGGGAAGATCGATACCCGGGAGACTGCCGCGCTTGACGGTGAATGTCCCCTCGCCCTGCAGCGTCGAGAGAAGCGACGGCCACGCGTCCGCGGCGGCAGAAAAGCGCAGTCTGCCCGTCCCCTCGCCGAGAAAACCACGCTCGAGCCCCAGGGCATCGGAGAGCTTCCTGGCGTTGATCCGATCAAAGGCGACCTCGCCCGAAAGCAGCGAATCGCCGCCCGCACGCAGCGCTGCCTTGCCGGTGAGCAGCCCATCGAAGACGCGGAACTCCATTCGGTCGACGGTTACCGACGTTGCCCGCAACTCGCCCTGCAGAAGAAACGAATCGACGACCTGCGGACTGTTCGCGCGCGGGCGCCACTTCAGCCCCTCGGCACGAATGGCAAATGCCGTATCGAGTGGACGCGCCTCGAAAGTCAAATCGCGGTTGGCCGAATGCAGGGCAAGTACCTCCAACAGGCCCGCGGCCGACAAGACGACCTCGCCACGCAGATCGCCGATCGTCAGTCCGGCCAGCGCGAGCTCGGTATTGCTCAGCGACACATGCCGCACGCCGGCGCGTGCCGCCGGGCTGGCCGCCGACTTCAGCATTTGCGCCAGCTCGACAAACGTCGTCGGCGCGAGGACCAGGCCGCTCAACTCCACTTCGTCGAACAGCATCCGTTCCGCAAACAGCGTAGTCAGCACAGGTTGCACGCGCACCGTGTCGACCGCCAGCGGCACAGCTTCGCCCACGCCCTCCAGGCGAACGCCATCGAGCCGCAAAGCTGGAATCGGCAGTAAATCGATCCCCAAGGCATCGACCCGGGCCTTCCTGCCGGTGCTCTGCGTCAGAAGCGCCTCCACGGCCGGCTGATAGTTCAAGTAGGGAAAGATCAGCATCAGCACGAGCGCGAGGACGACGGGCAGGAGCAGGAGAAGAATGACGAGGAGCGGCCAGGTGATCAGAAAACGCGGCCGACGCGCGCTGACCAGCACAGGCGGCTGTTGACGCTCGCCGGCAAACCAGGCTGGCCGCCAACGCTGGGGCACCGACAGCGGCCCCAGCACATCCTCCACAGGCACAGGCGATGGCGTGCCACCGGCTTGCGCACGCGACAGAAAGACCGTTCCCGACTCCGAAGGCGAAGGGTCGTGCACGATCGGCGGATGGCTCTTCGCTGGCGGTGGCGCGGTCTCCTCGCGCGCTGGCACCAGATCTGAGGCGCCCGAGCCGCCTGCCGATGACGGCGGCGGCGCGGTCTGCTCTTTCGCGCCAAAGCTTGAAAACTCGGATACTGGCGCCGTCGTTTCGTCCGACGCGCTATGCCGCTTCGCCTTGTCACCGCGTTGCCAGACCGAGTCGAAGGCCGCACGGCGATCAACCAGGCCATCACTCTCAAGCTCCAGCAAAGCACTGCGAGTCATCTGCGGGTTTCCCGTCTTCTCGCACAGCTCGGCCACGGTTGCATTGCCGTCGACGAGTATCAACACCATTCGAGTGTTGCGCTGAACCACGCGCGTCCGCTGCAGCACCGCTTCTTCCCCGGAAGCGGTCTTCGCGTACACCAGATTAGGGTCGATCAAGTCAGGATCCATCGACGGATCTCGTCCCTGTTCCAAAGACAAGCATTCTCCTCAACTCCGGCAAAGTCCGAATTGTGCACCTTCTTCGCCCGTTGGAAAAGCGCCGGGCGTTGACGCGCCTGCAGTGAGCGACTAGACTATACAGCGTCGCGTTCCTCGATAGCTCAGTCGGTAGAGCGTCGGACTGTTAATCCGTAGGTCCCTGGTTCGAGCCCAGGTCGGGGAGCCAAAGAATCAATCGCTTAGCCTCGGTCTCAAGCCGGGGCTTTTTGCTGGGCTAGCACCGGGCTAGCACGCGGGGGGAAAACAGCCCTCATGGTCTGGCAGAAAGCCCGCCAAGCAGGGACGCTGACGCCATCCTTTCGGCCATCGGAATCATCACGACCAGAACGGCCTTTCCATCCTGAGCGCTAGCCACAATCGCCGCCGGCCAGCATGCGCAGGTGATGGAAACCTTGCCGGAAACCATGAACCTTGCCTTGAACCATGGCCGCTTCGGCTGGCAAGGTTTCGTCACCCGTGACAGATACCTTGCCGGATACCATCGCCGCAGATACCATCGCCGCCCCAACGAAAAACCCGGCGCTTGGCCGGGTCTGGTTCCAGTGCCTCAGTCAATCGGCCCTCGATCCGGCGGAAGAATCCCGACCTCCTGCAACTTCTGCAGCATGCTTTCGCGCTCGCTGCTGCAGTAGTTCTCCAGGTCGACGGCGAGGTAAGCCCCGGCACTGGCTAGCTTTGTTACGGTCAGCACTATCTTCGACTCTCGATCCCGAGCTATTCGGGGTGAGACAAGTGGCGAAAAACGCATTTACCTGTCAAGCCGAATGCGGCAATCCTGGCGCATTCGGCCTGCCGGCGCTCCGTAAGAAGCACTCGGGCGGTGTGGGTTCGCTTTGCCGGGTTTCGCCCGCCTTTACCCCGCGCCGCTGCTTCTCGAATACCCCGAGACGAAGACATCCCCTGTTTCCCCCACGGAGCGACGGTCATTACACTGGTCAGGATGGCCACTGACGCGCAGCGCAACCAGCTTGAGGACGTTCTTGATGCCCTTGGTGGGGTAGGTGTTGGCAAAGAATCGCTCCGGGCGCTTGTACTCGGCCGGAGCGTCTCCCCGCAACACCCGGACTTATCTCGGCCACGGACCATCTCTCGCCGGCAGCCCCCTCTACGCCTCGCAACCAACTATCGGCACTTCTTGACCGCCATTGACAGGCGTGCCTGATTGTCTGTCGGCGCATCAATGTGTCAAGAAAATGTATCCAATGACATTCCCGGGGGGACTCCCCGATGCCATTGACAGGCGCTTGGTCCATCGCGCGACGGGTCTGCCCTTCCACCCTTCCCCGGTCGGCATCGCCATCCGCGTCGCCATGGCTGAACGCCGGCGAGCGCGTCAACTGCAGCGGGTGGAGATCGGTAATAGTGAAGATTTGTTCGGGCCTGTTACGTCCGCCGCTGTGAAAGGCCTGCGGAGGTTATAGGTCCCGCACACGGCGAGGGCGAATACAGGAACGAAGCCTGAAGGCAAGCGGGACAGTTGGGGACAGGGCAATTGCATGAATCTCATGTCAAGCCGAGGAGTTCAGCACGGACGGTATCGGAGGTTGCTGCGATAAGGCGCTGAACCTTGAGGCCGCCCTTGCGCCGTACAGGTGCAAGGCGCAGCAGGTTCAAGACGAACTGGCGCAACACGGAGAGATTGTGGGCCTTGACGCTCACGAAACCGGACCCTTTTTCGCTCGCGAGAATTGAACCAGCGGT
>ERZ761603.1212-NODE-1212-length-19732-cov-20.755603_pt1 | contig 19732 bp, 14 predicted proteins | sample MGYA00511879_ERZ761603 | MGnify/ENA primary metagenome ERZ761603 (study PRJEB28899, sample SAMN02850040) | bioreactor sludge metagenome | biome: EBPR Sludge; feature: EBPR Bioreactor; material: flocular biomat | place: Australia: Thorneside Wastwater Treatment... | reverse complement strand
ATAATCCGCACCACGCCGTGCGTGGTAAACATGAAGGTAGAGCCTCGCGCGAGCGAGCGGCAAAAATACAAAGGTCGAGACACCCAACGAGTGGGCGCCTCGACCTTTTTTATAAATTGTTTAAGAATTACTTCTTCACAATTTTTTCGGTAGCGCTGCCTGCATCGGTTTGCACATGCAGCACATACACCCCTTGCGGCAGACCTTGCAGACTGAACGGCAGCAATTGCGTGCCGGCGCCCAGTTCCATCGAAGTCTGGCGCAACAAACGCCCGTCTGTTCCGGTGAGACGAATGTTCACCCGGCTACTGTGATCCAACTTGAAGGACACATTCACAAAATCATACGTCGGATTGGGAAATACCTCCATTTTGGCGCCGCCAATCAATTGCTCTGCTACGGCAGTGCTCACGCCGGGTTCTACAATACTGCCCTTGTTGGGCGCTTCGGCGCAAGCCTGATCGCCTTGATTGGAAGTGATGCAAGCTTCTGAATTATAGTTGAACATGTCCAACAACTCAAAGTCGTCCACATACCAGCCGATGCCTTGTTCAGGATCATCGGTGGCCTGAGCGTCGGTAGAGAAGCGGAAACGGATGAAAATTTCCTGACCGATGTAAGCACTCAGGTCGTAATAAGTATCCACGAATCCGTTGCTGTTGCCCCAGAAAGCCTGCACATTGGGCGTAGCAAATGCCGTGTAGTAAATGCGACCGCGGTAGCCGTTTTTGAAAATATAAGTTTCGGGGCGCTCCCAAGTGCTGCCGCCATCTGTCGAAATCTGTACGATGCCCCCGTCAATGGTAGGTTCTGTATTGTAGCGGTGCTTGAAACGCATGATCGGTTGAGCCGCAGAAACCACCACAGGATCAAGCAGCAGAAGTACCTGATCGTTTTCGTTGTTGGTGCTGGGCACAAACCAGGTATAATCGCCGCTGGAAGCCGGGCCGTCGTTGAGGTCCCAAATGTTGGATCCTTCCAGCGCTTCGCGGCCCCAGTAGCCGTCGCCTTGTTCCATGTCGTCATAAAGTTGACGCACCGACTTGAGATTGGGAGAAGATGCCAGGCGGTAAGTCACCGTTTGTTCATCGCCGGAAATCATGTCGCCCAATTGGAATGAGATCATGTTGCCGTCAACGGTGAAATTGGCAGCGCCCGTCACCGAGCCGGCTACAAAAGCAGCACCTGAGGGAATTACATCCGACACCCTCACGGCGGTAGCGGTTTCAGCTTTGTGGTTGGTGGCGGTGAGCGTCACGGTGATGTTTTCGCCTGCATTGATGTTGGGCGTCATGGCTTTGGCTATTTTCAGCTCGGCGATGCACTCCGGTTTTACATCAAAAGCCTGAAAACCGTCATTGCGGTCAAAATTGTCGCCTTGCTGCGCGCTATAGCCCAGACCTCTGCGAGCAAAAACATCCCATATCAGACACTCGTGGATACCGTTGTAATTGACGATATCGGCAGCGATGATGGCGTTGCGGCCGTCAATGAAGCCAGGCAGGCAGTTTTGGAATTTCATCCCATCGGTGACTAATTGAATGGCCTTGTTGTTGCCACCGTCGCCGTTCACCAAATCCTCATCCCAACCGTAAATATCCACCAATCGCCAGTACAAATCCCAAAGCATACCCACCCATACTTCGCCCAGCGGGTGGGGCGCTGTGGTGGCAATGATGTCATCGTAAGACTGAGCGTTCACGCTGGGGTCGGTAGAATAAGGCAAGCGGCGAATCCCGCTGGCATTGGCAGAAGCTCTGACGGCATAGTTGCCGATGCCGCGCGCCTGGCCGCCGGTATCGCCCGGCTTGGCAGTGGTGATGAGAGAGAAGAAATCGCTCCAGCCTTCGCCCATTTGCTCGCCGTTGAACAGGCAGTCGGCCTGCGAGGGGCCGCCCGTGAGGCGGTTGGAAATACCATGCCCGTATTCGTGTGCAATGATGCCGTTGTCGAAATCGCCGTCCACTTGGGAGGGGCCGCCGGTATCCGGGCGTTGCAGACGCACCTGTACCGTTGCACCATTAGCTATGGCGGTGCGAATCAACTGGCAGGAACTGTTTTTGAGCATCACGCTGGGTATGTTCACATTCGGTACAGAGCCTACATCGCCCATTCCAATTAAACCTTCATCAATATTGCAAATGATAACAGCAATAGCACCGGCCAATTGGGCATTGCGCACTTTCTCTTTAAAAAAGCACTCCCCGCGCTGGATGAGGGCTATTTTGCCGTTCACTTCGGCGGCATTGGCAATGGCATTACAGCACAATTCGGGCTGTGAACTGCCGTCTCTGGCAATAACCACATTGCCTATAATGGGCGTTGCAGTGATTTCGGGGCCGAAAGCAGCAGAGGTGGTTTCATACCCCCCGGCAATGTTGGCCGGCTCCAGCACGGTCAGCAATTCTGCTCGGCCTTCCGTCCACAGGAACATTTGCATCCGGCCGCTGGCGCCGTCGGGCGGGGTGGCAAAATTGGCATTGTTGGTGCCACTACCGTCTTGAGCTTCCGCGAGCACCGGGTCGGCATTGGTACCACCGTTGCCATAGTTGTTTTGTTGGAAATTGCCTGCCTTTTCATCAAAACCATAGTGGTAATTGATGTCGTGCATCATATTGGCCATGTAAAAAAGGTTCGTCACGGCAGCCGGACGCATTTGTGCGGGTTCAAGGTTTGCGTCGTGTGGAAAGTCGAATACCAAAGCTGCGCCGCCGCTGGGGCCTTCGCTGAGTTGATTGGTGCCGAGCGTATCTAAGTAGGCTCGAACATTGTTGCCACGAGTGGTGGTAAATTCCGGCCCTGCTACGCCGTTGATGTCGTGCCAGCCGAAAGGAGATGCAATCGGATCGGCAGGGTTGATGACTAATTGATGCGTGCCGTGTATGGGGCTTTCTGCCGGCAAGGGAAACACCTTGTATTGAGCGCCGTCGTTCAGCAGCAGGTTGTCAACGGTGGTTTGGGCGCTTTCCGCCGCGTGTCCTACGCAGTCGGCGCTGTGCTGGTGGCCTGCGTCATGCCGGAAATTACAATAGGTTGTCCAGTTGTTTTTTTCCAAAATTTCACCCGTTTCGGCATCTACACGGATGCTCCACCAGTCGGAGGTATCCATTTGGTCGAGGGTGACATGCCATGCCAAACGCACCGCACCGGATTTGCGCATTTGTTGGAAAACCAATTTGACGGTGATGTCGGACTTGGCCATAGCGCCGCCCTCATACACATACAAATGCTCTTGCGGATGCCCGATTTGGCGCAGGGTGGTCGGCGTGTAAGATCCAACTTGTTTGGCTGCAAAATCAATGGCCTGACGCGAGGTAATGAGCGGCTGCGTAGTATTGATTTTGGAGGCTAATTCGGGCACGAAACGATGCACCGCATAGGCCACCTTATCTCCCTTCACATGCACGCCCATGATGGCGGTATGCACCTCAATGCCTGCGTGGCGTTGAATGAAATAAAAATGATGTACGCCATTGTGATCGGAGCGGTAGTTGTCGCTCACAACCAGGTCAGCCACATCGGCAGCGCTGAGTTGCCATTTTTCAAGATTGGCCTTGATGTGGTTTTGCGCCGTTTCGAGCGGAGCGCGTTCCTGAGCACTTGCGTTCAAAGAGAACGCCAAGCCGCCGAGAAACAACAGAAATGTAAAGATGAGTTGCTTCATGTCGTTTGGATGAAATTTATAGACGTTTTGGAAAAAGCAAAATAACAGTTCAATAAATGCCTGGACGGCCATATTGTTTGCCATTGGGCGGGGCAAATGTATTGGTCGGTAAGGACTTTCCGGCAGCGCGTTCGGAGGAAAATATATATGGCAGCCGACAAATAAGCCAAAAGCTGCATTAAATCACCTTTTCAACACCCTGTACTGATAAGCCCCCAATGAAACGGTAGTCGCTAATGAAACCGGCGCATTGCTGTACGCATCGTACCAATCGCTGAGGCGAAGGTTGGCGGGCAGGGTGAAATCCTGATTGGAATTGCGCACATTCACCAGCACTAATACCTCTTCGTTGCCTTGTTTTCGAGTAAATGCGGCCACATTGCTGCTGCTGTAGTCCGTCAGCGTGCCCCGGCGCAGTGCGGCGCTGTTTTTTCTCAAATTCAGAATGCGCTCATGTTCAGCTTTTATTGCCGGGTTGAGATTCCAATTGATGGTGGCGTTCGTGCCTTCAAAAAAAGGCAACTGATTGGGGGTGGCAACTTCCTGACCATTATAAATCAAAGGCACGCCGCCCATGTAGCTCGTTATGACAAAGGCCGCCGTAGCAGCACTCACACTGCCGAAAATGCTCTGAGGAGTGGCCTCCCAGGCGTGCTGATCGTGGTTGGTGATCCAGCGAACGACGTGCTTGCCGGAGGCTAGGCCATTGTACTCGGTGAGGTGCATGTTGTGAATTTGTGTGGCAGCCAGTCCGCTGAACACATCCTTGAGCCGCCCGTAATACGGCCACCCAAAAATGAGGTCGAAACCTGCGTTCAAGAGGGCCTTGTCTTCAGCTTCCGCAAACAGGATGAGGTCTCTGTTGGGAATGTTGCGGAGCGTATCAATAGCTTGTTTCCAAAATTTGGAGCTGACTCCCGTCGCATAATCGCAGCGAAAACCGTCCACATTGGCTTCGAGTACCCAGTATTTCATGGCCTTTATCATTTCGAGCCGCATTTTGGAGTTGGCATAATTCAGCTCGGCCACATCCTGCCAGTTGGTGCCGGGCGGATGCACAATATTGCCGCTGCCGTCGGTCACATACCAGGTTTTATCAGCTATCCAGGCATGATCCCAGGCCGTATGGTTGGCCACCCAGTCCAGCATAACGGCCATATCGAGCGCATGGGCTTTGTCCACCAATTCGCGCAAATCCGTCAGATTGCCGTAGTCGGGATGAACCGACCGGTAGTCTTTTATGGCATAAGGCGACCCCACGCTGCGCTCCCCGCCAGTGGGATAAATGGGCATAAGCCATACCACGTTGACGCCCAATTGTCGGAGCGAGTCCAAACGGGCGGTGATGCCGTCTAAGTTTTTTTGAGGACTGAAAACCCGTGGATTGACTTCGTACATCTGCACATCTGCTATGTCAGGTACTTTGTCGAAGGGCGTTCCGTACTGCTGTGGCTGCGGTTCTGTGGGAACGACGATGTCGGGTTCTTCTTTTGGACAGGAAAAGGCCAGATGAGCGATCAGCGGCAAAACCAGCGCCCGCAAAAACCACAGGCGACCGACGGATAGTTGTTTCATCCTCATTATCTTTTTGTTATGAATAATAGTAACTATTCAGCATATCCCCAAAAGCTACAAGCTGCAAGCCACGACCACGCCCTGCGTGGTTGTTTTTTTGTTCAAAAATAAGATTTTCCATTTGGGGAAATTTCAAAATATCCCTCTGAAAACGAGTGCTTTTTTTCATTTTGGAAAATCAAGCTCGCGCCACGCCGAGGCGTGGTCGAAGCTCATGGCTTTTAGCAGGGCGCTGAATGGTAACGAATAATAAAAGCATCTTCACCGCCCCTTCCAGAAGGCTTGAATTTTTTCTGCCAGCACCTGTGCGTGCCCCAGTTTCGACTCAAAACTCCAGCCGGCAATATGCGGAGAGAGCACCACATTATCGGCTTGGCGAAGATACTGAAAAGCGGCGGGCAAAGCCGGGAAATTGAGAAATTCAAAGGAAGTTTCTTCGTATTCCAGCACGTCGAGGGCCGCGCCGAGTACATGGCTGCTTTGCAGATGCCGCACCAATGCCTCGGTTTCGAGTACGGTACCGCGAGCAGTATTCACAACAAAGATATTTTTGGAAAAGGCACTCAGAAAGACCTCGTTGACAAAATAGTGGTTGGCCGGCATGTATGGAATGTGCAAGCTGAGGATGTCGCTCTCGCGTTGCAGGGTGGGCAAGTCAACCGCTTCGGCATATTCATTTCCGTAGTCGGTTTTGTATTTGTCGTAGGCAATGACGCGGCAACCGAACCCTGCCAAACGCTGTGCAAACGCCGAACCCATATTGCCGTAGCCGAGAATGCCCACCGTTCTGCCAAAGATTTCGTAGCCCCGGTTGGGTTCGCGCAGCCACTCGCCCTGCCGCACTTGCCGGTCGGCGCGCGCCAGGTGGTTCATCAGGCCGAGGAGCAGGCCCAGTGTGTGTTCGGCCACCGTATTTCGGCTGCCTTCAGGCGAGGTGATGACCTCTATGCCGAGCTGGGCGGCGCAGTCCAGGTCAATGTGCTCTACGCCTACGCCTTCGCGGGCCAGAAAACGGAGTCGGCGGCCTTGTTGCAAAAATTCCGCATCGGCGCGCAGGCGACTGCGCATGACCACGCCGTCATATTCGGGCAGCAGGCGCAGCACCTCTTCGCGTGGCGTTTCGTAGTGCAGGCTCAGTTCCGCACCCCAGTTTTGCAGCGCTTCGATGAGGAAGCCGTGCGGGCGGTCTATGAGGAGGATGCGAGGTGATGGCATGGGGCGCGTCAAAACCCCCGATTGGCATCAAACTGCTCCAGATAATCGCCTACCCGGCGCAGGAAGGAGCCACCGAGCGCGCCGTCCACTACGCGGTGATCGTACGAGAGGGAGAGGAACATCATCTGCCGCACCGCAATGAGGTCGCCGTAGGGAGTTTCTACCACGGCCGGTTTTTTGCGAATGGCGCCCGTAGCGAGGATGGCCACCTGCGGCTGATTGATGATGGGCGTACCCATGACATTGCCGAAAGTCCCCACATTGGTGAGGGTGAAAGTGCCGCCCTGAATTTCTTCGGGCTTCAGTTGGTTGGCTCTGGCGCGGCCCGCCAGATCGTTGACGGCTTTGGTGAGGCCGGGCAGACTGAGCAGGTCGGCGTTTTTGATGACCGGCACAATGAGGTTGCCGCTGGGCAGCGCTGCCGCCATGCCTATGTTGATGTCTTTTTTAACAATGAGTTTGGTGCCGTCCACGGAGATGTTGACCATCGGGAAATCGCGGAGGGCTTTGGTCACGGCCTCAATAAAAATAGGCGTGAAGGTAATTTTTTCGCCGTAGCGGGCCTCGAACTGTTTCTTCACGCGCTCGCGCCAGTTCACAATTTCCGTAACGTCCACCTCCACAAAAGAAGTAACGTGCGGCGAGGTGTGTTTCGACATCACCATGTGGTCGGCGATGAGCTTGCGCATGCGGTCCATTTCCACAATCTCCACATTGCCGCTCACCGATACGGCGGGCGCGGCGGGTACGGATGCCGGAGTGGCGGGCGCAGGCGCGGCAGGCTGTGGCGTGGCGGGCGTGTGGCGGCGTTGTTCTACATAAGCTAAGATGTCTTTTTTGGTCACTCTGCCCTGCTGTCCGCTGCCGGGCACTGCTTCCAATTCCTGAGTGCTGATCATTTCCTTTTGGGCGATGTTGCGCACGAGAGGCGAGTAAAAGCGGGCGCCTTCGCCGGCAGCGCGCACTTGAGCCGGAGCGGAAGAGGCGGTAGCAGGCACAGCTTCGGCGGGCGCTGGGCTGTGTTGGCCGTTGCTGAGGGCGCCATTGGATGCGGGCGCTTCCGCAATACTCGGCGTGGGCAGGGGTTGTGCCGATTCGCCTTCGGTGCTGATGACTGCGATGACTTTGCCCACCGGCACTACGTCGTTTTCTTTAAAAAGCACCTGTGCAATGACCCCGCTGACGGGCGAGGGCACTTCGGTGTCCACTTTGTCGGTGGCTATTTCGAGGATAGGCTCGTCTATTTCAACGCTGTCGCCGGGATTTTTGACCCAGCGCAGGATGGTGGCTTCCATGATGCTTTCGCCCATTTTGGGCATGATGAGTTCAACCTGTGCCATGATGCGTTTTATTTCGGTTTCAATTTGGTTATTTGATTCGGGGGCAAAGGTATGGATTTTTCATTTAGGCAGGTTCAGACCTGCAACGGTCTGAAAAAGAAGAAGGCCGACCTTTTGATAAGTGCCGGCCTTCAATGCGGGGCTGATTCTTTTCGCGAAAAGCGCTGCGATCTATTTTGAAACCTCCAGCTCTTTCAAAACAACGTAAGTCATGGCGGCGATCCCGGTAAAAAAGCAATCCGTGTCCACCGTGAAACGCTCATTGTGCAGATCGGTGACGATTCCTTTATCCGGGTTGCCCGTACCCAACCGAACCATCACCAACGGAATTACCTGACTATAGACCCCCGCATCATCTCCACCGGCCCTCTGCTCGGCCACCTGCACATGGTCTTCGCCCAGCACCTCCTGGGCGTATTGAAACACTTTTCGGGCCAGAGCCGGGTTATTGAACACAGGGTCGGGGCCGCGCTCCACCTGCATTTCCACCTGAATAACGCCGTTGTATTCCAACTCCACAGACTGGACCATTCTTTCGATTTTTTGCATCAGTTCATTTCTGAAATTCAGATCGAATACGCGCAAATTGACAATGAAAGTTGTTTCGTCAGGCGTAATGTTGACATTATCCATCCCAAAATTCGAGCTGCCGATTTGCACGATATTAAAAAGCAGCGGCTGCACGGGGTTGCTGGTTTCCGAAAGGGCGAATTTCATTTGAGTGGCCAATTTCATAGCAGCCCAAATGGTGTTGGCGCCTGCGTGAGGACGAGCCACATGGCTGGACTTGATCTTTGCCGTGTCCACCGATACTTTGAAAGTGAGCACATCAATGCCTGCCTGTGCATAGCCTTCTCTGACGGCCACCTGATCGAAACGCAGTTCCGGGCTGGCATGAAGCGCCACCATACGATCTATTTGCAGTTCTTTCCAAAGCGAGGAGTTCAGAAGTTCCCGTGCGCCGCAATCGGGGGTCTCCTCGGCAGTCTGATAGATGAAAATGACCTCCGAATTGAAGCGATGCCTAAGCTCCCACACGGTTTCCATTACCGATAAGGCAATGGCGACGTGCCCGCTATGAAAACAAGAATGTTTGTAGTAAACCTTGCCCTCGGAGTTTTTGTAGGGCAGAGCATCAAGGTCGGCTTTGTAGGCCAGCACCCCTTTGTAGGGTCCGTTTCCAGTACCTTTGATGCGCACAATGCGCGTGTGCGAGCCGGGCAGTTGCGTCACGGGAATGCCCAGTTTGCGGGCGCGCGCTTCGACATAGACCCCAGTTCGCTCCTCCGCCCAAGACCTCTCTGCCAGATCGTTGAGTTCAAGCCATGTCTGGATGGCCTGTTGCTGTTGCGAGGCAGCCGCAGCGCGGGCAAAGGCAGGCAGTTGGAACTCCCCGCGATCGGATTCTGATACATTCTGCATGTTGGAAGAATTTAGAAAAAGTGAACAAAAGGAAAGCAATAAATACCTCATAATCAGTTATTTTGAAGGTGAAAAAATAGCAAGCACGGTCTCTGTCCAGGGCAAGCCGGGATAGTCGTTTTTGGAATACGAAAGGAAGTCCTGAAAACCCAAATCTGCATATTGCGATATGGCGCAGGGGCGCAACAGGGTGAGCAGTATAAGGTGCGGAAAATGCCGCCGCGCATAGCTGATGCGGCGTTGCGTCAGTTCGGTAGCAAAACCATTCCCCCTGTATTCCGGCAATACAGCTAAGCGGCCCAGCAACCCAAATGAGGGCAGGAAACCGGAGAGGACGGTTTGGAAATTGCCATAAGGCAGCAGCGGCAGGTTGTCGGGCGTTATGAGCGAGAGCCGGGCCGAGGCGACAATGCCCGCTGCTTCACCAATGGTGAAATGGACGGAACAGGGCAGGTCGTCCAGCGCATCATAGAAAATGCGTATCAGTTCGGCCTCCGTGAAATGGCAGTAGTCCGGCTCCTGCCGCCAGGCGGCAAGGCGTTGGGCGAGGATTTGTGTATTCATGGCGGCTCGTTTAATCCTCGGCCCCTGTGGCAAGGGCCGATAATAAGACAAGGCCGCCGCAACCCAATAGAATAGAAATGCCAAATTCAACCCCAAAATAAATCAGGAGGGGGCCGGCTGCCCAGTGCAGCAGACACAAGAGCACGCCGAGCCAGCTCCAGTCTTCGATGTATGCCCCCAAGGATTTAAGAAATAGGTAGCCGAGCCAAATCACCCCGATAATGGGGAACACATGATCCGTCAGGAAGCCAAATATCTCCCCAATGACTTCGAAGAATTCATCAATTTTTTTCAAGGTCTCCATGAAAACAGCGATTTTGCGACGCGAAGCGAAATTGCCTCGTGCTGCAAATGTGTAGGCGGCGCTCAGCCAGTGTGGGTATTGGAAGGAAATTGCTGCTACAATGGAAGAAATTCATGCAATGGGGTGAAAATTCATGTAATCAGAAGTAAAAAGAAGCATAAAAATGGAAGAAATTGACTTGAAAGAATGGCAATGGCTGCTGAGGAAGTTCTGCGAATCCAGGAAATTGAGCAGGATGGAAGAGATATACATCAGCGAAAAATTGAAGACCCTTACGAACATACAAACGAATACGGTGGACCCCAACGGCTATGCTTATGAAGGCTTGGTTGAGGTCATTTGTACACATATACCCAATGCTCGCGACAAAGACGTGCTCAATGGGAAAAGAATCAACGAGTTGTATCATCGTTCTAAAAATAAGGATTTGGGGGATGGTCTAAAAGGTTGGTACCGGCCTGAGCTGTTCAACTATTTGTACCAATTTATAGCCATTTCTGAAAATAAAGAAGGCATCCGAACTCGCAGAGATTATCTTGAACAGGCGCCGGAGATCATACTGGAAAACTATACAGAAGAAGAACTGACGGATATCTTGAAAGATAAGACCGGCAAAAACAATGGAACAGAGGACGAGCAGACAACTGCAGAAAAGAGGGCCAAAACGGAAGCCGAGGATAAAGCGAAAGCCTTCCTAAGGCTGCTTCAACTCAAAATGCAGCAGAATGCTCAAATGCCTGCGCCTGAGCCGCCTGCTGTTGAGGTTTCTCTTATATCAAAAAAGCCGGATGCACCGCTCGAAGCCTTGCAAGCCCTTCGCCACCGTCTCCGGCAGCTTGGCTTATTGGCGGTTGTATTCGGGCTAAGTACCATTTTGCTGGGGGCGCTTTATTTTTCCGAGCGCAAATCGCATCAGACGCAGGGGATTCCACACATCAATTACGCCGCGTTCAAAGGCGATTCGATTGGGCAATTCAATTTACAGTTTCGGCTCAAAGACACACTGGACGGTCTGTGGGAGTACCCGACGCTGACTTTTTACAAGCTAAAAAACGATCCCAAAAACAACGATTGGTTTATTGTGGAAATGGAGGGCTTATACAGATCGAACGATGGAGGCAGCGGGCCTAATACCACGAGGCACATCGGCATTGCCCGAAAACACGACTCTTTTATTCAGTTTGAATTGGAGCCGATAGATGCAAAAGAAATGAATGATTATGGAAAATGGTATGCCACCATTTATCATGCGGGAGCGTCGTTTCCGGATGTGTTGCCGGGGAAAAAGTTGGTTTTATTTGGTACCGGCGGTGGAATCTCCAACTACGATCCAAAGGAAAAAACCACGATGAAATACATCTCCAACTACACGCTCAGAATTCACAACCAGGCAGATACCACCCGAACAGACAAGCAAATTCTCAAGGAAATGCTGGAAACTATCGAAATAAAATCAACCGCTATTGACACTTTGCCTGAGTCGGAGAAATATCAGCTATTGAGAACCATGTTCAAAGGAGGCTGAACGCGCGTTGCGTGAGGGGGCCGAAGGGAGGAACGACGACAGGAGGACGACCAAGGCACCCGACCCCACAAGAAGATGGTATCAGTGTGGGGGCACGCCCCAATAAAACCTCGATCACACCGCCCTGCACTGCTGCTCCAACCAAGCCACTTCTTCTGCATGGAGCAACGGCGACAGTTCGCGCAGTACGCCGGCGTGGTACTCGTTGAGCCATTGCCTCTCTTCGGGATGGAGCATGGAGATGTCTATCAATTGAGTATCAATGGGACAAAGGGAGAGCGTTTCGAACTGAAAAAAGCGCCCTGAAGCCGTCTGTTCGGCCTCTACGCACAGGATCAGATTTTCGATGCGAATGCCGTATTGGCCGGTTTCGTAATAGCCGGGTTCGTTGGAAGTGAGCATGCCCGGCTCGAAAGGCGTATGGCCTTTGCTGTTGCCGGGCGAAGGCGTGATGCCCTGCGGCCCCTCGTGTACGCTGAGGAAATAGCCGACGCCGTGCCCTGTGCCGTGGCCGTAGTTGAGGCCGAGTTGCCAGAGAGGCACGCGCGCCAGAGCGTCTATTTGTATGCCTTTGGTGCCTTCGGGGAAGCGGAGGGCAGCCAATGCGATGTGCCCTTTGAGGACGGCGGTGTAGGCCCGTTTTTGCTCGCCGGTGGGCGGAGAGAGGGCTATGGTGCGGGTGATGTCGGTGGTGCCGTGTAGATACTGGCCGCCGGAGTCCATCAGCAGGATGCCCTGTGGCCGAATGGCCGCCGATTCGCCGGGCATGGGCCGGTAGTGTACAATGGCGCCGTTGGCATTGTAGCCGATGATGGCGGCGAAGCTTTCGCCGAAGTATTCGCCTTGTTCGGCGCGGAGTTCGGCCATTTTGACGGCCACGTCGTATTCGGTGAGGCCGCCTTTGGGAACCTCTGTTTCGAGCCAACGCAGCAGGCGCACGAGCGCGGCGCCGTCTTTGCGCATGGCGCGACGGATTTGGGCTATTTCGCGTTCTGACTTGATGCCTTTCATGGCCGCTACGGGGTTGTCGCCGTGCAATATCTGGCCTTCGGGGATGAGTTGGTACAATCTGGCGTTGAGCGTGGCGGTGTCGGAAAGCACTTTATAATCGGGAGGCAAGGTGTGCAGTCTGTCCTCAATGGCTTCATAAGGGTGCAGGACGATGCCGTGCAACCAGCATTTTTCCTGCAATTCCAGCGGCACTTTTTCGGCGGATACGAACCAGTGCGCGGCCTCTTGCTCGATGAGCAGGTAAGAGATGCAGACGGGGTTGCATTCCACGTCGGCGGCGCGGATGTTGAGCGTCCAGGCGATGTCGTCGAGGGTAGTGAGGAGCAGCGCATCGGCGTTTTGAGCACCCAGAGCGGCGCGGATGCGGGCTAATTTTTCGGCGAGCGAGTGGCCGGTGTAATCGGGCGGCAGTTCGAATACCGGGTCGCCGGGCAGTGCGGGCCGGTTGATCCAGATGGGCGCTATGAGATCGAGATCGGTGCGAATTTCAATATTTTTGGGATAAAAATGCTTAGCCAGATGGCGTACCTGAGCCAGCGAAAACAAGCGCCCGTCAATGCCCACGATGCTGCCGGGAGGGAGGCTGTCGGCCAGCCAGTTGACGTGTTCGGGAGCGTGCGGCACCACCTGTTTTTGAAGCGTGACGCAGGTGCCGGCGAGGTCTTTTTCGGCCTGGAGGAAATAGCGGGAGTCGGTCCAGAGGCCGGCATGGTCTTCGGTGACGACCAAAACGCCGGCGGAACCGGTGAAGCCGGAGAGCCACTCGCGGCATTTCCAGTGGTCGGCTACATATTCGCTTTGATGCGGGTCGGAAGAAGGGACGAAGTATGCGGCGATGCCTTCCCGCTGCATGGCCTGGCGGAGCGCCTGGATTTTTTGGTTGGTAGTCATTTTGATTGGGAAAGTGACGGAATTTGTACGGCGCGTAACAAGCGGCAGGTTGAAGATGCGTCGGGTCAAAAAGACGGGCGCAAGAACAGAGGAGACTTATATCATGCCGTTTTCTTTCAGAATCCGGCTTACTTCCGCTTCTTCCATGCCGGTGATATTGGCGATGAGTTGTATGGAGAGGCCGTTGTTATAGGCATTTAGCGCCACCTCGATTTTGCCTTCGATTTTGCCTTCGATTTTACCTTTTTGGATGCCTTGCTCTTCTCCTTTTTGAATGAGTTGATCGTAGGTTGACATGGCTGTAGATTTTTTTTGTCTTGAATGTTTGAGTATTTCCGCTCTGAGTTCTTCCGGTTTTAAGTCAATAAGACTGATGGAATAAACAGAGATGGTTGTCAGAAAGTTGCTGTACTCAGATTGCGGCAACAGGGTTTCGGTAATGTAAACCCAAATGCGGACCAGTTCTTTCGAATGGTAGCGATTCCGCTGTACCATGAGTGCGGCTTGAAGCATGGCATCGGTCAATTGCTCTATGTGTTCCGGCGATACATCGAACAGACTGATGAATATCTTATCAAACTCCGGCACAAAACGGCGCAATGATGCCGGATACTGGGGGAAGTATTCCGAGAGCTGCTTGAGCCTCCACGTCTCCCTGCCGTGATAATACACAAACGGAATGATGATCTGGAGCGGCTTCTTCTCTTTCAACTGTGTCAGGTAGCCGTTGGCCGTGTAACCCAACAACTGAAACTCCACATACTCGCCCGGATTCGACTTGTGTTCCATCAACAGGCTGAGAAAAGAGGAATCTTCTGTACCGCGCATTTTCAGTTTGAAAACAATGTCGGAAAAATACTGCTTCAGTTCGTCGGTCAGAAAGGTCGTATTCGCCAATTCCAGACTTTGCAAATCCAGTACATCTTTCACTTCATCTGGCAGAAATTCTTCCAAAAAAGCGAGTGCCGTCTCCCGATTGTGCATCAGAGACTTGAAGAAGCTGTCGTGCGGATTGTGTACGCTGGTGTTCTCGTCGGTCATAGGGGCAAAAGTAATGTAAAATGCCAGAATCGGCGATATGACATCTCAATTTTTCGGCTCATCGCCGGCAAGGTTCAGTTCCGGCTTTTTATTTTTCCTGCACCGATCGCTGCAATATTTTACCTCCTCCCACACCTTTTCCCATTTTTTGCGCCAGGCGAAAGGGCGGCCGCATACCGGGCAGGTCTTTTGGGGTAGATGCTGCTTTTTGGGCATGTCAGCTTACACTTTAAGGCTCGACATGCCGCCATCCACATGCAAAATCTGGCCGGTCATCCAGCCCGATTTTTCAGAGAGCAGAAACTCGGCGGTGTTGGCAATATCTTCCGGCTTGCCGATGCTGCGCAGCGGGTGGCGTTGGGCGTTGGCGGCGCGTTTGTCTTCGGTATTGAGCAGGGTGGCGGCTAAGGGCGTATCGGTAATGGATGGCGCTATCGCATTGACCCTGATTTTGGGCGCCAACTCGGCAGCCAATGCGCGGGTAAGCCCCTCCACAGCGCCTTTGGAAGCCGACACCAAGGTATGAAAATTGAATCCGGCCTGCACCGCCACCGTGGAAAACAAAACGATGGAAGCCTGCTCGGCCTTTTTCAGCGCGGGCAGGGCCGCCTGTATGCACTTCACCGCGCCGCCCACCTGCAAACGGTAATCCTGCACAAAAGCCGACTCAGGTATGCGGGCGAAAGGCTTGAGGCTGATGCTGCCGGGGCAATAGGCCATACCGTGCAGGGTATCGGGCAGGAAACCGAAGTCGGGCTGCTCGTCGAGTACGTCCAATGGATGCCACGACACCTGCGGCCCCGCCTCGAAAGGTGCTTGATGGTGCCAGGTGGCAAAAACGCGGTGGCCTTGCGCCGCCAATTGCGCGGTCAGTTGGGCGCCGATACCCGATGCTGCGCCGATGATGAGGTAATTTTTCACGCGGTTGGTTTTTTGGAGGGTATAACGGCGGAGGGGGATTTTGGTTTTTGAGGGCCTGCCGTCATAACCACTCGTTTGCACAGGCTCCGGGTTTTTCGTACCTTTGAATCCGAAACCAGTTTATTTATTGCTTATGGCCATCACTTCGCTCGATCAACTCGATCCTAACGGCACATACACCTACGCCGATTATTTGCGCTGGCAGTTTGAAGAGCGCGTGGAATTACTGCGCGGTAAAATCCGGCAGATGGCTGCGCCCTCGGTAAAGCATCAACGCATTTCTATCCGGTTTTCCCGCCTGCTTGCCAATGCCTTGTGGCAAAGCCCTTGTCAGGTTTTTGCAGCGCCTTTCGACGTTCGCCTCACCAGAATGCGCGACGACAAAGAAGCCAAAACAGTCGTTCAACCCGACCTTTGCGTCATCTGCGACCCTTCCAAATTGGACGAACGAGGCTGTAACGGAGCACCCGACCTTATTATCGAAATCCTCTCGCCGGGCAATAGCCGCACCGAAATGAAAGACAAGTTTGAACTCTATCAGGAGGCCGGCGTCCTGGAATACTGGGTGGTCTCGCCCATTGAAAAAACCATTCAGATTTGGACCCTCGACGAGCAGGGCTTTTACATCAGTCGGCGGCCAAAGGTAGAAGGAGATATTGCCACTACGCCGATTATTCCCAACTTGGAAGTAGAGGTGGCGGAGGTGTTTGCTGAGTGAGGCGGCGCTGATACGTCAACTCTTTTCTACTTGATAATGATCATTCAAAGCACATTATGAAGTTCAAAACAGGACAATCCGTAATAATCAACGCCGGCCAAACAGACGAAGACACCGGCACAGACATCAGCGGCTGGTGTGGTCGGGTACTCAGTTTCGACGGCGCTTTGCTGGAAATCGAATTGGACAGCCTCACGCTCCAAAATCTGCCCGCCGAATACATCATCAACTCTATTGACGGCGGCTACGACTACTTCGTATATATCGTTGAGCCGAATGATGCCTGCATAGCGCCCCCGCGAGACAAGCCGGAGGACGTCAAGGCCATGCGCGATCAACTGACTGCCCATTATGCAGCTTACGAAACAAGCGGAGTGGTACCGCCGCCCTTTACAGGCAGCGGAAAAACTGCACCGGACAAGATAAAATCTGATGGAGATTTCCGTCAAGCACTGCTCGCCAAGCTCCACAGCATCAGAGGCAGCGGCGCTTTTGCAGTTTCAGGCGTGTATGACTTGGTGCCGCCAGGCCTGATCGTGGAAAACCTTGGCGAGATAGGTCTGCCGGTGACGCCTCTGCAAGCTCAGGCCCTTATCAAGGTAGCGCGCCGGGCACCTTTCGGCAAAGGCAGCCGTACCATTACCGATACCACCGTACGCAGTGCATGGGAAATAGACGCCGCCCAAATATCCTTTGCCAACCCGGCCTGGGAAAAGCTGATGCAAGGAATGTTGGACGAGGTGAAAACCGAACTGGGCCTCGAAAAAGACCGTATCGGTGCTTCCCTGTACAAACTCTTGGTGTATGAAAGCGGCGACTTCTTCCTCCCGCACAAAGACTCGGAAAAGGAACCGGGAATGTTCGGCACCTTGGTAGTGGGTTTGCCCGGCGCGCACACGGGCGGAGTGCTGAGCGTGCGTTTCGACGGCCGGGAAAAGCGCATAGACTTTGCCGAGCCTTCGAGCAGCTACCAGATTCCCTTCGCTGCTTTTTATGCCGACTGCGAGCACGAGGTGGAGCCGGTTACGTCGGGCTACCGGGTTTGTCTGGTTTACAACCTCGTACAACAAAGCAAAAGTACGCGCATCCGCTTGCCTCAGCTCAGCGCGCAGACTGCCGAAATTGCCCAATTGTTGAAAACTGGCGAGGCGAGCTTTACTGAGTTTCCCGCAGCGGTACTGCTGGGGCACCAATATACGCCTGCCAATTTCTCGCTCGCTCAACTCAAATTGGATGACCGCCCCCGCGCCGAAGCGCTTTTGGCCGCAGCCGAAAAAGCGGGTTACTACGCCAAATTGGGCTTGGTGACGCACTACCGGATGGGCGAGCTGGAGGGCGATTTTTACTACGACAACTACCGCCGTCGCGGGAGGTACTACGATGATGAGGACGAAGGCAATGGCGGCGGCACCATGGGCGAGATATTCGAAAAATATACCACCATAGAACACTGGGCCGACGATGATGAGCGCCCCAGCCTCGGCCATTTCAGCATCCGCGACGAAGATATCATCAGCGATGTAAAAATAGGTGAGGGAGAACCGGACGAACAGGAAGAAGAAGGCTACACCGGCAATGAGGGCATGACCATCGAATACTGGTACCACTACGGCGCCGTACTCATCTGGCCTGTGCGCATACACGGCAAGGTACTGAGCCAAATAGACATCGGCGCGCAATTGCAGTGGCTCGATTTTTACGCCGGCAATTGGAGGGAACCCCAACTTGAAGCGCCGAGGCACGTCAAAACGATGCTCCAATTAATGAACCAAAGCCTGTCTGAACGAACAGAGCGAATACACCGCACCGCAGATTACAGTCCGGTAGCCGCCGCTCTGGCGCAATTGCAGGATGAGCCATTCCTCCGCAAAACCGGGCTACAGATACTGACGAAGGTTTTCTATCAAATCCAATTGAAACAATGGATCGGCCTGATGCGGCCATACGCCCCGGCGCTGTTTCATCCGGTGTTCCGGGAAACTGCCGACAGCCAAACGCCGGAAGTGTGGCGCCACCTACTGGAAACGCTCGTTGGGTTGGACAAAGCGGGATTCACGGAGTTTGTGAGCGAGCAAATGAAAACACTGCCGCCTTTGCTGAAAAAGGCCGTGTTTTATAAAATGCCCGAATCATCCTACACCTACAATTGGGACAATCAGCAAAGCGAGCGCAACGCCATACTTTGCATTGCCATGAAAAAGCTGCTCTCGCTGTGCCATTATTGCGATGCGGATGCCCTATGGCGCGAGCAAGTAGTGGATGCTATTTTTGGCACGCTGCCGGATAGAAAATATGTGAACGACGCGCTGCTCCCGGCACTCTTGGCGGGCAAGTATCGGAGCGATGCCTTAGCCGCCGATCTGCGCCGCGCCTGCCGCGAAGACCTGCAAATACGCACTGCCGTAAAACCCACTCCGCCCCCCGACTGGAAGCGCGAAACGCCCTCCGACCGACTGCACAAAAAGGTATGGGACCTCCTGCGGCCCTTCCTCAGTTCGCCTACCGAACAGGTGTTCGACTACCGCGCAGCGGAAGGCTTGCGCAGGGAAATGGAATACGCTGTCAAATCAGTAACCATAGATTTGCGCATGGACACCCTCACTTCCGGGCGGCCCTACACGCTGCGGCTCACCAAAACGCAGGCGGCCTACGAGCGCGCCCTGGCGGAGTGGTGGGAGGATGTGGGGTGGTTGGAGAAGGTGGGGGATTATTGACTTATCAACTCCCACACTTTCACAAAACATGTCAACCAACATACCATCATCTAACCCGTGGCACACTTTTTGAATACTCTCATAGACGCAGTATCGGGCTTGTCGCCGGCCCTGGGGTGTTCCGCAAGAGGCTCCGCACAACAAAGTGCAACCGCACAACACGTCGGCGGGTGGGGACGTGCTGCGCGCGTTTATCCCCACCCGCCGACGTGTTTACTGTTGTGCACTGAATGTTGGCACCATTATTATTTATCCGATGTCACAAAAGACTGCATTATACTTCGCACCAATAGGGTTTTGTGCATTTTATCCATCCTATCTTGAAAACTTGCACGAAACCTATTGGAATAGAGCTATAGTAACCTCTATTGACAATATTGGCATACGAACGAACCACAAGAGCAAAAACACATTCCATCAATCACAGTACAGTGGGGTGGTGCAAAGGTGTAGCACCATACAGGATTACAGCCGGAGGCTGTTTTGAGTTTGCGAACTTTTACCCTTTTATTTGTTTTTGGGTCTCGGGCTTTAAATCCGACTATTTTGCCATTTTTTATGCTTGCAAGTACGATTATCCCGCTTTTCGTAGTGAATGGAAGTCTGTATTCCCCTTTTTCCAAGTTGGCTATTTCCAAGTTGGTCATATTTATCGTATCGTTTTTAATTTCAGGCTTGTTTTGAGCTGACAACGAAAGCGATAAGCTTACCAAAATGGGGATAGCTACTGTGAAAAGTTGTGTGTATTTCATACTAGAAAATTTAAATGTGCAGGGCGCAGTTGCGATTTGTCCACGTCCCAAGTCAGGCGGCCAAGTTACTGATAA
>ERZ761603.1211-NODE-1211-length-19739-cov-20.584485_pt1 | contig 19739 bp, 17 predicted proteins | sample MGYA00511879_ERZ761603 | MGnify/ENA primary metagenome ERZ761603 (study PRJEB28899, sample SAMN02850040) | bioreactor sludge metagenome | biome: EBPR Sludge; feature: EBPR Bioreactor; material: flocular biomat | place: Australia: Thorneside Wastwater Treatment... | reverse complement strand
ATCAGCAGTTCGGCTCACATCTCCTTGCATTGAGACTTAAGCTGGCCGCTGAGCAAGGATTTCAGTTGTATCGGGCTATGGTCGGCTTCTCGAACACGGCCTCGCTCAAAAGGCTCGAAAGACTTGAAAAGTTGGGGCAAGCGAAAGTGAGCGGCTGCTCGCGGCGTCGTGACGCCTTAGGTGGTATTCTCTACAGCATCGATCTCGCGGCCTTCCGCTAGCGCTTAGCGCCCGGTTACAATCGCGCGGATTTTTTCCCACTCGCTGCCTGCGCCGCTCCGCTCGGCTAGGCCAGCCGCCAGCTTTTCAAACAGCTGCTTGGCCTGCAAGCGGTAGGCGCTATGGCCCGCCAGCCAGATCTGGTACTCGCCAGCTTCAAAGAAGGGAACGCTACTCATGCGGCTTTTATATCATACGCTGTAACGGCCAGCGAGCGTACAATGAACCCGCCGCCCAGCACCCGGCTACCATCATAGATCACCGCGGCCTGACCCGGTGCCGCGCCAAATTGCGGCGTCACCAAGGTGAGGATAGCTGTGTTATTGGCGCCAAGCTCAATATGCGCGGGCACGGGTGCCATGGCCGAGCGCAACTTGACCATCACCTCGGCGGGCGGATTGCCCGCCAGCCAGTTCACATCGCGCAGCTCCAGCGCGGTTTGCGACAAGGCTTCACGCGGGCCGACAATCACCCGGTGCGTGGCGGCATCAAGCTTGACCACATAGAGCGGGTCCCTGTCGTCGCCCTCGCGCCCGCCAAGGCCCAGACCTTTGCGCTGCCCGACGGTGTAGTTGATGATACCGTCATGGCGGCCCAGCACCCGGCCATCCAGATGCACGATCTCGCCCGCTTCCAGCGCACCGGGGCGCAGCCGCGCCACCACCTCGCTGTATTTGCCACTCGGCACAAAGCAGATGTCCTGACTGTCCGGTTTTTTGGCAATCGAAAACCCGAGGCGCTCGGCATGCGCCCGCACCTCGGCTTTGCTGCTGGTAGCCCCGAGCGGAAAACGGGCAAAGTCCAGCTGCTCGCGCGTGGTCGCAAACAGGAAATAGCTTTGATCGCGGGTAGGATCAACCGCCGCATGCAGCTCCGGCCCATCCGGGCCCATCACCCGCTGTACATAGTGGCCGGTGGCGAGGCAATCAGCCCCCAGCTCCTTGGCTACCGCCAGCAGGTCACGAAACTTCACGGTCTGGTTGCAGGCGATGCAAGGTACCGGGGTTTGTCCGGCCACATAGGCATCGGCAAACGGCTCGATCACGCCTTTGCGGAACTGCTCTTCATAATCGAGCACATAATGCGGGATACCCAGCTTGGCCGCCACATTGCGGGCGTCCTGAATATCGGCTCCGGCGCAGCAGGCGCCTTTTTTAGCCACAGCCTTGCCATGGTCATAGAGCTGCAAGGTCATGCCGATCACATCATAGCCCTGCTCCTTGAGCAAGCCGGCCGTGGCCGCACTATCCACCCCGCCGGACATAGCCACCACCACGCGCGTCTGCGCGGGCGCTTTGGCAAAGCCAAGGGAATTAAGGGGGGCACTCACGACAAAACCTCAGAAGGCAAGACAGTATTACCGGGGCAGATTAGCCGCAACTCCCACCGCGATGCAAGGCTCACACTACCTCGGGCCGCTGATATCGATGAATTTATGGCCAACACGGCTCATTTTATCAAGCAGACTGCTGGTTGGCTCGGCGAGAGCAAGTCGATAGGCTCCCCCATATTCTTCGCTATGCTGTCTTGGTGCCGCTGTAGGAGCATCCAGCCAGACATCAGAGTTGTTAGCAGGGGCTGATAGCACCGCCCAGAAACTATCTGTCGGAATAATATGAGGGTAGCGTGGTGAGCTGTTACTATACCACTGCATCGTACTCCAGCTGCTGATTATGCCCCGCAAAGAATGTCCAGCGGCATGGGGCGAGTGGCAGCTACGCACTGCCTCAAGTGCCTGCAGAGCATAGTCATGTGTCCCATGCAGATAAGAAGATTTACCGCCTTGGCCACCAGGCAGTGAATAATAAAGCGTAAGTCCGCGTCCGCGATTAGCGGATAGGCCGCGAAAGGCGTCCAAACATATGGCCGATGGCTCAGTCTGGTCACGATCGGCACGGTCGGGATCAATCTCGTAAAACTTTAGCCAGACGGTCATGCTTTTTCCTTTCGCGAAGTTGCTGCGGTGGTAGCATCACCGCAACCGCGATTTCAATGAAAAAGCGCGTTAATAAAGATGACTAGCCGTGGCGGGATTTGGGCAGGCTGACGACCAGGCCGTCAATCTCGTCGCTCACGATAATCTGACAGCCAAGGCGCGAAGTTTTGGTCAGGCCAAAGGCCAGATCGAGCATGTCTTCTTCATCCGTGCTGGCGGCGGGTAGCGCGTCATACCATTCACTGTCGATTATAACATGACAGGTCGAGCAGGCCAGCGAGCCTTCGCAGGCACCCTCAATATCGACATCGTTCTTGTGCGCGACTTCCAGTAGCGAGAGGCCATTGGCCGCCTCCACGGTCTTGCGGTTGCCGTTGCGCTCAATAAAGGTGATCTTGGCCATAGTCCTCTCCAGCCGCAGCGGTGGGACAAGTGCGAGACGACTAGAGGTCGCCCCGGCGGGACCGCGCGGTGGCGGCAATATCCTCAAGCCGGGCCAAACGCGCAAGAGCTATTGCAGCCTGTTCGTAATTTTGTGCCCGAAAGGCTCCGGCCAGCTCACGTAACGCCAGCTCCACGCCGTGACGGGCCTTGTGGGCGACACGATCGATCGCCACGGCATCGGCAGCGCTGTTCAATTCATCCACAAATTCAGCCATATACGGCTCAACCGCGGCATTGGCTGCCTCGCTGTCGGTATAATCGGCCAGCCGCAGGATATACTCGGCGCGGCGAGCCGGATCGGCCAAGACCCCATAGGCTGCCTCAAGCGCGGATAAATGCTCACTCACGATCTGCTGCTGACGCGGGCCCTTGGCGGCCGCCCGCTCGGCCAGAAAGACGCGGCGCAGCGCGTCGTAACGCCCACCCAATTCGCTATGCGCGAGGTCAAAACGGCGCTCAAAACCAAGACGGGTGAAATGGTCAACCGCGCGGCTGGGCTGCACGGTGCCACAGTCCTGACAGAAAACGGCGCGCGTAGAAAGGTTATTCTGGCAGACCCAGCAGGCGCAGGTGGTGCCAAGGGAAACACCGGAGAGCACACGCGGTGCCAGCTCGGTCACATTGATATCGCTACGATGCATCTGTAAAACGGCCCTATCTGTTTGCGCAAGAAAGTTTCACAATGTGAGATATCTTGCTTATATTTATACCAGAGTCGCGAAACTCAGCCCTTTCTTATAGCAGATTGCGCCAGCTGAGTCCAGATTTCTGCACAAGAATTAAGCTCCGATTCCAGTGAGTTCCAGCCCAAACTGACCCTAAGCGCCGAATCCTGAACATCGTTCGGCAATCCCATAGCTGCGAGCACGTGCGAGTGCGCCACCTTGCCCGACGAGCAGGCCGAGCCGGAGCTGACGCACACACCCTGTAAATCCAGCTGCATCAGCTGCATCTCGCTGCGCCAACCGGGCAAGGCGAAACAGCTGGTATTAGCCACGCGCGACGCGGTCTCGCCCAAGATGATCGCCCCGGCCTGTTTAATGGCCTGCTCGAACCGATCTCGCCACGCGGCGCGGGCGGCAAAGGCGGGCAGCTGCGCTAATGCCTCGCCCACCGCTGCGCCAAAGCCCGCAATGCCGGGGGCATTGAGAGTGCCCGAGCGTTGCCCCCGCTCCTGTCCGCCGCCCGTGATTTGCGCCCTAAGCGGGACATGATCGCGCACCAACAGCGCTCCTACGCCGAGCGGCCCGCCAATTTTATGCGCACTGAGTGTGAGCAGATCGACCGGAACCTCCAGTGCGATGCGCCCAAGCGCCTGCACCGCGTCGACATGCAAATAGTGCCCGTACTTGCGGCAGATCTCGGCAATCTGGGCGATGGGTTGAATCACCCCGGTCTCATTATTCACCCACATGACCGAGACCAGCGCCGGGCGCGCTGCCTGTGCCAAAGTCAGCTCGGCAGCGGCCAGATCAACTACACCAGTCGGCGTAACGGGCAGCCGCGTAGCCTCGGGTACGGTCTTCAACACGCTCTCATGCTCAATCGCGCTGACCAAGCGAGCCCCAACAGTTACGCCGCGCAAGGCCAGATTATTGCTCTCGGTGCCGCCACTGGTGAAGATGACATCAGCCGGAGCAAACCCCGGACACGCAGCGGCCACCTGCGCCCGCGCCTGCTCGACCAGTGCACGGGCCGCCCGGCCGAAGCTATGAACTGACGAGGCATTGCCCCCTGCCGCATAAGCGGCCTCTAGCGCGGCCTTGGCGCACGGGCGTAGCGGGGTGGTGGCGTTATGGTCGAGATAGATAGCCATGCGCCAACATACGCCCTAAGTTGCTGTAAAAACAAGTGTTTTTCGCACTCTTCAGCCTTTCTTAGCGGCTTTTCGCTAGTCTGGGGGAAATTTCAAATGCCTTTGAAGGAGCATCTCATGGCTGACAAAACCAACGCCGCTGACAAGCTGCTAGCGACCCAAGGCGCGCTCAATGCCGCCAATCCGCGCAACGGCGAGGTGTATGCCACCGAAATGCTCAAGGCGCTGCGTGACAGTTTGAGCAAGAAAGGCGAGGCCGAAAAGCTGGGCCTGACCGAAGCGCAGGTCAAACTGATGCTCGACAAACTCGAGAAAGAAAAGAAGAGCGGCATTGCTGATAACATGACCAAACTGGGCAAGGCCACCACGGTCTTTCGCACTAATGAGCTGAGCGACGACCCGACCGCCAAGGACGTTAAGACCAAGCAGATGGTGGTACTGTTTACCGGGGACAAGGTTGAGATCCGGCATGATGGCAAGTCCTTTGAACGACCAGCTACTGATGCGGCTAAAAAAGCCTTGGGTATTACCGTTGCCGCCGCGCCCGCCGCCTCAGTGCCGGCAGCGGCTAAACCCGCTTCTGCCCCAGCCTCGGCCCCAGTTGCAAAACCAGCAGTTGCCGCCGCGAGCGCCCCGTTGCCGGATACGGATCAGCGGAAATCAGGAAAAGTTGCCGTGGAGCCGCCCCGCCCTATCGCCACAGCACCCAAACAGGCGGACGGGCCTTCACCGACTGACGCCTTCAAAAAAGGTGAGCGTGACTTTTTGGCGAAGCAGAAAGCTGATAGAGAAGCCGCCGCCAAAGCAGCAGCGGATAAGGCCGCGCTTGATAAGGAGCGCATGGAAACAGACGGACGATCGATGCGCTACCCACCCCGCGTGCCGCACGAGGAAAAGCCGGCAGCCGAGAAGCCCGCTCCGCGCATTGCCACCACATCAAAGGCTGATGCCGACGCGATGAGCACTGGGCTGAAAGCCGACAACAAAAACCATAATAGACAGGAGAAGAGTAGAAGCGCTCCTGGAGCCAAGAAGGCCAAGTCCGGCCATGGCGAAGCTGAGTTTGATCCCAAAATTGCGGCGGCCGAGCGCTTCCTCATCAGTCTTGGCTCCTTCATGTCGACCGACAATCCGAGTGTAACGCCCAGTATGAAGTTCCAGGAACTGGTCAAGGGTATTGATGGCCGCATGGATAAGGGTCTGGAAAAGGCGCTGCGCAACTATCAGGAACTCAATGGTCTGGATCAGACCGGCAAGCTTGATACAGACACGGTTGCCATGATGCAGGCCACCATGAAGCTTATGCATATTGACGTTGGCGCTGAGGGCGTGATGGACAACAAGACAATCCGAGCGGTCGCCAGCTTCAGTAATCGCCCGCCAGTCAATCGCGGCCCCAAGGTCGAGTAGCCAGTTCAGAATAACACGCAGACCGCCGGAGCTAATTGCTCTGGCGGTTCTCTTTTCTGCCTACATATTAGGCACCACTATCTGATACAGAAAATGAGCGTATCACGATAAGCTATTGTAAAAACATATGCTCCCATCGGGTCAGTTCTATCTACCGCAAGGTCAGGCCGACAAAACGTGTGGATAGACTCATCAAGACTCTTGAAAGTTGACTGGCGCTTCATGGTATAAGGGGCTGCAAGTGTCCGGCGTGGCGTTCTGCTGCCCCGCTTGCAAGGCGGCCCGGATCACGCCAACGCATGACCACCGGGCCATAACGAAACATTTGCGAGGTCGCTTCATGCCCAAGGTTGTCATTCCCGGTCCTGCTGGTCGTCTGGAGGGTCGCTACAACCATAATCGTGACCCGCGTGCGCCCATCGCCATCTGCTTGGCACCGCACCCCGCGCATGGCGGCACCATGAACAACCGCCTCGTCTACAGCACCTTCCATGCCTTTACCCGCGCTGGCTTTTCGGTGCTGCGTTTCAACTTCCGTGGCGTGGGCGAATCCCAAGGTGTGTGGAGCGGCGGTGAGGGCGAACTGGCCGATGCCGCTTCAGCGCTCGACTGGCTGCAGGCACAAAATCCCAATGCCCGTGAAGTGTGGACGGCCGGGTTCTCCTACGGCGCTTACATGGCCATGCAGCTACTGATGCGTCGCCCGGAAATTGACCGTTTTATCGCCATCGCGCCGCCTGCCCACCAGTATGATTTTGGCTTCCTCGCCCCATGCCCTTCATCGGGCGTTATCATTCACGGCGAGCAGGACAAGGTAGTGCCCATCAGTGCGGTGGACCGACTGGTCGATAAGCTCAAGCTGCAAAAAGACATTACGGTCGATTACCAGCTGATGCAGGGGGCGGATCACTTCTTTACCGAAACCCAAGCCGATCTTGATGCGGCGATTGAAGATTACATCGCCCGCGAGCTCAGCCCGGCCGATGCCCCGCTGCGCGTGGGTGTGTAGGGTTAAGGCTTCAAGACGCCGTTTTGTCGAAGCGTTGACTGAAACTGTTTTTTGCACTCGGCATCAATGCCAGGCTTGGCCATAAGTTTTTTCGATGCCGCTCCCAGTGATTGCAGGTCCTTCTCTGTATGGCCGGGAATGGCTGCGGCTATGCCAGGCAAACTTCCGACAACTTTGGGATCGACGCCTTGGTCACGTAAGGCGGGCATAAGCTGCTGTAGGCACGCCGTACTGATCGACGCCTCTGCGGTTGGTTTCAGATCGTCCGGTGTCTTTTTCTTGTCTGCCATGTTTTCCTCCCTATGCGACTTTGCGCTGGGTACTGCGGCCCAGATACATCAACTCACGATCGCGGAACACGCCACCGCAACGCTCATATAAAGCGATCAGCTCGGCATCGTTGCAGCGGGCGATATAGAAGCCGGCGTCATGACCATCATCATCACGACACTGTGAAAAACTTACACCTGCCTCACACGCGGCCACAAATGCGGCGCGACCATCGACATGCTGGTTGTAATAGCGCAAGGGGCGCACATCGCGCACCGGACCAGAGACTGCCACCGCACCAAGCGCAATAAAATCATAGGGCATGCACTCACGCGCCAAATAATAGCCCGCGTCCAAGCCAAACTCATCGCGGGAACTGTCAAAACGGCCGCCGTGAATCAGATACTCAACCGTGGCGTGCACACCTGCGCGCGCGGCCTTCAGACCTTTGTGCAGTTTACGCTCGGCCAGATAATCGCGCAGATTGCCGACCGCCGCGGCCAGATCGCGCAACAGACTGGGCTGAGGGGTAATTAGCTGAATCGGCTCGTCGCTGCCATACTCCACCACCGCGCCAGAACGCTGCGTGGTATCGGCAAATATCTGCTGCAAACACGGCATCGCAATCTCCTCCCTATCAGGGTAGGCGATTAAGGTTGATAGCGACTTAAGAGATTGCGCTTTATTGAATTAAGCCATTGATTATAAAGACGTATATTTGCCACCCGCAAGTGGCGACGGCACCCCGGTGGTGCCCGGAAACGTGAGCGGCAGACCTAAACGGGAGCGCACGGCCAGATAGCCAAACGCCTGCGCCTCCAGCGCATCGCCCGCCCAACCAACGCTCTCAACCGGGGCTACATCAATCATGCAATACTCACCCAGCATCCCCATCAAGGTCGCGTTATGCCGCCCGCCCCCGGTAACCAATAAACGGCTTGGCAAGTGCGGCAGATGACGAAAGGCGTCACGCACCGCCAGCGCAGTAAACGCAGTGAGCGTGGCGGCACCATCCTCCACACGCGCGTTTAACGCTAGCGCGGTGCGAAATGCCTCACGGTCCAGCGACTTGGGCGGTGGCTGAAAAAAATAAGGATGGTCGAGCAGCTTGTACACCTGAGGCAGCACCTGCCCTCGTGCCGCTACCGTGCCGTCCTTATCAACCGCAATACCCGTGTGCTTATGCATCCAGTCATCAATCAGCGCGTTACCGGGGCCGGTATCAAACGCCAGCAGCGTATTATCCGGGCCGATATAGGTGATATTGGCCACTCCACCGATGTTCAGGATAGCCAGTGGTTTGGGCAATCCCTGCGCCAGCGCCTGATGATAAACCGGCACCAGCGGCGCCCCCTGCCCGCCAGCAGCAACGTCGGCGCGGCGAAAGTCGGATACGACCGGCAGCCCGGTTTCACGCGCCAGCAAGGTGGCATCACCGATCTGCACAGTCTGCCGCTCGGCCGGATTATGATAGATGGTCTGACCATGAAAGCCGAGCAGCGTGGGCATCCAATCCGGGGTCTTTTCGCGCAGCGCCTGCACGGCACGGCTGTGCCAGTGTGTCAGCTCGGCTACGATATCGGCCGGGGCCTCGGCCTGACCCAAGCAGGCCCGCAACCGGGCGCGAAACCCGTCCGGATACGGCAGACTGAGCCATGGCCCGGACTGCACCTGAGCGCCGCCATCAGTACGTAAAAAGGCGGCATCGACACCATCAAGCGAGGTGCCGCTCATCAGGCCGATCACTGTTTCCATCATGGCTATGAGTGTGCTAGAAAATTGACGATTTAACAAGGATGCGCCATGACCAGCCCCACCCTAGACCTGTTACATTTTCTGGCCGAGCGCGGCCACAACCCTACCTGTACAGATGCCGACGGGCTAGCGCGCGAAGCCTGCAAAGGCACAATCACGGGTTACATCGGCTTTGATGCCACTGCCGACAGCCTGACAATCGGCAACATGACCGGGCTGATGATGTTGCGCCGCTTGCAGCTGGCCGGGCACAAGCCGATTGTGCTGATGGGCGGAGCCACCACACTGGTCGGCGACCCGTCAGGCAAGGATGAATCGCGCCCGCTGATTACGCCTGAGATTGTGACGAGCAATATCGCCAGCATCAAAACCGGGCTGGCCCGGCTGATCCGCTTTGGCGAGGGTAAGACTGATGCACTGCTGCTGAACAATGCTGACTGGCTGATGGGCAAAGGCTATATCGACATGCTGCGCGAGGTGGGCCTGCACTTTACCATCAACCGCATGCTGACCATGGACAGTGTGAAGCTTCGCCTTGACCGCGAACAGCCCCTCACCTTCCTCGAGTTCAATTACATGATTATGCAGGGCTATGACTTCGTGCATCTGCGCGACCATTACGGCTGCACTCTACAGATGGGCGGTAGCGACCAGTGGGGTAACATCATTCAGGGGGTCGAGCTTGGCCGCCGTATGAAGGGCTATGAACTGTTCGGTATTACTCAGCCACTTCTCACAACCGCCAGCGGTGAAAAGATGGGCAAGAGCGCTGGTAACGCGGTGTGGATCAATGCCAACCGCAAGAGCCCGTACGACTTTTGGCAATACTGGCGCAACTGCGAGGATGCCGATGTGGGCCGCTGGCTGCGCCTGTTTACCGACCTGCCACTAGACGAGGTCAAGCGCCTTGAGGCCCTGCGTGATCGCGAGATCAACGATGCCAAGAAGGTGCTAGCTACCGAGGTCACCGCACTGGTCCATGGCCGTGAAGCCGCTGAAGCCGCCGCCAAGACAGCACAGGACGCCTTTGAAAAGGGTGCCATTGGCGGGGATATTCCGGTGAGCATCTTGCCCGGCCCACTCGGCCAAGTTGGCATCATCGACGTGGTGGTGAGTGTTGGTTTTGCCAGCTCGCGCGGCGAGGCCCGCAAGCTCATTCAAGGCGGCGGCATTCGCCTGAACGATGAGAAAGTAGCCGATCCGCAGCTAATTCTGTCAGACAGTCAGTTCCCTAGCGGCGAAGCGAAACTCAGCAAAGGGCAAAAGCATATTGTTCGCCTCAAGCCCGCGTAAGCGGCTAAGCCCAATAAAAAGGCGGGCCTAAACAGCCCGCCTTTTCTTTTATCCTGATTTGGCAGCTTACGCCTTGGGTGAATCTTCTCCCTGGGGCGGAAAAACGAAGGAGGCAATCACGCCCAGTGCCAGCACCGACAGCACGATCAGCAGGCTGGTGTTCGGCTCAATCTTCCAGTCCTCGGGCAGGCCAAACATCTTGATGGAGGCGGCCAGCGCCAGTTTGAAAGCGATGAAGAACAGCAGCGCCACGATGGCCTTGGCCAGATGCACCAGATATTTCTGCAGCGCGGCAAGTACAAAATAGAGCTGACGCAGACCGAGAATGGCAAAAATCATCGCGGTATAGACCAACAGCGGCTCCTTGGTGACGGCAATCACCGCCGGCACACTGTCAAACGCGAAGACGATATCCGCCATTTCGATAGCAATCAGACAGAGGAAGAGTGGCGTAGCATAGAGTAGTTTGCCTTTTGGTACGTCAAGATCCTTGTGCTCGGGTAACGCGTGCAGAGCTGCCACCTGCCGCTCCCGCAGGAAGAAGTCATGGCCGTGCAGCTTGGGCCACACCGGCATCACGCGTTTAACCAAGCGGACGGACCAGTGATTAGAGTAGTCTTCAATCGAGTCACCCTCGGTATCGGACTGCAACATCTTGATCGCCGTCCAGGCAATAATCGCCGCAAAGACAAACTCGACCCACGGGCCAAGAGCATACAACCAGCTGCCTGCTGCCACAAACACCAGGCGAAACACGATCGCGCCCAAAACGCCGTAGAGCAGCACGCGATGGCGATACTGATCGGGAATGCCAAACGCGGCAAACACCGCGACAAATACCATCAGGTTGTCAACTGACAGTACTTTCTCGAGCAAATAGCCCGTCAGGAACAGCGAGGCCATTTCGCTGCCATAACTCAGGTAGAGATAGCCGGCGAAGCACAAGGCTAGCACAATCCAGATGACCGACCAGATCAGCGCGTCCTTGATGGAGACGGGCTTGTCCTTACGATGACTGAACAGATCCAACGCCAAAAAGCCGAGGATAATCGCGGCAAACAGGGCGATAGTCGTGGGGGGGTACCCGATGTGACCGTCCAGCATGAACACTCCTTGATAATGATTGGCGCCAAGCTAACGTGATTTTTAGCGGCTGTCGACAAAGAACAGCTCGCGCAGAAAGCCCGGTGCCAGCACGGAGAGTGGGTTGACGCTGGTTTGCGGGTCCTTCAGCGGGCCTTTGAGGGAATAGGTCGCCGCGAACACACCACCACCCTCGCCGCCAGTCAGGATCCAGCCCAGAATGGGGATACCACTCACAGCCGAATTAATGCCGTACAGCGGCACCACCGTACCGGATAAATCCAACTGCCCTGCGCGTAAGTCGATCTTACCGGCCATGCTCAGGCCTAATGTATCGCCCGACAGTTTGGCATCGCGCACACGCACCAAATCCTCCGCATACTCATATTTTGCTTTCAAGCGCTTGAAAGCGATGCCCTGCTCCTGCGCCAGTTTTTCAGCGCCTTCAGGTGCCGCGGCACTGGCAATTTTCTGCAAGGTTTTAGCGTTCAGGTAGCGAAAATTGGTCAGTTCAAGTGTTGCGGTCACCGGCTCACGACCCACCCCATCACCCGCCACCACCAGCCGCCCGCCCTGAATATTAGGCATGAGCCGCAGGGTGGAGAGCATCAGACCCGCATCCTCGCTGCTGATGTTCATGCTGCGCCCCTTAGCCGAAGGCAGCAGCTGCAGTTGCATCGGCGTCTTGCCATTCAGCCGCCCGGTAATGTCGAGCAGGGTCCAGCCACGGTCATTACGGGCCAGACGCCCCTTGTTCGCCAACAGAAAATGATCTGGCCCGGTTACTACCTTCTTGATATCAAAACTGATCTCCAGCGGCAGCAAGGGCGGTGGAACTACGGAAGCCGCCGCCGCGGGGGGCGCTAGCGGAGCAGTCGCGGTCTTGGCCTCATCAAAGATACTGCGAATATCAGCGAGCGGGCCTTTCAGGCTCAGCGCCAGTCCAGCCTCGCCTCGGTTGGTAATATCACCGCGCAGGTCAGAGCCGGGAACATTGAGGCGATCCAGTGTGACCTTCTGCCAGCGGCTCCCGGCAGCAAAGCTGACCTTGCCGATCACCTTGGCACCCGCCCCGTCAAGACTAAAGGCGGGAATGGCCTCCACCTGCTGTTTGCCTATGGTTACACGTGCGCTACCGCTGGCTTTTTCGCCTACAGGCTTGTGCCAGCCGAACCACGGCAGGGCCAGTGTCGCCTTGCTAAAGTCCATCTGCACATCCAGAGTGGCTGATTTACCGCGCTCTTTGCTGTAATAACCAGCGACGTCCACAGCGTCAGCGACCACCTCCGGCCAGCTGACATTAAACGCCTGCCGGGCCGCCTCATCCATGCTGCCGGTAAATCGGATTTCACTGGACGGGGAAACATCATCAACAAAGGTTTCCGTCCATTCCATCTGCACAGGGGCCGGGCCGATTTTGCTGGTCCCGGTAATGGTCATGCCACCGCCATCAAGTTTGAGCTCAAGCTGCCCATCGGTCATGTCCTGGCCAGCAACCAGCCTTGGCAGAGCCACCTGCCGCATCTTTGCCCCGGCCGATACGGCGACCTGATCCATCAGCAGATCCTTGACCAGTGGGAACTGAAACCGTGCCGTAACCTCGGCCTGTCCTTTGGCTTCAGCCGACTTGAGGCCCAAGCGGCGCGGATAGCCGAGGCGGTCATGATCAAGCAATTGCAGTTGTGAAGCCAGTGTGCCGGATGTTGTCAGCTCAATGTCCGCGCGATCGGTATTGTCTGTAAATCCGGACAAGTTGATAGTTGCACCGGTCAACTTGATCGCATTTGTTCCCGGTTGCACCAGCTCGCCGCTCTCTACCGTAATGTTGAAACTGCTTTGATCAAAACTGGCATAACCCTGCGCTTTGGTCACAGGTGGCAACGGGCGCAGATAGTTGACCGTAATATCTTTGAGCTGCATTGACCCCGTGATGGCATCGACGTGAGGATGAGCCGGATTAGCCAGTGGCACCCGCAGCCGCGCCTGTGCGCTGGCTTTGGGCACCTGCCCAGAGGTAATGTTCTCGGTAACCCACTTGTGTGCCCCCCGGGCAACAAACGGTGGCCAGTACTGTTTCAGCTTATTGGCGGGCATACCTTCGATGGTGGCGTCGGCCAGAAGCTTGACGTCATCACCCTCCCGGGTTGCGCCGGCCATCAGCCGGATGGTAGGGCCGCCGAAGTCGAGATAGAGATCACTGATTTCGGCGGTCCGCGCCTGACGGTCGATCCGCCCGGTCAGTTTGGCGTAGCTGAGCGGCAGCGCAGGCTGGTCAGCAAGCCAGTGCACATTGCCCTTTCCCGCAGCCAGATCAAATTCGGCCTGCGCTAATCCCTGCACACGCAGCCAGCGCATCACCAGATGCCCTTGCAACGGCACATCAACGCGGGCTAGATCACGAAAGGCCGGGGCCCAGTTGGCTAAACTGGCGGGGTTGAAATCGGTAATCCCGAGCCGGGCCTTCAGTTCGCCATTCGCCCGGTCAAACAGCAACCGACCAGTCACTTTGGTGAGCTGACGCCCCGTCGCAATATCGAGACTGAGCGTCCCACGCATACCATCGCTGTCACGCGCGAACTGCAAATCCGCCCGGGGGGCCTGCCAGCGCACATGATACTGATAGTCATCGACCATGAGCCGGGCCTGCTCGATCTCTACCGCCCGCAAGGCCCCGACCAGAGAAGAGGCCTTCGGTTCATCCGTCAGGGTATCCAGCCAGCGCTGCAGCAGATCTTCATCGGGACCACTGGCCGCCGCAGGGGCCGATGATGCTCCAGCCAGACTGAGCTGCAGATTCCCCTGTGATGTACGAACGACCCGTACATCCGGCCCGATCAGACGCACCAGTTTAGGGGCCGGGCGGCCGAGCAGGAGAGCTGGCACGGACAGATCAATCTCGACCTCTGGCACGGTTGCCAGTTGTCGCCCGTCCGGGGCAAAAATTCGGACATCACTAGCCCGCAAACCCAGACTGGTCCGATCGCGCCCCCAGGTCATTGAGGTTTCGCTCAATTTTATGGTGTAAGGAGAGGCCAGCTCACTCAGACCGGCCACCACATACGGCTCCAGCGTGTGCAGCCGCAACGGCCCCTCGGACAGGCGCCACGCCAGCAAGGTCGCCAGTACCAGAGCTGCCGCCAAGCCCGCCCCCAGCAGCTCAAGCAAAAGCAAAACAAAACTGTTAAACCAACGTTTCATCGAGTCGCACTGTGGGTGTGAGCGCGCATTCTGGCAAGCAAAAATCTCGACTCGCCAAGGAATTACGGCCTTGCGCTTGACAGCAGCCGAATCCCAACCCAATTCTGCCACTACGCCCGCACTCTGACCATAGGGCAAGGAGTAAACGATGACTGACTTGCGTCCCGGTATGCCTGCTCCGGAATTTACCTTGCCGCTGGCCAGCTTCGGCACGATCTCGCTCTCCAACATGCGGGGCCGCCCTGTCGTGCTGTACTTCTACCCCAAGGACGATACCCCCGGCTGCACCACCGAGGCCTGCGGGTTCCAACGCGCCATTCCCGATTTTGGCAATCTTGATACCGCAGTGATCGGCATTTCCAAGGACAGTGTCGAAAGCCATGCGGCGTTTGCCAAGAAATACGGCCTGCAATTCCATCTGGCGTCAGATGCGAACTCCAATACCGCCGAAACGTATGGCGTGTGGGTGCATAAAAACATGCATGGCCACAAATACTGGGGTATTGAGCGCACGACCTTTTTGATTGACCGTCAAGGCATCATCCGCGCCATCTGGCCGCGTGTGAAAGTTGAAGGACATGTCGAGGAGGTTCTCAAATATGTTGAGGCCCTGCAAATGGGTCAATATCTTCCCGGTGAAGAACCGCCCCCGCCGCCGCCCCCTCCGGCTGCCAAGCCAGTGGCCAAGGCTGTACCCGTGAAATCTGCTCCAAAACCTACAGCGACCGCAGCCAAAAAACCCGCGGCTAAGCCAGCGGCAAAACAATCAGCTAAGCCTACCCCGAAGAAACCTGCCCCCAAGGCCAAGCCCACTCCTAAAAAGACAGTCAAAAAAGCGGCAAAGCCAGCCATCAAGAAGGCAGCCGCCAAGAAAGTTGCCAAAAAGAAGCTGTAGCAAGAGGGCGAGCATCAAGCTGGCCGCTGCCGTGGCTTAATTGCGGGGTTTAACCCGCTGCAACAGATCATCCATGCTTGGCGGCGGAGCACCATCGTCGTCCGGCACAACGATATCCGGACCGGAGGGCACCGAGTACAGCGTGGGTGCGTCCCGGCTGGGCGTCGGTGGTTGGCTAAACTCGGGCGCAAGCCGCGGTCCGCCCGCTGGCTGAGCCGATCCATTCATGGGCGCAGGCGTAAATTCGATGGAGGGAATGGCGCCGCCTGCGGCCGGGGCGATACGGGACACGCGGCGCTCTTCTGCCATGGCCTTATTGACCGCATCCTGCATCGCGGGCATGACCTCAAGCAAAGCACTGATGGATGGCGGGCGATCGGTACGATCAGCCTCCTCCATCGCATCGGGGCGGGGTACACGACGGGCACTTGCCACCGCTTTATCCGTTTCCGTCGCGCGCGCCACGGCCGCCGCCCGCGATGGCACGACTGTACCACGCTTGGGGGCGACATCGGGTTTCACAGCTGCTGTAGCCTTCTCCGCCTCTTTCGCGGCCAGATCCGGCGGTTGTGGCAGCTGTGGCTGGCGCATGGCCAGAGTGCCATCCTCTACCTCGGTCGCCGCGGCTGGTGTGTCGGTTTTAGCGACCGATGCGGCTTGAACGGAGGGGGCACCGAGCTTGGCCGCAAGGGCAGCAGTATCAAAGCGTCCCTCCAGAGCCTGCGGCTGACCAGACAGCTGAAGCGTAAACGGTGGTAGGGATGCCAGTTCGCGCAGTGACACGGTCGCCACAGCATCGGTCCGGCGCGAGGGCAGATCCACTGTCGCCTTAAGTTCCGCACTGGCCGCCGGAGTGCGTAGCCGTAACTGGGGCGCGGCGAGAACGCCATCCTCGATTGTAAAATCGCCACCAAAGCTTGAAAGTGGGCTGTTTCCTGCCTGTGCCAGCAAATCAGTCACCTCCTGACTCCGGTCTTTATCGAGGAGTGAGCGGGTTAACTCTGCGAAATCAATGCCCTGCAGGGTGCCGCTGTCCAGCGCAAACTCCCCATCGCCCTGCAGGTTGCGCAGCACATCCGGCCAACTTGCACCCTCGCCCTCTGCACGCAGACTGAAATCCAGCATTCCGTCCACGCCGTAGCGATCACCACCTGCCAACGTCACGTTGGTTTCTGTGATGCTGATTTCGCCTTTCAGCTTGTAGGGCGCGACTATACGACCGGCGAGCGACCCGCTGACAGACCCATCGCGCCAGCGTCCCTGCACACCACTCAGTTCAAATCCACCATCTGACTCAAGACCCAGCTTAACTTGGGCATCGGTTACTAGATCGCCGCCGAGTGCCAGCTCATCAATCGATAGCGCAACCGATGCGCTGAGCGCCTGCCCTAGAGCTGGCAGGTTTAAAGTCTGGCGCCACAGCCCCAGATTGGCCTGACGCACCAGCAAACGTCCATCCACCCGTGGCGCGGTGCCGGGTGCCACTACAAGTTCGCCGTCACGTACTGTCATCCCGGCCACCTGACCCTGAATAGACTCAATCTGCCAGCGATTATTGTCGAGCGCACTTCCCTCGGCATAGAGATCGAGCGGACCGAGGATGGCGGTGGGCTGTGCCAGCGCCTGAGGCACCAGCCGGGCCAGCACGGTTGCACTCTCGCGCGATTGTACACGGGCCTTCCAACTGGCGGGGGCCTGTGTGCGGCGGGTCTGTACAACATCCATCCGGCCAGCCGGAAACGACACGCTGCTCATCTGCTGGGTTTCGCCGCTGCTGCGCTTCCAGCGCACAGACAGATCGGTCGTCCCTTCCAGCCAGCTGGCTAGCGTAGCGGGGAGTAACGGCGCAGTCAGTGGCAGATCGCGGCTGAAACGGGCGAAATCCGGCGTAATCAGCCGCAATGTAAAATCGGCGTCCTGCTCTGCTTCGGCACTCAGGGTGCCCGCGAGCCGGATCTTGTTCCCACCAAAATCAACCGCATCGGCACTCTTGAGGGTCAGAAGGCGATCCTTCAGCTCAGCCTCCAGAGCGACATTCTGCGCAAAGGCATCACCCAGCGACAGGCGATCAAACTGTACACTCACGCTCAAAGGCGGCAATTGCCATAGCCAGGTCGGCACCTGCCCCATGGCACCGTAGGCGGCCAGATTCAGGTTATTGACATTAAGTGTCGCACCAAAGAGACCGTCACTGCGACGCGGGGATATCTGCCCCGTCACGGTGAGAGTATCCAGCGATGCCTCAAGATTGGAGAAACCGAGATTACCCCACGTTCCGCGCACATCCGTGCTCAGCTTGAGCTGGCGCAAGGCCGTCTCCTCCAGTGAGGCAGGAAGCGTAAAACCCGACTGACCCAGCAGATCGCGCAGCTGCAAGCTCTCTACGGTCACCGTGCCGTCAAGCGTTGCGGCGGCACCGTCACGGGTCGCCAGCAGCCCCTTGGCCGTCAGACGCGTTTCGCCGGGCAGGGTGGCGCGAACCGCCGAAGCGGTGAGTGTGCCATTTTTGATTTCGCCCTTGAGGCCGACCGCGGATGCCGTCAACGGACCCGCCTGCAGCTGCCCGGCCTGCAGGTCAAACGCGGCCAGCCAATGGCGCGGTATAATAACCTCACCACCGCGCACGAGGGGCAACAGACTGGGCCACTGGCCAAGATCAAGACGGGGCGTTGTCAGCGCCAGACTGATGCCGCCGTCCTTACCACCCGTCCAGCGGGCCAAGCCGCCAAGCGCCAGCTCGCCCAGCTTGAGATCAATCGCAGAAAATGAAAAATCCTGCGCGGTGGCTTTCAGCGCCGCAGTGAATTGCAGCGGCCGTGTGAGCGGCTGATCGGCGGGCACTGCTGATGCCAGCCCCAGCGAACTGGCCAGCGCCCACAGTGCGGAGGCTTGCCCGGCCGAGACCATCACCTGCCCGTCAAACGGCAGATGAGGTTGTGACACATCCAGAAGACCGTTGATGCGTGCGGCGAGCTCGGCAGCTCCCACATCCAGCTCCAACTGAGCCAGCGCGGCTGTTCCCGCAAGCGGTGTCCCGATATCGACATGCAAGCGCGCGGGAGCTCCACGCCAATCGCCCTGCGTGTCAAATTGCAGCTGGCTGTTGGAATCCTGCACGCTGAAGCTTCCCTCAAGCCCGGACAGAGTCTCACTCTGACTGGCGCGGGCAATGGTCAGCGTACCCTCTGTCCAGCTTATATCCTGCACACCCAGCGCCGTGAGTTGTGGGCTAAGGCGGGCCAGCACAGCGCCCGCCTCTGTTCCAGCGCTCCACTGCACGGAGGGCTGGTAAAAATGAACCTGCTCAATCTCGAATTTGCGCGACAGAAGCGAGGTCAGCGTCACGTCCAGATCAACGCGGGTGGCCTTGGCCCGGGTCAGGCGGCCGTCCGGGCTGAGAATGCGTAGCTCCCCGATGGCCACATGCGGTGACGGCCACAGCGCCACCCGCACACCACCTTCGATCTGGATGCGCTGACCGGTCAGGCGCGCCAGCTGCTGCGCCAGCGCGCGGCCCTGCGTTGAACCATCAAGCATTTGTGGAATAAAAAAGCTGGCCGCCAGAACCAGCACGGCCCCCACCGCCGCCACCCCGGCCAGCAGACGTGCCCCCGGCCGCTGCATCTGACGGTTAAGAAGTCGGTGCGCCTGAGCGCGCAGGAAAGCGATGGAATCCATGCTGCTGATATTCCTACGAAATGGGCCGGGGGTTAATCAACCTTTTTCATCATTTTTTCACTAAAAGAAGGGCTTGCCTTCGTGTAGGATATCAATGTGATGGCCGAAATCGTTAATCTTCGCCGTAAACGTAAGGAGCAGGCCCGGACCGCGCAGGCTGACAAAGCCGCCGCGAATCGGGCAAAATTTGGTCGTCCGCTGGCCGAACGCAAGCTCGAGTCGGCCTTGAATGCTCTGGCAGCGAAAAATCTTAATGGTCACAGGTTAACCTCGGCGCCTGAGGATAAAGATGGCTGACACCCTGACTGCCGCCCCGCTGAGCCTGCATGAGCTGGTCAACCAGCTCAACCGCCCACCCGCGCCCGGACACTCACACCTGCACAGCATTGTGGTGGCGCAGGACTGGGTGGAGGCACTACGCCGCCGCCAGACCAGCCCGGAAGATGCCCAGTTGGAAACCATCGCCAACCTGATGGACGAGATTGCCCGTCTGCAGATGAAACTGGACATCAGCGAAGCCAAGCGCGAACATCTTGAGCAACTGATTGATGCCGACCCGCTGTGCCCGGTGCTCAACCGCCGCGCTTTTGAGCGTGAGTTGAGCCGCGCGATTGCCTGGAGCAAGCGCACCAAGAAAGAAGGCAGCGTTCTGTTTCTGGATCTTAACGGCCTCAAACCCATTAACGATACCTACGGCCATGCGGTGGGCGATAAAGCCATTGAGCGGATGGCT
>ERZ761603.1210-NODE-1210-length-19742-cov-44.533042_pt1 | contig 19742 bp, 17 predicted proteins | sample MGYA00511879_ERZ761603 | MGnify/ENA primary metagenome ERZ761603 (study PRJEB28899, sample SAMN02850040) | bioreactor sludge metagenome | biome: EBPR Sludge; feature: EBPR Bioreactor; material: flocular biomat | place: Australia: Thorneside Wastwater Treatment... | reverse complement strand
TCCAAAACAGATGGCCGCTTAATCCGTTGGACTCTACGGTTGACGACCTACCTCATGGTCATCTCGTCGCATCTTTCGATCCATCCCGACTCCACGCAAAAGTCAGGATATGACCAGATTTCAATCGCCGTGAACAGCCCATTGGTAAGTCATTGATTGTTAAAAACTTTTTCAACCAATCTTCCATATGTCATTTGAGCGTCCGCGTGAATGAGAACAGCCCCTAGAATCCGGTGACGAATTTCAGGAAGAACTTGTTGCCCTGAAAGCGGTTGTCGACCCCGGTTTCATGGTTCCAGCTGCCGACGAAGCTCATCCCCTGGTAGTTGTACTGGATCGCCGGTCCGTAGGCGAAGACCTTGCCACGCCGGCCGTTGGGTGGAGCGGTGTGGCCGTTGACCTGGTCATCGGTGGTCTGCGTCAGATAATAGCCCGCCAGTCCGACGCCCCAGGGGCCGAAGTGCTGCCCGACCAGATAGTCCATGTGGAATTCGTCGCCTGACTGGTAGTCGGTGTCTCGGTTCTTCGTCTTGAGGTTGTACATCAGCTTGGCGGAAACCTCGAAACCACTCTGGTTGAGGTAGGTGAAGGCGACGATCGGCTCGAAGCTGTAATAGTTTGCCCCGATGCTGTCGGTCGGGTTGGTGTCGCTGTACTTGCCGGTGGGCAGGTAGATGTCGAGGCCGACGGTCAGGTGCCAGTCCGGGGGAAAGTGCCAGCCGATGATCAGCGGGTCGATGACCAGATCGCCGAGGCCGAAGGTGCTGCCGGTGCCAATGCCGGGGATGGGGGTGTGCAGTCGCTGGTAGACGAGTGGCACGATCGCCTGCACGGCCCAGTCGCCGCCGAGGATCTTCTGATTGGTGACATGGATGAAGCGCATCGCGTCGAAGGTGGCGTCCACCTTCAGTCCGGGTACCCTGTTGCCCTTGTTGTCGCGATAGTCACCCTGATAATAGCCGAGATAGTTGATGAAGTAGTTGCCCGGCGGCGGCAGCGCGCCGGTCATGAAGTTTTCGGAGCCGTTCGGGTATTGATCGGGCCCCTCTTTCGCGGTAACCGATGTGCTGGCCAGCAGAATCGGTGTTATCAGCAGAAGGAGCTTGTGCGCTGTGTTCATTGGTTTTCTTCTCCCTGGGTGGTGATTGGTGCCCCGCTTCCTGCCAGCGCTGACGATCGGAGGCGCGGCAGGAAGCGGTATGTTACCACCCCGTCAGCGTGGTTGAAGCCGCCAGAGACTTTGCCGGACTGGCCGGCGGCGCGCTCGATCAAAGCCCGGCGCCTGGTTCGGCAGGCCTCGCCATGCCGGGGTCGGCGCGGTTTGTTGCCGGGGCCGGGCGGCAGCGGCAACATGAAGGATTGCGTGCCGCCGGTCTCCTGACAGAGGAGATGCACCGCCTCGAGCTTGTTCTGCAGATCTCACGCCAAATCGTTGATGTGCAGCATGCGATTGACCGTACGGCCGCTGCTCTCCTGTCGAGCGGTCATCAATGGTGACTTCTCCGGATCACGCGCGAAGTCGTGGGTGATGGCCAGCGCGTTGACTCCCCGGCGGCAACTCCGGTGCTGCGGCGACCGACTCGATCAGGCGGCCATCGATATGGACCTGCGGGTAGTAGCGCCACAGGGAGTCGCGGCAATCGGCACCGCTCATCGGCGAGCCGGGTGGCGTTGCGCCGGCGGTCGTGTTCATGTGCTTTCCTGCGGGTCGCTGGTGCCTGATCCAGCCTTGTCGGATAGTGACGCCGAGGATGAAATCGGGGCCGCGAAAAGTCAAACAGGGCCGGCGCTGGCCGGCTGACGTCCGTGTGGTGCCAGGCCCGCACAGGCAGGCAGCCTGGCGGGTGTCGCCTGCGCGGTTTTCGCTGGTTGCGGAGCAGCCGAGTTTGCCCTGCGGCTTCAGTTGGCGCTTGGCCAGCCGTAATATGGGATATCGTTGGCGTACTGGTGTGCCGACTCATCCGGGGGGGGGTGGAACATGAAGTCATTCAAGGGAAGAATTCTGCTCGTGCTTGTGGCGAGCTTCGTCGCCATGCTGGGCACGGCCGCCGTGCTGATCTACTTGACGCAGATCAATCAGCTGAAGAGCAGCCTGGACGCCCAGATGCGTGGCAACGAACGCGTCTTCCTGACCCAGATTGCCAGCGATGCCGAGGGACTCGGGCGCGCATTGACCGCCACGACACGGATTGACGCACTGCTCGATGCTTCCGTGGCGCACGACCGGGAACAACTGCTGCACCGGGCGAAGCCCCTGTTCGAAGATCTGAAGGCGCAATTCAGGATTACCCATTTCTACTTCTTCGAACCGGACGGTACGACTTTCCTGCGCGTCCACAAGCCCGAGCAGCACGGCGACAGGAATGGCCGCAACAGCTTCCGGATGGCGGTCGCCGCCGACAAGCTGGCGGTCAGCCTGGACATGGGCAAGAATTTCTTTTCCCTGCGTGCAGTGACTCCGGTGGTGCGCGATGGCAAAAAGATCGGCTATTGGGAACTGGCGCAGGAAATCGACCATGTCCTTCCTGCGACCCGGACGATCACCGGTGATGAGGTTGCCGTATTCCTCGCCGATGCCTACATCCAGAAAAAAGGTACCGAGATCAAGGGCGAGCGGCTGGCCGGCCTGACGCTGCTCGATGCCACCAACCAGGCACGGATGCTCGAAGTTGCGCGCGCCTTCGATCTTTCCGCCGCGGCCGCCGATTCGGTATTGCGACTGAACGCCAGTCATGCCCTGATGGGTTTCCCGTTCAAGGATGGCGCTGGCGAGGTGGCCGGCATCCTGGTCTTCGTTCGCGACATTCAGGCGGCACGCAGCGAGGTACGCGCGGCAATCCTGCGCAATCTCCTGTGCATCACGCTGATCCTGCTGCTTGGTGGTGCGGCAGTGGTGGTGGCGGTCCGGCATGCGGTCTCCCAACTGGGCGGCGATCCCGCCTACGCCGTAGCGGTCACCCGCGAGATCGCCATGGGTAATCTGTGCGTCGAGGTATGCACCGACGACCAGCGCACGGACACTCTGCTGGGTGCCGTCAAGGCGATGCAGGCCAGTCTGCGCCAGACGGTGGGCGAGATTCAGCGGAGTGCCACGGTCCTCGCCAGGGATGCGGTGACTCTTGCTGATCTGGTGCGCGAGGCCTCCGCCAGTCTGGCCAGCGAGAGCGGATCGGCGCGCTCGATCGCGCTCGCTGTGGAGGAACTGACGAGCAGTATCGGCAAGCTCAGTACCAGCGCCGGCGAGGCGCGCGCGACTGCCATGGAATCCGGCCAGTTGTCGCGACAAGGGGGGCAGGTCATCGATCGCTCGGTGGCCGAGGTATCACGGATCGCGGAAACCGTTCAACACTCGTCGGAGATGATCGAGGAACTGGTTAGCCAGTCCGATCGAATTTCGGCGGTGACCGCCGTGATCAGGGAGATCGCCGACCAGACCAACCTGCTCGCGCTCAACGCCGCGATCGAGGCAGCACGGGCCGGTGAGGCCGGGCGGGGATTTGCCGTGGTGGCTGACGAGGTGCGCAAACTGGCCGAGCGTACCGGCAAGTCGACGCAGGAAATCAGCGGCATCATCGCGCTGGTTCAGCAGAGCACGCATGCCGCACTGGAAACGATGCACGGGGAAGTGCGACAGGTTGGCCAGGGAGTCGAGCTGGCCAAGGAAGCAAGTGCTTCGATCCGCCAGATCGAAGCCGGTACGGCGCGGGTTGCCGAGGCGATCGCCAGCATTTCGGATCTGCTGCGCGCGCAAGCCTCGGCGAGCGAGCAGATGGCCACCGGTGTACAACAGGTGGCGGCAATCACCGAAAGGAATGGGGCATCCTTGCATGGCGTCAAGGACGCGGCCGTCCAGCTCGAGGCGGTCGCCGGACGTCTGCAGGCTGCGGTGAGCCGGTTCAGGATCTGATGGCGAGCCGTCGGGGGCGATGCGGTTGTGCGATGACCCGACAAGAAGTTGCTGCTGTGCTGGTGTTTTCGTCACGCATCGGGCAGCCGGAGTTTATCCCTCGCGCGCCGCCCGACGACGCTCGTTGTCGGTCAGCAGGCGCTTGCGGATACGGATGCTCTTCGGCGTGATTTCGACCAGCTCGTCGTCATCGATGAATTCGACTGCCGATTCGAGCGTCAGCGCGACCGGCGGCACCAGTCGCACTGCCTCGTCGGTACCCGAGGCGCGGATGTTGGTCAGTTGTTTGCCCTTGATCGGATTGACGACGAGATCGTTCTCGCGGCTGTGGATGCCGATCACCATGCCTTCATAGAGCTTGTCGCCCGGCACGGTGAACATCCGGCCACGGTCCTGCAGTTTCCACAGGGCGTAGGCGACGGCTTCGCCTTTTTCCGCCGAGATCAGGACGCCGTTCCGCCGCCCCGGGATGTCGCCCTTGACCGGCGCGTATTCGTCGAACACGTGGCTGATCAGTCCGGTGCCGCGGGTCATGTTCATGAACTCGCCCTGAAAACCGATCAGGCCGCGTGCCGGGATGCGGTATTCGAGACGGACGCGGCCGCGCCCGTCGGCCGACATGTCCTGCAGTTCACCCCGGCGATAACCGAGCGCTTCCATCGCCGCGCCCTGATGTGTCTCCTCGACGTCGAGCGTGAGCATTTCGTACGGTTCGCACGGTTCGCCATCGATTTCCTTGAGAATCACGCGCGGGCGGCCGACGGCGAGCTCGTAGCCCTCGCGGCGCATGGTTTCGAGCAGGATCGTCAGGTGCAGTTCGCCGCGCCCGGAAACCAGAAAGCTGTCGGTGTCGGAGGTCTCTTCGACGCGCAACGCCATGTTGGTCAACAATTCCTTGCGCAGCCGCTCACCGATCTGCCGGCTGGTGACGAACTTGCCTTCGCTGCCGGCGAGGGGGGAATTGTTGACCATGAAGGTCATGTTCAGCGTCGGCTCGTCGATGCGCAGCATCGGCAAGGCCTCGGGTTTTTCGCTGTCGGTGATCGTGCAGCCGATCGACAGATCCTCGATGCCGGTGACCAGAACGATGTCGCCGGCCAGTGCCTGCTCCATCGGTACACGTTCGAGGCCGCGGAAGCCGAACACCTGACCGACCTTGGCGTTTTTCGGGGCGCCATGCTCGAATTTGCCGTCGGCATCGGGCTGCCCGTACATCACGGTCACCTGCTGTGCCGGCTTCAGGCGACCGCGCTGGATGCGGCCAATGCCGATCCGGCCGACATAACTCGAGTAGTCGAGCGCCGAGATTTGCAGTTGCAGCGCGCCGTCGATCCCGTCTGCATGGGGTGGCGGAACGTGCTGCAGAATGGTTTCGAACATCGGTCGCATGTCGGGCGACGGCCTGGCCAGATCGAGCATCGCGTAGCCGTTGATGGCCGAGGCATAGACCACCGGAAAATCGAGCTGATCGTCGGTCGCCCCCAGTTTGTCGAACAGGTCGAAGGTGTGGTCGACCACCCAGTCGGGGCGTGCCCCGTCGCGGTCGATCTTGTTGACCACGACGATCGGCTGCAGGCCGAGGGCGAGCGCCTTCTTGGTGACGAAACGGGTCTGCGGCATCGGACCTTCGACTGCATCGACCAGCAGCAGTACGCCATCGACCATCGACAGCACACGTTCGACCTCGCCACCGAAATCGGCATGGCCGGGGGTGTCGACGATATTGATGTGAATGCCCGCGTAGTCCACCGCCAGGTTCTTGGCGAGGATGGTGATGCCGCGCTCCTTCTCGAGCTCATTCGAGTCCATCATCCGTTCGGTGATGTGTTGGTGGGCAGAGAAGCTGCCGGCCTGGACCAGCAGTTTGTCCACCAGGGTAGTCTTGCCGTGGTCGACGTGGGCGATGATGGCGATGTTGCGAACGGCACGGGACATGTGGGGCACGCCTTTGAAGAAGGGGCGTCATTCTAGCACAGGCCGGCCGGCCGCCTGCTGCACTGCAAAAAAACCGCGGCGGCGAGGCGTTTGGCTGCCTAGCCGGGCTGATTGCGCATGAAATCGGCCGTGTTGAAAAAGGCGGCGAGCAGTTTGGCGCGTGACGTTTCTTCGATGCCCACCGACTCCATGGCCAGAGACATGCAGGCTACCCACTGGTCCCGCTCAACCTCGCCAATGGCAAAGGGCATATGGCGACGGCGCAGCATCGGGTGACCGACCTGCTGGACGTAGAGGTCGGGTCCCCCCAGCCAGCCGGAAAGGAACAGAAACAGTTTGTCGCGCGCAGTCTGCAGCTCAGGCGGATGCAGTGCACGGATCGTGGCGAACTGTGGGATGCTGTCCATCAGTTCGTAGAAACGATCACACAGCCTGGCCAGCGTGCTCGCGCCGCCGATCAATAGGTAGGGGGTCGGTTCCGGCATGTCGGGATGGTCTTGCTCTCGCGGGTGAGGCCGTATTCTACCTTCTACCGGTTGTCGTCGGCGGCCAGTCCAGCCGCCCATGCTCCAGCTTGCGCCGGCCGCGGCAATGGTCGGCAGCGCGGCAGCGCGGACTGGTCTGACCGGTTTTGTTGCGGCGCAACAAAACAATTGACAGTAACTTTGGAGTTGCTAGAATTGACTTCTCGCTGCGTTGCAGCATTTGCAGTTCGGCAAGACGCCAAAGCAGCGATTTCTGAATTTTGCAACTTCAAGGAGAGTACATGTTCAAGCTGGCAGAAAAGTTCATCAGTGCCAACCGGACCGGCCTGGAAGCCTTCCGGACCATCGTCAACACCTCGCTGGACGGTATCGGCCAACTGGCGACCCTGAACCTTCAGACGGCTCGCGCCTTCGTCGAGAGCGGCGCCGGGAACCTCGCTGCATTGTCGGAAGTCAGGGACCTGGAGGGCCTGATGGCCCTGCGGCAACCGGCAGCAACGGCTGCGGCCGAGCAGTCATTTGCCTATTCGCGCCGCGCTTACGAGATTTACAGTGAGTCGTCGAGCAAGATCGTCCAGGTGTTCGACCAGCAGTTGGCCGGTATCGGCGGCGGTCTGGCCGAGGCCGTGCAGAAAGGCGGAAGGAGCGTCTCGCCAGCGGTGGACTTTGCGGTCTCCACAGCCAGGTCGCTGATGGCCATGGCCAGCCGGACCTGTGCCAGCGCCAGGCAGCCGGTCGCAGACGTGGCCGTGACCGGCCGTGCGCAGACAGTCAAACTGATCGAGAAGACCGCCTAAACGCCCGGTTGGCAAGACCGGTCGCTTCACTCGGACCCGGTGCCATGGCATCGGGTTTTTCTTCCGCACGCGCGTTGCCGCCATGGTCAGCGAACGATGGCCGGCGTGGCCGCAAGGTCGTCGGAATGCATGCTGGTGCAGCTCGGATCTCCGGCAAGAATTGCCAGAAAGCTGTCAAAGGAGCACACTGCAACACTTTTTCCATTGGCAGACGCCTTTTGGGGGTAGTCAGATGACCGAAACGATTGTTGCTTACCTGAGAGCCAATGCGGAACAACTCGATGTGGACATGGCCGAGGCGCTCAACATTCCGCTCGCCGATCTGCGTGATCAGATCGCCCAGCTCGCTGCGTCGGGAGATGTCATCTGTTGCCGGGTGACCCGCTTCATCGAGGGTCGGAAAATAGAGGGCATCAGCTGCCGTCTGTCGTGTGATCCGCCGACGCCGGCGCGTGGACGCAAGCCGGGTGTGCGCAAGGACGAGGATACCGAAACCGGGCTGTTCTGAGTTGCCCGCCCGGCGGCACCGCAGCTCGGCCGAAAGTCGGCTCAGCGCAGCAGGTGCAGTTTGAAGTAGCCCTTGATGAACTCCTGGAACTTCTCGACACCCTTCAAGGCGATTTGTAGCCGGCCGAGTTCCATCATGTTGAGTCGCTCGAGCGCGATGTAGTTGTCTGGCGGGCGGCCTTCGCGCACCGCATCGACCTGCCCGCGCAGGCGCGTCAGGACCAGGAAATCAAAGCTCTCGGCGATATTCGCCGCCATTTTCTTGTTGATCACCTTTTCGCGGACCAGCGATTCGAGCCGCTGGTGGGTGCTGCCTTCAAGTTTGCCGGCCTGAATGGCCAGTGCCTTGACTCCCTCGGAGATGGCGAAGATTCCCGCCTTCTTGATCTCCAGCATGCCTGAATGCTCGCCGTCGCTCTCCGCCTTGATGCGACCGAACCAGCCGATTGGCGGTGCGAAGCGCAGCGTATTCTCGACCATGCGCATCAGGAACAGCTTGTCGCGCTGCACGTGGGAATACACCTGATTCTTGAGTTCCTGCTCGAACGACGGATCGCCGTAGATGGTACGAATATCGACGAATGTACCGCAACTCAGGACATGCTTGGGTGTCGGCGCTTGCAGCCAGCGCTCGAGTTGGTCGCGCCATTTGGCCAGGCTGCGTCGCCACTCCTTGTTGTTGGCCATGATGCCACCCGCACAGGGCGGGATGCCGATGGTGATCAGGGAATCGATCAGTTGCTGCGAGAAGTCTTCGATCCGGCTGATGTCTGCAGCGCCGAGTTCGTCGCCATAGACGATGGCGTTGTCCTGATCGGTGAGCAGCGTCTGCTCGCCGCGCCCCTCGCTGCCGAGGACGACCAGGGCGAAGCGCTGCGGCAGTTCGGCAAAGCGCTCCTGGCAGAGCAGCGTGATCAGACGGAGCAGAATCTGGTCGTTGAGGTGAGCGATCATGCGCACCAGGTCACGAATGCGGCGCGTCCCGGTGCCGCCGTCGCTCAGATGCAGCACCAGGCCCTGGATGCGCGAGAAGACTTCCTTCAGCTCGCCGAGGTCGCGCGCCCTTTCGATGTCGAGCACGAGTTGATGTGGCGAGCTGGTCTGCAGGCGGATGATGTCGCTGTCGGTGATGATTCCGGCCAGCTTGCCGTCGCCATCCACCACCGCCAGACGATGGATCCTTTCGCGCGACATGCGGTAGAGGGCTTCGTAAAGGAGATCGTCCTCCGCGATGACCGACAGCGGGCGGTTCATGATCGCCCGCACCACCAGCTTCGATGGATCGACGCCGGCGGCGACGACCTTGTTGCGCAGATCACGGTCGGTCATCATGCCCTGCGGCAACTCGTTGTCGCAGACCACGACGCTCGATATGTTCTTTTCGCGCATGATCTTCACGACGTCGACCAGAGGGTCGTCGCTGCCACAGGTGACCACGGCGCGTTGGCAGAAATCCTTGACCGGGCGGAAAAACTGGCCTTCTTCAGCCATTGGTCGCTACTCCTCGTCGTTCGTTGGTTGTCTTCCAGCGTTGGCTTGCCTGGTCATGTCAGTGGCAGTGGATCGACGGCCGCCTGCGGGCGGGATTCTAGCACCGGGTCGATTCCCGCAGACCGTTGGCGTGCTCCTTGACGGGTCCGGCGTGGCACGGCGAGGCTCGAGACGCTGCCCGGTTGCTCACGTCCCGCTGTCGGCAGTCTCGGCGCCGGCGTCTGGTGTGTCGCCGGCACCGGCGACTCCCGCCTGCTGCCGGTGCAACGCGGCCTTGGCGAGCAGATGTGCGGTCACCGGAGCGGTGATGAAAAGGAAGAACAGGATGGCCAGTTCGTGCAGGCTGATGCCGCCATGCCCGTCACTCGTGAAGAAGATCGCCGACGCAAGCAGCATGGCACCGACACCGAGGGTGGTCGCCTTGGTCGGACCGTGCAGGCGGGTCAGGAAATCGGGCAGCCGCGCCAGCCCGATCGAACCGAGCAGCACGAAGAGGGCGCCGAGCACGATCAGGAAGGCGATGACGGACTCGCTGAGCGGACTCATTCGATGATGTCTCCGCGCAGGAGGAACTTGCACAGCGCAACCGTGCCGACGAAGCCGAGCAGCGCCAGCAACAGGGCGGCTTCGAAATAGGCGGTGCTGGCACTGCGAATCCCGAACAGGACAAGCAGCGCGATGGCGTTGATTCCCAGGGTATCGAGCGCCAGGATGCGATCAGTCAGGTCCGGTCCGCGCAGCAGGCGATAGAAGTTGAGCGCCTGTGCTGCGCCGATCAGGACGAAGGCGATCTCGATGGCGGAGTTCAGCATGCGAATATCTCCCTGAGTGGCATTTCGTAACGCAGCTTGATCTCGGTGATCAACGCCTGCGGGTCGGGCGCGTCCAGGGCATGGACGAGCATCACCCAGCGCTGCCGGTCGACGTCGATCGCCACGGTGCCCGGCGTCAGCGACACGATACTGCCGAGCAGCGTGGCGATGAAAGGATCGCGCAGGTCGAGCGGTACTTCGACGAAGGCCGGGGACAGGCGGTGCAGCGGCCCGATCACCTGCCGTGCGACGCGCCAGTTGGCGGTCACGATGTCGAGCGCGAAAACACCGAGAAAACGGAGTGCCTGCCAGGGCCGGACGAGGCGCGGCGGGTTCGACCAGAAGGCCTGCGTCCAGCGCGGCACGACAATGGCCAGCAAGCCACCGAGCAGGAGCAGGCCGAGCGATGCGGCGTTGGTGATCAGTACCCAAAGCACGAAGACGGTGAGCGACAGCCAGGGTCGCGGCAGCAGGTGACGCATCAGCGTGTCCCCTGCGGTGCGGCCTGTGCCGACGGCGTTGCCAGCACACCGGCCAGGTAGGCGGTGGGTGTATGCAACTGGCGGGCGGCGCGCTCGGCGTAGTCGCTCAGCGGGCGGGCGAAAAGGGCGAACAGCGGTCCGGCGGTGACCAGCAGCAGGGTGGCGGTCGCCCGCTGCCAGGCGAATGTCGGCGCTGCAGTCTGCTCGCCCGTCGCCGGGTGTTTCCAGATCAGGTAGCAACCGTCACGTGCCAGCGCGATCATGACCAGGAAACCGGCGGCCAGCAGCACACTCCAGATGGCCGGTCCGGCAGCCACCTCACGCAGCGCCGTGAGCAGCATCAGCTTGCCGATGAACCCCGAGAACGGCGGTAATCCGGCGGCGGTCGCCGCCAGGATCAGGAAGGCGACCTTCTGCCAGGTTGCGGGTGGCGGTCCGCTCCGGAAGTGGTCGGCTGCGGCGCCGCGCTGTTCGGCGATCACTCCGGCGAGCAGGAAGAAGCCCGCACCGGTGAGCGTAGACTGCCCCAGGTAGTAGAGGGCTGCCGCGCTCGCCTGGACGCTTGCCTGCGCCGGAGTCAGCAGCAGGCTGCCGGCCGAGAGCAGCACCAGCCAGGCCGCCAGCGCGCGCAGGCGTGGCGCGGCAAGCACGCCCAGGGCGGCGAAGACGATGGTGGCCAGCGCCAGGGTGGTCAACCAGGAGTCGAGCAGGTCGGGCAGCGCAGGTGCCAGCGCGATCGCCTGGACGCGCAGGATGGCAACGATACCCACCTTGGTCATGATCGCGAACAGCGCGGCAACCGGCGCGCCGGCCGCTGTGTAGGTGTGCGGCAGCCAGAACGAGAGTGGCAGTAGTCCCGCCTTGAGTGCAAAAACGGCAATGAGCAGGGCAAAGGCCAGCCTGGCGAGTGCCGGATCGTGCCCCGGCAGGGTCAGGCGATGCGCCAGATCCGCCAGGTTGAGCGTACCCAGCGTCCCGTAGAGCAGTCCCAGGGCGATCAGGAAGAGGGCGGACCCGAGCAGATTGAGCACCACGTAGCTGATTCCGGCGCGCGTTCTCGCCAGCCCGCCACCATGCGCGAGCAGCGTGTAGGAGGCGAGCAGCATCACTTCGAAGAAGACGAACAGGTTGAACAGATCTCCGGTGAGGAAGGCTCCGTTGAGGCCGACCAGTTGAAACTGGAAGAGCGGGTGGAAATGTCGCCCGCGCTCGTCGAAGCCGCTGCTGGCGTAGAGCAGCGCGACGCAGCCGAGGAGCGCGCTGAGCAGGGTCATGGCAGCGGCCAGCCGGTCGACCACCAGCACGATGCCGAAAGGCGCCGGCCAGTCGCCCAGCGCATAAACCCGCAGCAAGCCGTCGTCGGCGAGCAGTGTCAGCCAGCCGGTGACCAGCAGCAGCAGGCTGGTGGACAGAAGCCCGACGGCACGCTGGAAGGTGCGTTGTGCGTCGGCCATCTGCAGCAGTGCGGCAGCGAAGGGAATGAGGATCGGCAGGATCGGCAGGTGGTTGCGCATCACGGTTCTTCGGCGGCGTCGACGTGATCGCCGCCCGATTCGGCGAGGGCGCGCAGGGCGAGCATCGCCAGGTAGGCAGTCATGCCGAAACCGATGACGATCGCCGTGAGCACCAGTGCCTGCGGCAAGGGATCGGTAGGACTGGCGGCGGCTCCGATCAGCGGTGGGGCGTCCAGACGCAGGCGGCCGCTGGCAAAAAGGAAGAGGTTGACGGCATAGGAGAGCAGGGTCAGGCCGAGCAGTACCGGGAAGGTGCGCGCGCGCAGGATGAGGAACACGCCGCAGGCGGTCAGTACGCCGATGGCGGTGGCCAGGAGCGCTTCCATCAGGCTTCCTCATGCGGCGCGTCGAGACGCAGCGACAGTTGGCCGAGTCCTGCCAGGACGCTGACGACGACCGTCACGACGACGACGTAGACACCGAGGTCGAAAACCATGGCCGAGGCCAGCTCGACGTCGCCGATCAGCGGCAGGTGTACGTGACCGTGCGCACTGGTCAGGAAAGGACGGCCAAAGGGCCAGCTCGCTAGTCCGATGCCGGCGGTCAGGCACAAACCGAGGGCCAGCAGCCTGACCGCGTGTCGTGGCATACGCGGCTGTGCGTAGGCGATACCGTTCGCCAGATACTGCAGGACCAGCGCGACGCTGGTGATCAGCCCGGCGACAAAGCCGCCACCCGGTGCATTGTGTCCGCGCAGGAACACGTAGACCGAAACGGTCAGCGCCAGGGGCAGCAAGGGGCGCATCAGCATCGAGAGAAACAGGGGGTGCGCTTCGCTGGCCCATGCTCGGCCATCGGCATCGCGCTGCGGTGGGTGCAGGATGAGGCGGTCGAGCAGGGCGTGCGAGGCAAGGGCGACCATGGCCAGCACGGTGATTTCGCCGAGCGTGTCGAAACCGCGGAAATCGACCAGGATGACATTGACCACGTTGGCGCCACCGCCACCGGGAAGCGATTGCTGCAGATAGAATTCCGAGATCGTCGCAGACGGTGCGGCAAGCATCTGCAGCGTTGTCAGGGCCAGGCCGCCGCCCGCGAGCAGGGCGAGCAGCAGGTCGCGGATCAGGCGGCGGGCACTGCTTGCCGGCGTGTTGCGCGCTGGCAGATAGTAGAGCACGAGCAACATCAGAACGATGGTCCCCATCTCCACGGCAAGCTGGGTCAGGGCCAGGTCGGGTGCCGACAGGCGGATGAAGGTCAGTGTCACGGCCAGCCCGACCACGCTGACCAGGATCAGGGCGAGCAACCTGTTGCGGTAGAGTGCGGTGGCGCCCAGCGTGCCGAGCAGCAGTACGAGCAGCGCCCCGACCGCTGCTTCATCGGCAGCCACACCGGGCAGTCGGGCTTCGCTTCGGCCGCTTGCCGAGAAGAACGCCCAGCCGCCGAGCAGCACGACAAAACCGACGAGCAGCGCGCAGTAACGTTGTAGCGAACCATTGTCGAGCAGGGCGATCATCCGCCGCGCGCCCTTGGTGAGGGTGCGATAGAAACGCTCGAAGGCGGTGCGCGGGTGCATCGGTGGCAACTGATCCTGCCAGGCGAACAGCGGGCGGCGCAGCGCATAGATCAATACGCCGCTGGTCAGGGCCAGCAGGCTCATCAGGAGCGGTTGGTTGAAGCCGTGCCAAAGCGCCAGATGGAAGTCCGGCAACGGCCCCTGCAGCGCGGCGCCGGCAGCGGCTTCGAGCAGGCGACCGACGGTCCACGCCGGGAGAATGCCGACCAGCAGGCAGAGGAGGACCAACAGTTCGATCGGCGCGCGCATCCAGCGCGGCGGTTCGTGCGGTTGGCGCGGCAGGTCGATCGGCTCGCCATTGAAAAAGACGTCGTGCACGAAGCGCGACGAATAGGCGACCGCCAGCATGCCGGCGATCGTCGCAAACAGTGGTAAGGCCCAGCCGATCGCCGCAAACTGTGGATAACTGACGGCTTCGGCGAAGAACATTTCCTTGCTCAGGAATCCGTTGAGTAGCGGTACACCGGCCATCGAGCCGGCGGCGATGATTGCCAGTGTCGCGGTGATCGGCATGTAGCGGAACATCCCATTGACCCGCCGCATGTCGCGCGTGCCGCATTCATGGTCGACCACGCCGGCGGCCATGAACAGCGAGGCCTTGAAGATGGCGTGGTTGATGATGTGGAAGAGGCCGGCGATTACCGACAGCGGCGTGTCGAGACCGAACAGCAGGGTGATCAGACCGAGGTGGCTGATCGTCGAGTAGGCCAGCAGCCCCTTGATGTCGTGACGAAAAAGGGCGATTGTCGCGCCGTAGACGAGGGTGATGGCGCCACTGCCGCCGACCAGCCAGAACCACAGGTCGCTGCTGCCGAGCACCGGATAGAGCCGGGCGAGCAGGAAAACCCCGGCCTTGACCATGGTCGCCGAATGCAGGTAGGCCGACACCGGGGTCGGTGCCGTCATCGCGTTGGGTAGCCAGAAGTGGAACGGGAACTGTGCCGACTTGCTGAAGGCGCCAAGCAGGATGAGCATCAGTGCCGGTGCGTAGAGCCGGTGGGTGCGAACCCTTTCACCGGCGGCCAGGATGGCCGACAGGTCGTAGCTGCCGACGATATGGCCGAGCAGCAGGATGCCGGCGAGCAGCGCGAGGCCACCACCACCGGTGACCGCCAGCGCCATGCGTGCCCCGATGCGCGACTCGTACTTCTCGCTGTTGTAGGCCACCAGGAGAAACGACGAGAGGCTGGTGAGTTCCCAGAAAACGAGCAGGAGGAGCAGGTTCTCGGACAGCACGACGCCGAGCATGGCGGCCATGAACAGCAGGAGGATCGAATAGAAGCGCCCAAGCGGATCGCTCGATGGCAGGTACCAGGCGGCGTAGAGCACCACCAGCAGACCGATGCCGAGGATCAGCAGGCAGAACAGCAATCCTAGACCATCGAGTCGCAGATTGAGGTCGAGTCCGTAGGTGGGCAACCAAGCCAGGTGCAGCAGCTCGGTTTGGCCAGCGAGCGCCGCCGGGGTCAGCGGCAGCAGCAGGGCGAGGCAACTGGCCATCACCGTCGTCGCCGCCAGCCCGGTCACTGCCCGCCCGAAGCGCTGCAAGAGGAGGGGTAGCAGGCAGGCACCGAAAGCGGTGGCAGGAATTGCCGCGAGCAACAGGCTCGAGTTGATGGGAAGCTCCATTTGCCGAATCGCCAGTCGATGGTGTCGGAGGCAAGATTATAGTGGTCCTGGCCGGCTGCTGCCGGTAGATGTCGGAAGGAGCGGTGGCGCGCCGTCATTATCCCGTAACATTGCCCATCTACGCTGCCTCGGTCTCCTGCTGCCGTCCGAAACGAGTCCTGCCCCATGAATGATCACCTGAGCAAGCAGTTCGATCTCGAACTCGAAAACATTCGCACACGCATCCTGCAGATGGGTGGGCTGGTCGAAAGACAGGTGCTGGCTGCGGTCGATGCCTTCAGCACCGGCAATCTCGAGGAAATGCAGCAGGTCATCGACAATGACCGCGAAGTGGACGCGCACGAAGTCGGCATCGACGAAGACTGCACCCTGTTGATCGCGCGTCGACAGCCGACGGCACGTGATCTCCGCCTGGTGATGGCCATCTCGCGCATCGTCACCGACCTCGAGCGGATCGGCGACAAGGCCTCGAAGATCGCTCGCATGTCGAAGAAACTGCACCAGGCGGGCGGTCAGCGCATCCCTCGACTATCCGACGTACACCATTGCGGACGGCTGGCCAACGACATGCTGCAGGGATCGCTCGACTCGCTGGCGCGTATGGATGTCGATGCGGCGCGTCAGGTGATCGGCGCCGACAAGGCGATCGATGCGGCATTCAACGCCATCCTGCGGCAATTGATCACCTACATGATGGAAGATCCGCGCACGATCAGCGAGGCCCTGGACATCATCTGGATTGCCAAGGCCATCGAGCGCGTCGGCGATCACGCGACGAACATCGCCGAAAACGTCATCTACGTGGTCGGCGGCGTCGACATCCGGCACAGCGCGCCGGCTGCCAGCAAGGCGGATGGCGCATGACACGCACGGAGTCCAGACTGCCCGCGATCCTTGTCGTCGAAGACGACAAGGGCATTCAAGAGCTGCTACGCTTCACGCTGGTCTGTGCCGGCTACGAGCCGCTGTGTGCCGACAGCACCGAGCAGGCTGAGGCACTGGTGCGTGGCCGCCTGCCCGATATCGCTCTGATCGACTGGATGCTTCCCGGCCAGTCCGGTCTGGTGCTGACCCGCAACCTGCGCCGCGAGCGGCGGACGCGCAAGCTGCCGATCATCATGCTGACCGCGCGCGGTGAGGAGGCGGATCGCGTGGCCGGGCTCGAAGGCGGAGCCGACGACTATATCGTCAAGCCCTTCAGTCCGAAGGAACTGGTGGCGCGCGTGCAGGCGCTGCTGCGGCGCTGTGCTCCGGAGTTTGCCAGGGGGACGCTGGTGGTCGGTCCGCTCGAACTCGACACGGTTGCTTACGAGGCGCGTGTCGAGGGGCAGCGAATCAGTCTGACCCCGACCGAATTCCGTCTCTTGCGCTTCCTGATGGGCAACCCCGGGCGTGTCTATTCACGCCAGCAACTGCTCGACCACGTCTGGGGTGACCATGTCTATATCGAGGACCGTACCGTCGACATTCACATCCGGCGTCTGCGCCTCGCTCTGGGGCCGGTTGCCGAGCATCTGGTGGCGACCGTGCGTGGGGCCGGTTACAAACTCAGTGCCCCGCCGGGGGTACCGCAAAGCGTGGCATGACTGCGGCTGGGCGGCGGTTCATGCGCCTCGTGCTAACCAACGTCTTGCCGATCGCCGGCCTCGGCCTGCTCACCACGCTTCTGCATGATTCCGCCTGGGGTTGGGCAACGACCACCCTGGGTTTGCTGCTGGTGGTCATCGTCCAGACCAGAAGCCTGGCATCGTTTGCGGCGTGGATCGATGATCCGCAGCGCTCCGACGCTCCGGATCACGCTGGTGAGTGGGGCGAAATCTACCTGAAGTTATCGCGCAGGCTGCGCGTCGAGGCGCGCGCGCGCGACGAGATCGAGGCCAGACTGCGCTCCTTCACCGATGCGATGGACGCAGTGCCCGACGGTCTGGTGATCGTTGACGGCAACCATCAGGTGCAATGGGCCAATCGTGCAGCGGGCGATCATCTCGGAATCCGCGTGCCGCGCGACGGCGGTGCGATCATCGAACAACTGGTGCGTACGCCAGGTTTTGCCGAATACCTGGGCAAGCCTGGGGAGCCGTCACCATTCATTGTCCAGTCGCCGGCGGCGCGTGCGCGCACCTATGCGCTGCGCATCGTGCCGCTGGGCCAGCGCAACACCTTGCTGGTCAGTCTCGACGTGACCGATGCCCGGCGGGTCGAGACGATGCGCAGCACCTTCGTCGCCAACGTCTCGCATGAATTGCGGACACCCTTGACCGTGGTCAGTGGTTTCCTCGAACACTTTGCCGACGAAGGTTCGATGAGTGCCGAGCAGCGCCAGCAGTTTGCCCACCTGATGAGCGAACAGACCAGGCGCATGTTGAGTCTGGTGGACGACCTGTTGACCCTGTCGCGCCTGGAGGCGGAGGATGCTCCGGCAAGCGAGGAGGAGGTCGACATGGACGAGCTTCTGGCGCAATTGCTGGCAGAAGGGCAGAGCCTCAGTGAAGGCCGGCATCGCATCCAGGCCAGTTGCAAGGGTCCGGCCCTGCGTGGAAACCGCAAGGAGTTGCACAGTGCCTTTGGCAATCTGGTCTCCAACGCCATTCGCTACACTCCGCCCGGCGGCGAGATCCGCATCAAATGGAAGCTGCGCGGCGAGCTTGGAGTCTTCTCGGTACGCGACTCGGGTGTCGGCATTGCGGCGGAACACCTGCCACGACTCACCGAGCGCTTCTACCGCGTCGATCGTGGTCGCTCGCGTGACACCGGAGGCACTGGTCTCGGCCTGGCCATCGTCAAGCACATCCTACTGCGCCACCAGGCAAACCTGGCGATCGATTCCCGGGTCGGGGAAGGCAGCACCTTTCGCGCAGAGTTTCCGGACTGGCGGCTGCGGCCGGATGATCCGCCGAGCGACGATCCTCAGACAAGCGGCTGACGTTGCAAGGTTGACCGACTTCCCGGACTGCGGTATACGGCGAAGCGCATACACATACAGCTTGATGGCTGTGGACCAAGCAGACTCGAAACCAGGGTCGATCAGCCACAGGCCGGGTCCGGATCGATTGAGAAACCATGAGGAGCGGTGATGGAACGGGAAGCAATGGACTATGACGTGGTGGTTGTCGGTGGCGGGCCGGCCGGTTTGAGTGCGGCCATTCGCCTCAAGCAGTTGAATCCCGAGCTGTCGGTCATGGTTCTCGAGAAAGGTTCGGAGATCGGTGCCCACATCCTGTCGGGTGCCCTGTTCGAGACCCGGGCACTTGACGAACTGCTGCCCGACTGGCCGGCGAAGGGAGCACCGGTGACCACACCGGTCAGCGAAGACCGGGTTTTCCTCTATCGCAGCGAAACTTCGGCGGTCAAGCTGCCGGCTTTCGCCGTCCCGGCACCGATGCACAACACGGGCAACTGGATCATCAGTCTGGGCAGCCTCTGTCGCTGGCTGGCTGAGCAGGCGGAGGCGCTTGGCGTTGAAATCTTCCCCGGTTTTGCCGCAGCCGAGGTGCTCTACCATGAAGACGGTACGGTCAAGGGCGTTGCCACCGGCGACATGGGACGCGACAAGCATGGCGAGCCGAAAGACAGCTTCCAGCCCGGCCTCGAGTTGCACGCCAGGTACACGCTGTTCGCCGAAGGTGCGCGCGGCCAGCTCGGCAAGGAGCTGATTGCCCGCTACGATCTCGCGGCGGGCACCACTGCACAGCACTACGGTCTCGGGATCAAGGAGCTCTGGCAGATCGATCCGGCCAAGCATCGGCCTGGCCTGGTGGTCCACGGGGCCGGCTGGCCGCTCAGCGAACACGGGGCCACCGGCGGTTCCTTCCTCTATCACCTCGACGACTGCCAGGTCGCCGTGGGTCTGATCGCCGATCTCAATTACGCCAACCCTTACCTTTCACCCTTCGAGGAGTTTCAGCGCTTCAAGCTGCAGAGCGAGATCAGGAAGTATCTCGAAGGCGGCAAGCGTCTGTGCTACGGCGCGCGGGCGATTACCAAGGGCGGACTCAACAGCTTGCCGAAGCAGAGCTTCCCCGGCGGCCTGCTGCTTGGCTGCGACGCCGGCACGCTCAACTTCGCCAAGATCAAGGGCGTGCATACCGCGATGAAGTCGGGAATGCTGGCGGCCGAGACAGTGCACGCCGCCTTGCAGTCGGGGGACCAGGGGCGCAGTGATCTGGTGGCCTACGCAACCGCTTTCCGCGAGTCGTGGCTGTATGCCGAACTATACCGGGCACGCAATTTCGGGCCGGCGCTGCACAGGTTCGGCACCTTTCTCGGCGGTGCCTTCAACTGGATCCAGCAGAATCTGTTCTCCGGGCGCATGTTTTTCACCCTCAAGGACCGCAGCAGCGATCACGAGCAACTGGCGCCGGCCAGCCGCCATCAGCCGATCGAGTACGCCAAACCGGACGGCCTGCTGACCTTTGACCGACTGTCATCCGTTTTCGTCTCGAATACGGCGCATGAGGAAGAGCAGCCGGTTCATCTGCAGCTGCTGGACAGCAGCAAGGCGATTGCCATCAACTTCCGGGAATATGCCTCGCCCGAACAGCGTTACTGTCCGGCAGGGGTGTACGAGATCGTCGAAGAGGCGGCCGGACCGCGCCTGCAGATCAACGCATCCAACTGCCTGCACTGCAAGACCTGCGACATCAAGGATCCGACGCAGAACATCCGCT
>ERZ761603.1208-NODE-1208-length-19753-cov-98.822672_pt1 | contig 19753 bp, 7 predicted proteins | sample MGYA00511879_ERZ761603 | MGnify/ENA primary metagenome ERZ761603 (study PRJEB28899, sample SAMN02850040) | bioreactor sludge metagenome | biome: EBPR Sludge; feature: EBPR Bioreactor; material: flocular biomat | place: Australia: Thorneside Wastwater Treatment... | reverse complement strand
CGCGAATTCCTGAATTCTACCTCCATGCCCGGCCGAGATCCGGAAGTCTGAAGTTATCCTTTGTGTACGAGGAGTGACCACCCCCAGACGCCGCCGGGCTGCTCGAACAGACCTCTCTCGTTGTAACTGTCGTTGTCACTGAACGCGAGCGTTTCTCATGGCAAAGAACCACGTCGTTGCGGCCCTGATCGCCCAGCACGCGGAGCTGGCGGGGCTGATCGAGCATCACCGGAAGGAAATGGGACGTCTGGCGGATTTCTGGCCCACCTAGACGCGACCCTCAAGAGCTTGCCCCCGGAAATCAACCGGGGGACGATCCGGATGGCGTATCGAACCGATATCGGTGGCGGGGCGATGATCGTGGATGAATTCGGCGGCGCCGTGGGGAAGAAGTCCTGTTCCGCTACGCTCCACACGGCTTCCTCCCCCTGCAGAAGCAATATCGACAGCCACAGCACAAACCATGGCAAAGGCAAGACCGAGGCAGTGGCCCTCCAGCTGCTACTGAAGACAAGCATCCAGTTTAATTCGGTTGCACTCTTGCCTTGACTTCGGCGTCCGCACTACCATGCCACCTGCCAAGCGTGCGGCTTCCTTTGAGCTGACGGCACTTCAGTAAGGACTCATGTCATGATCAGTAGCTCCGCTGCGGACAGCTCTCCTGCCAACCCGACGCTTCGTTCCTTTCTCCGCCCGCGCAGCAGCGCCTTCGCGCTTGAGCCCCGGGTCATGTTCGACGCCGCCGCCGCCGTCGCCGCTGACGACCACCTGACGGACAACCAAGCCACGGCCAAACCGTCTGACACGGCAGGCAAAGCCTCGCCACCGGCGGTTGATTCCGCACCTGGCAGCCCGAGCGACGCAGGTCCGCGCAACGCTCCTGTCGGCCCCATTACGCTGCTTGTGGTCGATTCTCGCATAGCCGACTACCAGAGTCTTCTGGCCGACCTGCCGGGCAATGTCATGGTGCGCGTGATCGATGTCGGCGAATCCGGTCTGGACGCCATCACCCAGGCGATCGAAGGCGCCAGTGGCAGCAAGGCCATCGAGTCGGTCCAGATCGTCAGCCACGGCAGCAGCGGCAGCCTCAGCCTGGGGCGCGACACCCTCGACAGCGCCACCCTGGCCAGCCACAGCATCCAGCTTCAGCGCTGGGCATCCCAGCTTTCCGCCAACGCGGACATTCTCCTCTACGGCTGCGACATCGCCGCCGGTTCCCGTGGCAGTACCCTCCTCACCCAACTCGCTGCTCTCACCAGCGCCGATATTGCGGCCTCCACCGATGCCACCGGCAGCGCGGCCAAAGGGGGTAACTGGGCGCTCGAACAGCAAACCGGCCCGATCGACAGTCGGCTGGTGCTCAACGCGGCCACGCTGGCCCGGTACGGCAGTCTTCTGGCAGCACCAGTCAATACGGTTCCCGGCGCGCAAGCCGTTGCTGAAGACAATACCCTTGTGTTTGATGCCGGGAAGATCATCAGCGTCGCCGATGCGGATGGCACGGTGCAGAGTGTTTCAGTTGGCGTGACGCACGGCACACTGACGCTGGCGAGCACGACCGGCCTCACCCTGAGCGGAAACGGCACCGCAAGCATCTCGATCACGGCCGGCACGATCACCAACATCAACGCCGCCCTCAACGGGCTTGTCTATCGTCCGGGGGTGAATTACGCCGGTCCTGATACGCTGACCATCGTCACCAACGATGGCTCGTCGACGGATACCGATAGCGTCGACATCGGCGTCACGCCCAATGCCGCCACACCGGTGCTGACGCTGCCGACAAAGAGCCAGACCGTTGCCGAAGATACCCCAAGCGCTCTCGATTTCACCGGCACCAATGCCATCACCCTGACCGATGCTGACGTCAACGACCTGCAAACACTGACGCTGTCAGTGACACACGGCACGCTGAACATCAGCGTCAGCGGTGGCGCCAGCATCATCGGCGGCAACGGCACTGGCAGTGTCATCCTGAGCGGCACGGCAGCGCAATTGTCGGCAACATTGGCCAGCGTGTCGGGCGTTCAATACACCCCCGGTCCCAACCACAACTCGACCGCCGGCCCGGAAGCGCTCTCTTTTGACCTCAACGACGGGCAACACATTCAGACGGGTTCAGTGGCACTCAATGTCACGCCGGTCAATGACGCGCCCACGATCTCGGGTGGCAGTCCGCTGAGCGTTGCCGAAGGCGGCACGACGGGTTTCTCGGCGGCGTTGACGGTGGGCAGCGGCTTTACCCAGCCGCAACTCGGACTGGTCGACGTCGACACCAGCGCAGTGCAGGCGACCATCAAGATCGCCGGGCTTCCGGCGCACGGCACATTGAAGTTCAATGGCAACCCGGTGGCCATCGGCTCAACGTTATCGGTCGCCGACATCGACAAGCTGAGCTATACGCACGACGGTTCACAGGTCATCGGGGCGACGAGCGATACCTTCCTGCTGACCGTCGACGACGGTGCCGGTGGCCTATTGACCAACCAGACGGTGAGCGTCAATCTGACGCCGGTCAATCAGCCGCCCAGCGTCAGTGGCACCATCACCGTGATCGAGGGCGAAACCGGCGTCCGCCTCGACTTGAATGGTGCCTTGCCCACGCTCGGCTCGGCGCGCGGTGCGATCAGCGTGAGCGACCCCGAGGGCGCAGCGATCACCACCTACCACATCACCAGCCTGCCGATGCACGGCACGCTCTTTTACAACGGCGTCGCGATTACGTCCGCCAGTGTCGGCACACCTTTTGTCGCGCTCGACAACACCCTGCTCACCTACAGCCATGATGGCAGCGAAACCTCGGCGGACAGCTTCAACATCAGCGTGACCGACAACGGCGGCGGCACCGGGATACCTGCGACAGCTTCGGGAACGATCAATCTCGCCATTTATCCCAACGACGACGATCCACTGCTGGCGACCAACGTCACCCAGACTCTGGCGACATCGTCTCTGACCATTACCCCGGCCATGCTGCAGGTCACCGATATCGATACGCCCAATCAGGCGGCGCTGACCTACACGCTGAACAGCGTTCCCGATGTGGCGCTTGGTTATTTCACCCTGAACGGAAAGACGCTTGTCGCCGGCACCAGCTTTACACAGGCCGATATCGCGGCCGGACTCCTGGTGTACGTGTCCCGCTCCAATACCCCGAGAACCGACAGCATCAGCTTTACGGCCAAGGACAGCGATCAACGCATCTATCCGACGCTGCGCGATGGCGGCATCTACAATCCAGGCACGGACACGTTGTCAGTCCGTACTTTCAATATTGACGTTCCGGCAATCGCCCCGACCGATGGCAATGCACCGCCGCCCTTTGCGCTGGTCAACGCGGCGCCGGTCACTGGCGGCAGCAATGGCGCGACCCTGCTGGAAGGCGCGACGGAAACCATCACCGCTGCCATGCTCGGCGCGACGGATGCCGACAACACCGCCGTCGAACTGGTCTATCGCCTGCACTCATTGCCGACCAGCGGATCGGTTCGGCTCAATGGTGTGCCACTCGTGATCAACCAAGCCTTCACCCAGGACGATGTCGATAATGGCCGCGTCAGCTTTTCCCATGCCAGTGGCGAGGACTTCGTCGATGCGTTCACCTATACGGTGTCTGATGGCAAGTCGGTATCGGCCCTGCAAACCTTCAACATCGCGACCACGCCGCAGAACGACACGCCGAGCGCGACCGCTGCCGGGCAACTGGTCGCCGAAGGCGGCAGTTTTGCCGTCACCGCGACGCACATCGTCCTCGCCGATCGAGACAATTCGGCATCGGACAATGAAACCGGCTATGCAGTCAATAATCTGCTCAGTTTCCTGATTACCGGGTCGGTAACGAGCGGCACCCTGAAGCTCAATGGCGTTGATGTCATTGCCAATAGCACCGTAGTCACTGCCGCGCAGCTCGCGGCTGGCAATCTGGTCTATACCCATGACCGTAGCGAGACTTTTGCCGACTCCTTCAGGCTGGTCCCGGTGGACGACCAAGGCATCACCGCCGGAACGGCGACGGCGACCAACCAGATCAGCACGGGTGCGGAAGTGAGCGTCCCGATCACGATTTATCCGCTGAACGATGCGCCATCCTATTTCTCGAAACTGGACTTGACCGGGGTTCGGGCGATCCAGGAGGGCTCGACGGTGAGCATCGGTGGCGCCAGTAGCTATGTCACCATCAACGGTGTGACTGGTTCGGGAGTACCGACGCCAGTGGCGGGAGCGCATCTGGTCTTCGGCGACGACGACAACTCATCGGTGCAACGCCAGTTCCGCGTCACAGCGACGACGGTCAACGGCCAGTTGATGCTCAACGGCGCCACCTTGGGGATCGGCTCGGTGTTCACCCAGGCCGACCTGGATAATGGCCGGATCACCTACAAGCACAACGGAACGGAAACCTCGAGCGACGCCTTCAGCTATGTGGTCAGTGATGGCGACTGGACAGTCAATGACAGCCAGATCTTCCCTCAGGGAAGCACACCGATCGCATCCACCTTCCTCATCGAGATCACCCCGCGCAACGATGTGCCGACGCTGGCCGCCCCCGCCAGCCTCGACGCTTTCGCCGCAGGCGCCGGAACAACAGCGATCACCGGTGTGACGCTCGCCGACCTCGACCTGGCAAATGGCGTGACCGCCGGTGAGACGGATTTCGTACGCATCGAAGTTCAGGTGCTGGACAATGCCCATGCGCTGGTTGGTACGGCTCTGCTCAGCTACGGTGCCGCCGACCCCTTCGGTGGCAGCGCCTTCCTTTCCGGCAAGAACACCAATTCCCTGATCGTGCAGGGTGGCAAGACCCAGGTCGATGCCATCCTCGCTTCTCTGACCCTCGCCTTCAGTGCCGATGCCGACGCCAGTGACTACAAGATCCGCATCACCGCCGACGACCGCCTGTACAGCAACGCCGGCGTGCTGACCGGCGGCGCCAACGGTGGCCCTGGCCCCAACAATGCCGACGGCGCGGCAATTGACGCAAGCAACAACCGCGTGACCAAAGACATCGTCCTGCGCGCGTCCAACGTCAATGATGTGCCCACGATCACCAACGCCAGCGCCTACAGCGTAAACGAAGACGCACAATTAACCCTCGGTGGCTTCTCCGTGTCCGATGTCGATAGCTTCGGCGAAGATGTTACAGTGACTGTCCGACTTTACAGCGATGCGGGCCGTACCACGCTGGCCAATGCCGGTACCCAGGGCGCACTGATCCTGGGTGCGACCACCGGACTGACCACCTTTTCCGGCAACAACAGCAACACCGTCACGCTGACCGGTTCGCTCGCCGAGGTGCAGGACGCACTCAATGCCCTCAAGTTTGCCGGCGCGCCAAATTACAACGGGTCGGGCGTCGGCAACAGCGATCTCTACCTGCGGACGACGATTGCCGATTTTGCCCACGCCGACGGTCAGAAGACATCCGTGGTGGACAACACGATCACCATCGTCCCGGTCAATGACCAGCCGACACTGAGCGTCCCGGGCAACCAGACGCTGAGCAACGGCACCAGCATTACGATTGGCGGATTTGTCGTCGGCGATGCCGTAGACATCGGCCAGGGCGCTACCGATTATGTCGAGGTTACGCTAGCGGCAACGCTGCTTGGCGTCCCGCATGGCACGATCGCCCTGACGGCAGCGGGCAGTGCCACGCTGACCGGCAATGTCACGTCAAGCGTCGTCATCAAGGGTTCGACGGCGGACGTGCAGGCCACGCTCAACAGCATGATCTACACGCCCGTCGATGCCAATGCCAACAACACGATCGTCATCACCACATCGGTTGATGACCGGGTTGGCAGCGTGCCCGGCACAGGAAACGGTGCTGAAGGCTCAGGAGTCGATGGCAACAATACCAATGTCAAGACCTTCAATATCAACAATTCCAACAGCAATGAAGCGCCGGTAGTGACGGCCCCCGCCACGCTGACCGTCAACGAGGACAGCACGGCCAATGCCGTGGCTGGCATTTCGATTGCCGACAGCGACGATTTCGGCGCTGCCGAGAAAGTGACCCTCGACCTCGGTGCCTCGCCCAAAGGTACGATCACGCTGGGCACTCTCACCGGCCTGAGCTTTACTACCGGTGATGGAACAGCCGACAGCAAAATGGTCTTCACCGGCACCAAGGCTGACATCAACGCCGCCTTGGCCACGCTGAAATTCACGCCGACGGGCAATATCAACACGGTGGGTGGCGGCAATGAGCAAGCCTTGAGCATCAGCGTCGACGACCAGGGCAATACCGGTGTTAACGGTGCTCTGACGGACAGCAAGACCGTTCTGATTACCATCACGCCGGTCAATGACGCCCCGACCCGTACGGCAGCAAGCACGGCGCTCGCTGCCGTACCGGAGGATAGTGCAGCGCCCGCAGGGAATACCGTCTCCAGCCTGTTTGCCGGAGTCTTCTCCGACCTCACCGACACCCAGATGGGCGGCTCGATCGCCAATCCACTGGCCGGGGTTGCCATCGTCGGCAATGCCACAACGGCAGCGCAGGGCAAGTGGCAGTATGACAGCGGATCGGGCTGGACCGATCTGCCGACGGCGCCTTCGCTGGCAACACCCTTCCTGCTCAAGACGACGGACCAGCTGCGCTTCCTGCCCACCGGCAACTGGAACGGCACGCCGGGGCAACTGACGGGACGCCTGATCGATGCTTCGTCCGGCGCCGTAACCAGCGGGGCCGGACCGGATCTTTCGGGAGCGGCCACCGGCGGCACGACGGCTTACTCGGACGCGGCCAATGCGGTGACCCTGAGCACCTCGGTCACGGCAGTCAACGACGCCCCCCTCGCATCTGGCACGGCAACGCTCACCGCAATCAATGAAGACCGCGCCAACCCGCCAGGGGCTCTGGTTTCCGCCTTGCTCACCGGCGCCAACTATTCGGATGCCACCGATACAGTCGCCGGCGGCTCGTCGGCCACCGCGCTCGGCGGTATCGCCATCGTCGGCAATACCGCCAATGCCGTGACACAAGGAGCCTGGCAGTACTCGACCAATAACGGAGCATCGTGGACAGCAGTGCCGACTGGCGGCCTGGGTGATTCCAGCGCGCTGGTGTTGCCGATGGCGGCGAAGCTGCGCTTCGTCCCGGTCGCCAACTACAACGGCACGCCCGGCGGTCTGTCGGTGCGTCTGGCGGATTCCGTCCAGGTTTTCGGCGCTTCGGCGGACATTTCCCCGGCCATCGGCAGCACCGGCACCTGGTCGGCGGCGAGCATCCCCGTCGCCACCACCGTCAACCCCATCAATGACGCACCGACCATCACGGGCTTGAACGGTGCGCTCGGACTGACCCTCATCGAACAGCAGGCCGCCCCGATCCGCCTCGATGCCGACGGCAATGTGAACGTCTTCGATCAGGAACTGAACGTCAGCGGCAACAACTGGAACCTGGCCACCCTGACCGTCCGCCGCAGTGGCGCGGCGGCGGCATCCGATGTCTTCAGCTTCGTCGATGATTCGCCGACGGTCGGTATCGGGGTCGAGACTGCGGGTGCCAACCTCGTTGTGGACGGCATCACCATCGGCACCTTCACCAATGGCGGCGGCTCTCTGGTGGTCACCTTCAACAGCAGTGCCACCGCCGCGCAAGTGGCAAAGGCCATGGGCGCCGTCGCCTATCGCAACACCTCCGACGCTCCGCCGGCAAGCGTCCAGATCAACTTCATTCTCAACGATGCCAACAGCAATGTGACGGGCGGCGGGACTGCTGGCGGCGGACAGAACCAAGGCGGTGGCGGCCAGCTCAGCACGCAAAGCTCGGTCATCGTTGCGATCAACCCGGTCAATGACACACCGGCGATCGCCGGGCTGGATGCGACGCGGCCTGGCAATTACGTCGAAAACGGAACGGCCATCCAGATCGACAGCAACGCCGTTCTTGCTGACCCGGAACTGGATGCCACAAACTGGAGCAAGGCGACGCTGAGCGTGACCCGCAGCGGCGGCGCCAATGCCGAGGACGTGTTCGCTGCGACCGGCACCTTGAGCCTCACAGGTGCAGGCAGCGGCAATGTGCTGGTCTCCGGCGTCACTGTCGGCACCTATACCCAGACCGCCGGCACGATCATCGTCACCTTCAACACCAACGCCACCGCCGCCCGTGCAGACAGCGTCATGCGCGGCTTGACTTACCGAAACACCAGTGACGATCCGCCCGCTTCCGTCACCCTGACTTACACGGTCAATGACCAGAACCCGAATGTCTCCGGCGGCGGCACGGCAGGCACCGGCGTCAACCAGGGCAATGGCGGACAGCTCATCGCCACCAGCAACATCATCATCAACATCACCCGGATCAACGATGCTCCGGTGCTTTCCGTTGCTCCGCCGGCGGCCAGTTATACCGAGCAGGCAGCGCCGGTTGCCGTCGATGCCGCCCTGAACCTGTCCGATGTCGATGACGCGAACATGGCTGCGGCCATTGTGACGATCAGTCCGGGGAGCTTTGTCGCCGGCGATGCGCTTGCCGTCGTTACGGCCGGCACCAGCATCAATGCCAACTACAACGCCGCGACCGGTGTGCTCACCCTGACCGGCACCGACAGCACGGCCCACTACCAGCAGGTGCTGCGTTCGCTGACTTTCAGCAGCACCAGCGATGACCCCACCATCAACACCACACGCCCCAGCCGTAGCCTGACCTATTCGGTCACCGACGCAAACTCCGATGGCGCTGGCGCGCAAACCACCACCAGCACCCGCACGGTCAGCATCTCGCCAGTCAATGACAAGCCGACGCTGACCGGAACCAGCAGCACCCGCAGCTACATCGAGAACGCCGCGGCCGTTACGCTCGAGCCGGCGCTCGCTCTGGCCGATGTGGACGACACCCGGATCGACCAGGCCGTCATCCATATCGGCGGCGGTTTCGTTGCCGGCGATCGGCTCAATTTCACCAATCAACTGGGAATTGGCGGCAGCTACAACGGGTTGACAGGAACCCTGACCCTGACCGGCACCACCACGCTGGCCAACTACCAGGCAGCCTTGCGTTCGATCAACTTCGACTCGAGCTCGGACAACCCGGGTAGTGGCACGCGGACGATCGCGTGGACCGTGCGCGATGTCAATTCGGATGCCGCCGCCAATGGCCAGCAGACCTCGCTTGCCGGGTTGACAAGCATCAACGTCACGCCGGTGAACGACAACCCGGTGGCGCTACTTGATGTCAACAGCATCGGCAAGGCGACCGTAACGCCGGCCACCGGCAATGTGCTCGTCAATGACAGCGATGTCGATGGCGGAATTCTCAGGGTCACCGGCCTGACCAGTGGCACCGTCGGCGTACCACTGGTCCGTTCCAGCGGCACTCTCACGGTCAATGCCGACGGCACTTACAGTTTTACCGTCAACACCGCCGACCCGGCGGTTGCCGCCCTGGGTGCAGGGGCGACACTGGTGGAGACCTACAACTACAGCATTGCCGATGGTCAGGGCGGCAGCGCCACGGCGCAGATCACGATCATCATCAACGGCGCCAACAATCCACCCGTCGCCACGGACGACACCAACAGCATCAGCGAGGGCACGGCCAGCGTCAGTGCTGGCGCCAGCGGTGTGCTGGTCAACGATAGCGATCCGAACGGCGACACACTCAACGTGACGGGGATCGCTACCGGTGCCAACCGGCCCCCTGCCAGCGCCACCCCGGTACCCGGCGGCGGTACCAGTGCCACCGGCACCTATGGCTCACTGTTGCTCAACCCGGACGGCAGCTATACCTACACGCTGGACAACGGCAAACCCGCCGTGAATGCCCTGGCCGTCGGCGAAAGCCTGACCGACACCTTCACTTACTTCATCAGTGACGGCAACGGCGGCACGGCCAGCGCCAATGTGGTGATGACCATCAATGGCACCAACGACGGCCCGGATGCGGTGAACGATGCGTCCAGCCTGCCGGCCAATTCGCCCGGCGTGACTGGCAACGCACTGGGCAATGACAGCGACCCGGATACGAGTGACCGCTTGACGGTCAGTGCAGTCAATGGCGCACCAGCCAGCGTCGGTTTGCCGGTGGTCGGCACCTACGGCAGCATCACGGTGAATGCCAACGGCAGTTATACCTTCACCCCCAACACCACAACGGCCAAGGCTCTGGCTGCCGGGCAAACCGCCACCGATGGCTTTACCTATACGATCAGCGATGGGCATGGCGGCAGCGACACTGCCACCATCACCATTAGCCTCGCCGGCGTTAACGATGCGCCCGTTGCCCGGCCTGACATCAATACCCTGACCGAGGATCAAGCCAGCGCTACGGGCAATGTATTGACCGGTGCCCGGGTTACCGGCAGCGGTACCGCGAGCACGGTGGGGGCGAGTGCCGACAGTGACCCGGACGCCACCGATTCGCTCAGCGTCACCGGCGTGCTCTCCTCCACCGGCAGCGTCGGTGCACTCGGCAGTCCGTTGACCGGCGTCTTCGGTGCCGTCACGCTCAATGCCGACGGCAGTTACAGCTACGCTCTGGATACAGCCCGTGCCGCCGTGCAGGCGCTCAAGCCCGGGACCATTGCGCACGAGACTTACACCTACACCATCAGCGACGGCAAGGGCGGAACCGACACGACGACGCTGGACATCGAAATCGTGGGTCTGAACGACCCGCCGGTTGTCGGCGATGACCACTACGACACGGTGGATACGGCGGGTTTCCCCGGCGGTACCCCGATTTCCGGCAATGTACTGATCAACGACAGCGATCCGGATGCCGGCGATACGCTGACCGTGACCGCAGTGACCGGAACGGCAGCAGGCACTGTGGGTGGAGGTACGCTGGGGACTTTCGGAACGCTGACACTCGCTGCCGATGGGACCTTCACGTATAACGTCGACACCTCCAACCCGGTGGTCCAGTCGCTGCTCACCGGACAATCGCGCACCGATACCTTTACCTACACCGTCAGCGATGGTCATGGCGGGTTCGCTACCGCCACCGTCACGTTCACCATCCACGGCACCAACGATGCCCCAAGCGCACTCAACGATACCAACCTGATCTCGGAAGACCAGCCAATGGCCAGCGGCAATGTCATCAGCGGATCGCGGGTGACGGGGAGCGGTGTCGTGACCAACAATGATCCGGGAGCCCAAGACACGGACCCGGACGGCGACCCGCTGACCGTGACGGAAATCCGTCATGCCGATCCTCTGCTGCCTGCCGGGGCAATCGGTGCGCCCTTCGCCGGCGACTATGGGACGCTGAACCTCGGCGCGGCGGGCAACTACACCTACACGCTGGACAACGGCAATGCCGCCGTGCAGGCGCTCAAGGCCGGTGAATCGCATCGTGAGATTTTCGTGTACACCGTCAATGACGGGCGTGGCAGCTTTGTCGACGCCACCATCACCATGGTCATTACCGGCGTCAACGACGCACCCGTGGCTGTAGCGGACACCAACAGCACTACCGAAGACTCTGGCGTGGCTGCTACCGGCAATGTGTTGCCCAACGACACTGACATCGACCATGGTGCACTGCTTAACGTATCCGGTGTTGTCGCAGGAACGGCAGTCAGCGCGCCATCGGGCAATCTGGGCGGTGGAGTAGCGGGTAGCTTTGGCACCCTGACGCTGGGTGCCGACGGCAGCTACAGCTACGCACTCGACAACACCAACCCCGCGGTGCAGGCACTGGCTGCCGGCGCCACCACCACCGATACATTCACTTATGCCGTCACCGACGATCAGGGGGCAATCAGCTACACCACGCTGACCATTACGATTCACGGTCTCAACGATGCACCTGTGGCCGCCCCCGATGTGCTGGCCATCAGCACCGGCAACACGCAGGTCAGTGGCGATCTGACGCCGGGAACGCCGGGTCAGGATGTTGACGTTGACGGCGGCACGATCACCGTCATCGGATTTGCCAACGCCAATGGCGTTTTCGGCAGCGTGGGCAGCGGCAGCACGCTGGCCGCTGCCTTGCCCGGCCTTTACGGCAGCCTGCAAGTCGCCGCAGACGGCAGCCATCGCTACACCCTGGACAACACCAATCCTGATGTTCTGGCGCTCAAAGCGGGCCAGAGCGCGACTGAAACCTATACCTATATCGTCAGCGACGGGCAAGGCGGCTATGCCAGCAGCACGTTGACCATCTCTATCACGGGTCGCAACGATCCGCCCGTCGCGGTGAATGACGGGGTTTTTGTCACCAACGAGGATACGCCGCTCAACAACATGGTGGTCCTCACCAACGATTCCGACCCGGACGGCGATCCGCTCACGGTGACCGGCGCATCGAGCGCCAACGGGGTGGTAAGCATCAACCCGGACGGTACCCTGAATTTTGTACCCGCTGCCGACTTCATTGGACTGGCGACCATCACCTACACCATCAGCGATGGCAATGGGGGAACCGGCACGGCAACCGTGAGCATCAGCGTCAGCCCGGTGAATGACCCGCCGCTGGCGACGGATGACCGCGGCAGCACTGTCAATGGCCGGCCGCTGGTCATTGGTGTGCTGGGCAACGACAGCGATCCGGACGGCGATCCCCTGACGATCACCAGCATCGCCGGTGTTCCCGTTATTGCGGGCAGTACGGTGACCCTTCCCGCGGGCAAGGTCACGCTCAACGCCGATGGCACGCTAGGCTTTGTTCCCAACCCCGGTTTCAACGGTGACGTCCTTTTCCCCTACGAGATCAGCGATGGCAATGGGGGAACCAGCAGGGCAACCGTGAGCATCAGCATCAGCCCGGTGAATGACCCGCCGCTGGCGACGGATGACCGCGGCAGCACTGCCAATGGTCGGCCGCTGGTCATTCGTGTGCTGGATAACGACAGCGATCCGGATGGCGATCCCCTGACGATCACCAGCATCGCCGGTGTACCCGTTGTTGCGGGCAGCACGGTGACCCTTCCCGCGGGCAAGGTCACGCTCAACGCCGATGGCACACTGAGCTTTTTCCCCAACCCCGGTTTCAAGGGCGACGTCCTTTTCCCCTACGAGATCAGCGATGGCCATGGCGGTACGGCACGGGCCAACGTTGGCATCTCCGTCGCCGCCGTCGCCGCCGCCGGTGACGTCTTTCCGACAGTGCCGATGCCGGAAACTCCGCTCTGGATTGCACCACCGTCCGAAATCAACCCGATACCCTTCGCGCCGGCGGTATTCGTCATCGAGGTCGTGCAAGGCTTCCAGGGGGATCGGGCGGCCACCGATCCGTTCGCCTTCAGCGATCCCCGAGCGGTCCGCTATGGGGAAATCGAAAGCCAATCGATCGGAGCCGGCCTCGGCTTCGATCCGGCCCTGTTCGTACAGCATGCCGTCCGTGCCTCGCAACTCGAAGGAGCCTTTCTGAACAATGTGGTCGACGGTCGCACGATCCGGATCAACCTGAGTAGCGAGCGACTGATTCCGACACCGGAACTGGCCCTGCCCAACGCTGGTCTGTTCGCGCTGCAAAGGCCTGTCGCAGATCGCGGCAGCGAGCCGGGACGGGAGGTACCGGCACTGGCATTGGCGCGTCCCCCTGTCGCGCCAGGCCATCTCATCGCTGGTCGCGAGCAACCGGCTCCGGCGCATCGCGCAGCGCCGTCCTTCTCCGAGCAATTGCGCCGTTCCGCAGGTAGAAGCAGCGTCGCCGGCCGCGATACCCTGCACGCCATTCGAGCGCGCCCCCACGTTTGATGCCAGAATCGACCAATCACATGACGCGGACCGCCATGAACCAAGCTGACGAGAGGCCATGTGCCTCGCCTCTTCGATTGCTCGCCTTGTGCAGCCTGCCGCTAGTGCTGGCCAGCTGCGGGACGATCACGCCCCAGGCCTATTCCACTGCCGAAATCCGCGAGCGTGTCGTTCAGGATCGTCAGGCCATGTATGCCGATCAGGAGCCAATAACCGCGCCCATTACCTTCCATGAAGCCACTGCGCGAGCGCTCAAGTACAACCTGGACTACCGTCTCAAACTCATGGAAGGCGCGCTGTCGAGAAGCCTGTTCGAGGTATCCACCTTCGAAATGTTGCCCCGCCTGGTCGCCGGAGCAGGTTACCTGACGCGCAACAATGATTCGGGAGGGATTTCCGTCGGGATCGATACCGGGCTGGAAACCCTGAGTCCCTCGACCTCGGTGGAACGGGATCGAACGATCGCCAATCTGACCTTTTCATGGAATGCGCTGGACTTCGGAGTTTCCTACTATCGCGCCCAGCAAAAGGCCGACCAGGTGCTGATGGCCGAGGAACGACGGCGCAAGGTAGCCCAGAATGTGCAACAGGATGTCCGCAACAGCTATTGGCGTGCCCTCGGAGCGCAAAGACTCCTGGGCCGGGTCGATGCCCTGCTGCTGCGCGTCAACAAGGCGCTGAAACGCGCCAGGCAGGTGGAAAAGGAAGGCTTGATGCCGCAGCCCCAGGTGCTGGCGTATCAGCGCGCCCTGCTCGATGCGGTGAACCTGCTGACCCTGCGCCGCCAGGATCTTGAGCTGGCCCGGGCCGAACTGACTGCCCTCATGTCGGTGCCGCCGGGAACCCCGTACACCCTGGCCGAAGAAAAAGAGCCCGCCCTGCCCCCGGTTCCCGCCAACTTCGACGAACTTGAACTCATGGCTCTGGAAAAGCGACCCGAGATCATGGAAGAGTGGTACCGTCGGCGGGTTACCGAGAACGACATCAAGGCCGCCAAACTCCTGCTGTGGCCCAACCTGGGCCTGGAAACCGGCCCGGTATATGACTCCAACAAATATGCCTACAACAACGCCTGGTATGAAACCGGGGTTCGTCTGTCCTGGAACATTCTCAAGCTGCTGCAGTGGCCGGCTCTCGATAAAGCCCAGAAGGACCAGAACAAGACCGATGATATGCGTCGCATGGCCCTTTCGATGGCCGTACTGACCCAGGTGCGCGTGGGTGTCCAGCGTTACGGCCTGGCCTTGTCTGAACTGGAGTTTGCCGAGGAAAGCCTGCGTGTAGACCAGCGCCTGCTGCGTTTTGCCCAGGCCGCTGCAAGAACCCAGTTCGACTCCGAGCTGGAAGTCATCCGCGCCGAGGCCCGCGCCCTGCTCGCCGAATACCAGCGTTATGCCTCCTATTCCACCGCCCAGGCGGCTTGGGGGCGCCTGTATAACTCGGTGGGTCTCGATGCGTTACCGCAAACCCTGGACAATCATGACATCAAGACCCTCAGCAGCACGATGGAGAAGACCATGAATGAGGTTCAATCGACCCTGTTCAAGGACAGATGATGCCAAATGAGTGTCACGCAGAGCATGGCGGTGCACTTTCGGCTTCGGAGTGAACGCCTCATGACCTTGACTCCAGCGATCAAGCATCTTCTTGCAGCGGCCGTTCTGTCCTCACTTTCCCTGGCGGCACAAACTCAGGTACCGACGGCTGACCCGAATCCGATTCGCGTTGTACTCAGCCCGGAACTCGAAACCACGCTGATTTCTCAGATGGTGGGGCGCATTTCAACGCTGAATGCTTCTCTCGGCGCCGCCGTAAGCAAAGGCAAGCCGATTGTCGTCTTCGATTGTCGCGAAGCCAGTGCGAAACTGCAAATGGCTCAGGCCGAATATGCCTCCACCCGGGAAACCCTGGAAACAAAGAGCCGCCTGCGCAAACTTGAAGCCGCCGGCGACATGGAGGTTGCCCTGGCCGCCGCCGCCGCCGATCGCGGCAAGGCCGCCATCGCCGTCGCCCGTGCCCAACTGGCGCCATGTACGGTAGTGGCTCCATTCTCCGGGCGCATCGTCAAGCTGCACGTCAAGCCGTTTCAGGGGGTCAACCTCGGCAGCCCGCTGCTTGAGATGGTCAGCGACGGCCCCCTCAAACTGCGCCTCAACGTTCCTTCAAAGCTCCTGCGCACCCTGCGCGTCGGGACCACTTTCGAGGTAGACATCGACGAGACTGGCAAGACCTATCCGGCCAGTGTCACGGCGATCAACGCCAGGGTGGACGCTGTCGCACAAACGGTTGAACTGGAAGCGCGAATCGACAGCCGCCCTGGCGAACTGCTGGCCGGCATGACCGGCGTTGCCCGCTTCTCGCCCAGACCGTGATCCTTGTCGACTCAAGGCATGCCTCTCTTCGCTGAAGTCTCACTGGCCGACATCGTCGTCGACCTCGAAGCCCGCGCCCGCGCCGCCAATTCCGTCTCCGAACTTGGCTTTTCAATGGCCAATGACACGTACTCGCTGCTCGGATTCCGCCAGGCACTGGTTTTTGAGGGGGGTGCCGAAGACAGCCGCTTGCTCACTGTTTCCGGCCTCGCCCGGCCGACGGAGGACAGCCCTTATCTGGTCTGGCTACGCCGCACCTGGCCGTGGTTGCGGCAGCAACTGGAAAGCAATCCGGGCTGGTTCACCCCAGCGAGCGATGCGTTCAATGCAGCCAATGCGCCTCCCGACATTTTGGACGGGTGGAGCGAATGGTGGCCGGCCGGCATCTTCGCTCTGCCTCTGCAACGCCGTAGCGGTGAGGCCTTGGGCTGGGCATGCTTTCTGCTCGATCAAGCGCCGGACGAACACCAGACCAAGGCCCTCGAGCAGCTGGCCCTGAGTTGGGGTTACTGCTGGGAAATGCTCGCCGGCAAACCCAGACCTTCATGGAGAATCCGCTGGCAAAATCTGAGCACCAGACAGCGGCGCATGATGGCACTGTCGCTCGGACTGTTCCTCCTGTTCCCGATCCGCCAGAGCGCGCTGGCACCGGCCGAGGTGATCGCTCTCCACGCGGTTGCCGTCACCTCGCCACTCGACGGCGTAGTCAAGAGCATTCACGTTCGCCCCAACCAGGCCGTCACAGAGGGGCAGTTGCTCTTTTCGCTCGATGACACGACCTTGCGTAACCGCCTCGATGTGAGCCAGAAATCGCTGGCCGTCGCCGAAGCCGAATTGCAGGCAACCACACAGAAAGCCTTCGACACCCCGCAAAGCAAGGGCGACCTGGCGCTGCTCAGCGGGCGAGTGAACGAAAAGCGCGCCGAGCTGGCGGCAGTGCAAACCCAGTTGGCACGTATCGACGTGCTGGCCCACCACGAGGGTATTGCCGTTTTCGGCGACCCCGATGACTGGCTGGGTCGCCCCGTCAGTACCGGGGAACGCATCATGCTACTGGCCAACCCTGAAAAGCCCGGCGTTCTTGTCCATCTTCCGGTAGCCGACGCCATTGCCCTGAATGTTGGCGCTGCGATCAAACTCTTCCTGACCGTCATGCCACTTTCTCCGCTCGACGCCAGGATCACTGAAACCAGCTATCAGGCCGTGCTGTCACCGGAAGGTGTGGCCAGTTACCGGCTGCGGGCCGTCTTTGAAGATGCCCAGCAGAACGTCCGCATCGGCCTGCGCGGAACAGCCAAGGTCTATGGCGGCTGGGTGTGCATGGGCTACTACCTTCTGCGTCGCCCGTTGGCTACGCTGCGCGAGTGGAGCGGTTGGTGAATACGGTCGAACCGCTTGTGCTGCAGGACTTGTCACCACGCCTGCCACCGCTGCGTGAAGACCTGCGCCTGCATGAAGCCGCACCGGCAAAGGATGGTTCACCGGCCTGGTTGATTCAGGACCCGGTGACCAACCGTTTTTATCGCATCGGCTGGCTGGAGTTTGAATGCCTGTTGCGCTGGCCAGGTGCTCCGGCGGAGATTGCCGCTGACATCGCCGCCTCAACACCGCTCGCCGCCGACCAGGAACAGGTCGAGGATTTTGCCCGCTTTCTCGAACGTCACCACCTGTTGCGCCTGACGCCGGCGGGAGTCAAACGACTGGCTGCGGAAGCCAGCCGGCCAGGATGGAAGCACTGGCGCTGGTGGCTGCACCACTATCTCTTCATCCGGATTCCCCTGGTTCGCCCCGAGCGCTGGCTGGCGGCGGCCTTGCCGGTGGTTCGACCGTTGTTCTCTACGGCTGGGCTGACCGTGATCGTTCTCGCCAGCTTGCTCGGCATCATCCTTGTCGCTCGCCAGTGGGACAGCTTCACGCACGGGGTGATCGACAGCCTCACGCTGGCCGGCCTCAGCGGTTTCCTCCTGGCGCTGGCCATTTCCAAGACCCTCCATGAACTCGGCCATGCCCTGGTCGCCACCCATTACGGGGTTCGCGTCGCACACATGGGCGTGGCGCTGGTGGTGCTCTGGCCGATGCTCTACACCGATACCAGCGAATCCTGGAAGCTGCGCTCGAACCGCCAGCGGCTCGCCGTATCGGCTGCCGGCATCAGCGTTGAACTGGCTCTCGCTGGGCTATCCACGCTGGCTTGGGCGCTGCTTGACGACGGGCCGCTACGCCAGGCCACACTCTACCTGGCGAGCACCGGCTGGCTGCTTTCGCTGGCTTTGAATGCCAGTCCGTTCATGCGCTTCGATGGCTACTTCATTGTCTCGGATCTGCTGGATTTTCCCAATCTGCATGAGCGCTCCGGAGCCATCGCCCGCGTCTGGCTGCGGCGCACCCTTCTTGGCTTGACCGATCCCGATCCGGAGCCGCTGAGTGCGCGCCAACGCCACGCACTGATCGCCTTTGCTCTGGTCACCTGGGTTTACCGTCTGGTCGTTTTCCTCGGCATCGCCGTGGCTGTCTACCTGTTCTTTTTCAAGGTACTGGGCCTATTTCTCTTCGCTGTTGAACTGGTCTGGTTCATTTTTCGCCCCTTGTGGCTCGAGATCAGCGTCTGGCGCTCACGCTGGGGCGAGGTCAGGGCAAATCGGCGGTGCTGGATGCGACTCCTCGGCTTCGGCGGCCTGGCGCTGGTCACCATCCCCTGGGCCTTTGATATCAGCGCCCCGGGACTGGCACACCCGCTGCGCCAGCAAACCGTCTTCAGCCCTTTTCCCGCCCGCGTTACTGAACTGCACCCTGCCGGTCCGGTCACGGCGGGAACGCCACTCGCGCTGTTCAACGCCCCGGATCTGCAAGCCCGGAGCTTGCGCACGAACGCCAGCGTCCAGGCGCTCAATCAGCGTCTCGCCGGTCTCGCGGTGGAAGACAGCGGCGTCGACCAGCGACAAGCCACCAGCGAGCGCCTCGGCGAACAACTCGCCGAGGCTCGATCGACCAGAGAAGAAGAGGCTCGGCTGCGCGTCACCGCTGAATTCGACGGGATCTGGGTCGATGTTGACCCAACGCTGGTGTCCGGTACTTGGATCGGTACCCGAAGTCAGGTGGGCATTCTGGTTGACCCGAGCCAATGGGTCGTCGATGCGTATGTCGAGCAACGCCAGGTGGGTCGTATCGTGGTCGGCGCCAAAGCGAGCTTCCGCCCGGAACGCCACTGGCTTTCCATTGACGCCAGAGTGGTCGACGTAGACTCGACGCGCAGCAGCAAATTGTCCCACGCCATGCTCGACGCCCGCCACGGTGGCCCCATTGCCACCCAGACCGGCGAACGCCCAGCCATGCCTGTCGAAGCGCTTTACCGTGTCCGGCTGGTCCTTGCTGAACCGCTCCCCGAAAACCATGAAACCGGTGGCCGAGCGAGCATCGAAAGCACTCGCCAAAGCCTGCTCTGGGAAGCCCTCAAACGCACTGTCGCCGTGGTCATTCGCGAAAGCGGTTTTTAACGCGACTCGATGCTGCCACGACAATCGAGCCCATTGCAAGACCACCATGGAGGGTCATGGCGCTATGTTGGCCTATGGTCATTGCCGAGTTGATGGATATACGCTCCTGCCCAGGGGTTTTTTGGTAGGACATCCGTTGAGGAGGTGGATCAGAGTGAAGGCGGCGAGTGCACACTAGGAAAGCCTGAGGCGAGAGGCGGTCAAGCTGAGACATCAGTTTGCGCAGGGAAG
>ERZ761603.1207-NODE-1207-length-19757-cov-40.905187_pt1 | contig 19757 bp, 23 predicted proteins | sample MGYA00511879_ERZ761603 | MGnify/ENA primary metagenome ERZ761603 (study PRJEB28899, sample SAMN02850040) | bioreactor sludge metagenome | biome: EBPR Sludge; feature: EBPR Bioreactor; material: flocular biomat | place: Australia: Thorneside Wastwater Treatment... | reverse complement strand
CTTTTTCTGCTCCTTGTTGGCCGATTCGATGTCCAGGTCAATGAGCTTCTGACCGTCGACAATGGCGACACGGAGTTCCTCGGCCTGTGTCGCGTTGAACAGCATGCGTTTCATAAGTTGGGCTCCCGCGCGCTTTGACGGGGGCTGGGCCTGGTGCAGGCAGCAACGGATTAGTTGTCTTTGGGATGCTTGGGGGGCTGTCCGATAGTGCAACCAATAGGGAAATCTCGCCGACTCGATTGCTCGTCGGGCCTTGAAAAACAAGGTCTCGGGAATCTGCCAGAGCCGCTCCGCAGGTGCTAGGCGCGCGCAGTTCAAGTAGTATCGCTACTTTGTGGTGAGCGTACTTAACCAGGTGATTGACGTTGAGTGGATCTTGCGCAACGGGGCGCAAGCGAAGCGGCTGAGGCCTGCCGGAAAGTGCGTCACTATGGCTTCGGAATCGGCGTCGCTCGACGGTCTCACGGGTCAGCGCCTCTTTCGACTCAAGACGCAAATCAATCGAAGTATATTCAAAATGACCCAGCTTAGCAAAAACTCCGTTACTCAGCAGCTAATCACCGAGAATGAACACGGCCAGCGGCTCGATAATCTGTTGTTGAAAACCTGCAAGGGAGTACCCAAGAGCCATGTGTACAGCATTGTGCGCAGTGGCCAGGTGCGGGTGAATGGCCGCCGGGCGGAGGTCTCGTATCGGCTGCAGAGCGGCGACCTTTTGCGCATTCCGCCACTGCGCATCGCCAGCCTCGAGCAGGAGGCGGTGGCGGGTGCCGAATTGAAGGTTCATTTGCCGTTGGTCTATGAAGACGAAGGTCTGCTGGTGATCGACAAGCCGGCGGGCATCGCCGTGCATGGTGGTAGCGGCGAGAGCTTCGGGGTTATCGAAGCGCTGCGGCGGCAGCGGCCGCAGGCACGTTTTCTCGAACTGGCGCATCGACTCGACCGCGAGACTTCGGGAATTCTCTTGCTTGGCAAGAAACGCTCGGCCCTGCTGGCCCTGCACGAAATGTTTCGGGAAGGGGCTGCCGGCCGCGGTGCGGACAAGCGCTATCTGGTGTTGGTTGCCGGTCGCTGGATGGATCCGCTGCGCAACGTGCGACTGCCATTGCTCAAGTATCTTCAGCCATCGGGTGAGCGGCGCGTGCGCGTTGCCGAGGAGGGCAAGATTGCGCATACCGTCTTCCGTCTGCTGGCGCGCTGGGAGCGCTTCAGCCTGCTCGAGGCCGAGCTGAGGACGGGACGCACGCACCAGATTCGCGTGCATCTCGCGCATCTCGGTTATCCGATCGCCGGCGACGAGAAGTACGGTGATTTTGCGCTCAACCGGACGCTATCGCGGGAGGGGTTGAAAAGAATGTTCCTGCACGCCTCGCAGATGCGCCTGCGGCATCCGCTGGACGGCCGGGAGCTTTTGCTCGAAGCAGCGCTGCCGGCAGTGTTGAAGGGATTCATCCAGGGTCTCTCGGCGAAGGAGAAACAGGATTATGGCGCGGCGATTTGACTTGCTGGTTTTCGACTGGGACGGCACCCTGCTCGACTCGGCGGGCGCCATTGTCGGTGCGATCAACGCCGCCTGCTGCGATCTTGGTCTGCCTCCACCGCCTGAGGAAAGGGCAAGACATGTGATCGGACTTGGTCTGCGGGACGCATTGCAGCACGCCTTGCCGACCTTGCCGGAGGCGAGCTACCCCGAGCTGGTTGAACGTTATCGTTACCATTACCTGTCGCGCGACCACGAGCTGCAGTTGTTCGAGGGTGTTGCCGAGTTGGTTGCCGAGCTTGCGGCGGCAGGTTTCCTGCTCGCCGTGGCGACCGGCAAGAGCCGTCTTGGTCTCGAACGGGCCTTGCGGCAGAGTGGCCTGGGCGCCTTCTTTCACGCCTCGCGCTGTGCCGATGAGTGTTTCTCGAAGCCGCATCCGCAGATGCTCGAAGAGCTGCTCGCCGAGCTGTCGGTCGAGCCGGAGCGGGCGCTGATGATCGGCGATACAACGCACGACCTGCAGATGGCGAACAACGCCGGGGTTTGCTGCCTGGCGGTGGCCTATGGCGCGCATCCGGCGGCGGCGCTGGATGCGCTGAAGCCGCTGGCACGCCTGCACAAGCTGGAGGAGCTTGCCGAATGGTTGCGCAGCCACGCCTGATCTGCCGTTCCGCTGACTTGCTCGATGGGGGTCCCGGAGTGCGCTTCACGCTCCAGCGGCAGGGTGCGGAAGAGCCGGCATTTGCCGTGCGCTTCGATGGGCGCGTGTTTGCCTATCTCAATCGCTGCGGCCATGTGCCCGTCGAACTCGACTGGCGGCACAACGAGTTCTTCGACGATTCCAAGTTATACTTGATCTGCGCAACACACGGCGCGCTTTACTCTCCGGCAGATGGCCGCTGTCTCGGCGGTCGCTGTAACGGCCGGGGGTTGACGCCGTTACCCGTCGAAGAACGTGATGGCGCGATCTACCTAACCCCGAGCGAGCAGAAACCTTGAACACCCCTGAAGACGAACCACATTGGGAACGGCAGTTACTGGAAAAGGTCGCTTTCGCTGCCTTGAAGGAGCAGCGGGCGAAGAGGCGTTGGGGCATCTTCTTCAAGCTGGCCGGCCTCGCCTACCTGGTCGCGATTCTGCTGCTGCTGGTTGATGGGCATAGCTCCGAACAGCTTACCGAAGGCAGACATACCGCAGTCATCCATCTGCGCGGCACGATCGAGGCGCAGGGTGAGGCGAGTTCCCAGAACATCAACGACGCGCTCGAAGCAGCTTTTTCCGACAAGGGTACGGCCGGTGTCATCCTGCGGGTCAACAGCCCGGGCGGCAGTCCGGTGCAGGCGGGAATTGTGCACGACGAGATCCGTCGCCTGCGCACCAAGCATCCGCAGATCCCGCTTTACGCGGTGGTCGAGGATGTCTGTGCTTCCGGGGGGTACTACGTTGCCGTGGCGGCCGACAAGATCTTTGTCGACAAGGCCAGCATCGTCGGTTCGATCGGTGTCCTGATGGATGCCTTTGGCTTCACCGGGACGATGGAGAAGCTCGGCATTGAACGGCGGCTACTGACCTCCGGTGAGAACAAGGGTTTTCTTGATCCATTTTCGCCGCAGGACGCAAGGCAGAAGCAGCATGCGCAGGTGCTGCTGCGCGAGATCCACTCGCAATTCATCGAGGTGGTGCGGCGTGGGCGCGGCGACCGACTGAAGGAGACTCCAGATCTGTTTTCGGGCCTGATGTGGACCGGCAGTCAGAGTATCGGCCTCGGTCTGGCCGATGGTTTTGGCACCGTTGGGTCGGTGGCCCGCGACGTGATCAAGGCAGAGAGAACTGTCGAGTTCACGGTCAAGGAGAACCTGGCCGAGCGCTTTGCCAAGCGTTTACGTGCCGATTCGGCAGAGGGTGCCCTGGGGGCGCTGCTCGGCATTACGCGGCCGCTGTTTCGCTGAGCCTGACGGTGCTGCTCAAGCCTGCATCAGGAAGACGGTCGGTCGGCGGTTGATCTCGGGTAGCGTCTGGCGCTGCCACTCGGCAAGCGGGCGGCTGATGATCTGTTCGCTCGCCAGCGTCAGGTCGGTGGCGACACAGATGCGTGTTGCCGGAGCGCAGGCGCTGACCAGGGAGGCGAGCATCTGGCGGTTGCGGTAGGGAGTTTCGATGAAAATCTGGGTCCGCTGCTGCTGCCGCGACTCCTTCTCCAGTTCACGCAGGCGCTTTTCGCGCTCCTCGGTGCCGCTCGGCAGGTAGCCGTGAAAGGCGAAGCTCTGGCCGCTCAGGCCGGAGGCCATCAGGGCGAGCAGCAGCGACGAGGGGCCGACCAGCGGCACGACCCGGACGCCCTGCCGATGAGCCAGCGCCACCAGGCCGGAGCCGGGATCGGCGATGGCCGGACAGCCGGCTTCGGAGATCAGGCCGAGGTCGCATCCGGCCCGAGCCGGGGCGAGCAGTTGCTGCAGCGCGCTGGCCGGGGTGTGTTCGTTGAGTTCCTGAATGACGACCTCCTGTAGCGGCCAGTCGGATGGCAGAGCCTTGAGAAAGGCGCGGGCGGTCTTGGCGTTCTCGGCGACGAAGTGCCTCAACCGGCGGGCGCAGGCGAGCACCGTTGCCGGCAGGGCAGCCGCCATCTCGCTCTGGCCGAGCGGGACCGGGAGCAGGTAGAGCCGGCCGGCGTTCATCCGGCTGAGACCCGGGAGTTCACCGCAGCAGGGGCGAAACGTTCTCGAGTCGCAGCAGATCGCAGAGGGCGATCAACGGAAGACCGATCAGTGCGTTCGGGTCGTCACCGGTGATGCGCTCAATCAAGGCGATCCCGAGGCCTTCGGATTTGGCGCTGCCGGCGCAGTCGTACGGCTTTTCCCGGTGCAGGTAGTTCTCGATCTCGTCGTCGCACAGGTCGCGGAAGGTGACCAGGATCGGCACACCGCGTCGATGCGCGCGACCGCTTCTCGCGTTGAGCAGGCACAGACCGGTGAAGAAGTTCACGCTGCGCCCGCGCATGGTGCGCAATTGATGGACCGCCTTGTCGTGCGTTCCCGGTTTGCCGAAAACCTGACCATCGAGGCAGGCCACCTGGTCGCTGCCAATGATCAGCGCGTCGGGGTGTGCGCCGGCAACGGCACGGGCCTTGGCTTCAGACAGGCGCAACGCTCCCGCTTCGGGCGCTTCTCCGGGCAGCAGGCTTTCGTCGACGGCCGGGTTGGCGGTGTCGAATGGCAGGCCGAGGCGGGCCAGAAGTTCGCGGCGGAACGGCGAGGTCGAGGCAAGAATCAGCGGCAGTGTGGTCATGGGGGAGCAAGTTGCTGTGCGTCGCACCGGCTGAGGTCGAAAGATGCCGAAAATAGCAGCTTTTCCGGTCGCCCTGCTTTGACTTCAAAAGCGGGAAATAATATCATGCGGCCCTTATGTCGCGCCCCGTTGTTATTGACAGTCAGTTGTTTGCACGTGATGGCGGCTCGCTGCAGGGCGAATTGCTGGTTGCCACGCTGACCCGAGTGCACGATCTGCTGGTCGATCGTGCCGGTTCCTTGACCTATCGGGTCAATGGCAGGGTCGGTCCGCGCGACCGGCCGCAACTGCTGTTGGAGGTCGATGGGGTCTTGTCCTTGTGTTGCCAGCGCTGCCTGGAGGTTATCGCGTACCCGTTGCAGTTGCGCAGCCTGCTGGAGTTCGTGGATGACGATGCTGACCTGACGCAGGAGGAACTGGAGGACGACTCCAGGGATTTCCTGGTCAATCAGAAGGCGCTTGATGTGGTCGTGTTGATCGAGGACGAGATCCTTCTCGCGCTTCCCGTCGCACCGCGGCACGAGGGTTGCGCATTGCCTGGCAGTGCACTGGAGTCGGCAAGAGTGTCACCATTTTCCGTTTTGGCCAGCCTGCACGGCGAGGTCGAGTGAGTCTGTATCTAGGAGTGAGTCATGGCTGTTCAGCAGAACAAGAAATCACCGTCGAAGCGTGGCATGCACCGCGCGCACGATTCCCTGAGCGGCATGCCGCTGGCTACCGAGCCAACGACCGGCGAGGTTCACCTGCGCCATCACGTCAGCCCGTCGGGTTTCTATCGGGGCAAGAAGGTCGTCAAGGGACCTGCCGAGTGATTTCCCCGGATTGGTTGAGCCAGTTCACGTCGTCCTGAAACGTCTGCGCCAGTCTGCCAGCGGATGACCATTACCGTCGCCATCGACTGCATGGGCGGGGACCACGGTCCCCAGGTGACTGTGCCGGCCGCACTTGCGTTCGTACGCGATAACCCGGGTGTACGTGTCGTCCTGGTGGGCCTTGGCGAGAGCATTCGGCCATTTCTTGGTGATGCGGCCGTCGGTCGAATCGCCATTCGCCATGCCGCCGAAGTGGTGGCCATGCACGAATCGCCATCGCTTGCGCTGCGCAACAAGAAGGACTCCTCGATGCGCGTGGCGATCAATCTGGTCAAGCAGGGCGAGGCGGATGCCTGTGTGTCGGCCGGCAATACCGGTGCCTTGATGGCCATCTCGCGATTTGTCCTGAAGATGCTGCCGGGGATCGACCGGCCGGCGATCTGCGCCGTTCTGCCGACGCTGGCCGGTCATACGCACGTGCTCGATCTCGGCGCCAACGTCGACTGCAGTCCGCACCACCTGCTGCAGTTCGGAATCATGGGCGCCTCTCTGGTCTCTGCGATCGAGCACCGCGACCGACCGACGGTGGGCATCCTGAACATCGGCGAGGAGGAGATCAAGGGCAACGATGTGGTCAAGCGAGCGGCCGAACTGTTGGCCGAGTCCGGCCTCAATTTTGTCGGCAATGTCGAGGGCGACGGGCTGTACAAAGGGGCGGCCGATGTCATCGTTTGTGATGGCTTCGTCGGCAATGTCGCGCTGAAGGCCTCCGAAGGCCTGGCACAGTTGCTGGCCACCTTCCTGCGCCAAGAGTTCCGCAGCAATCTGTTAACCAGACTGGCGGCACTACTGGCGATGCCAGTCCTCAACAGATTCAAGAAGCGGGTCGACCATCGACAGTACAATGGCGCCACGCTGCTTGGTCTGAAGGGTATCGTCGTCAAGAGCCATGGTTCGGCCGATGTCGTGGCCTTCACCTGCGCCCTGAAGCGTGCCGTCGAAGAGGCGAGAAGTGGTGTTCTGGTCAGGATCAGCGAGCGCATCGCCCAACAACAACCGCTTCAGGAGACGGCATAGCATGTTCTCGCGTATTACCGGGATTGGCGGTTTCCTGCCCGGTCAGCCCGTCAGCAACGATGAACTTGCCCGGCGTGGGATTGACACCAGCGACGAGTGGATCACCAGCCGGACCGGCATCGGTTTCCGTCACCTGGCAGAGGAAGGGCAGACGTCGAGCGATCTGGGGCTCGCGGCTGGCCGGCGGGCGCTGGCTGCTGCCGGGCTCGCGGCGTCGGAGCTCGACCTGATCATCGTTGCAACTTCAACACCCGATTTCATTTTTCCGAGTGCTGCCTGTCTGCTGCAGTGCAAACTGGGTAATCGCGGGGCGACCGCCTTTGATGTGCAGGCTGTGTGCAGCGGGTTTGTCTATGCGTTGACGATTGCCGACAAGTTCATCCGTTCAGGCAGCCACAAGCGGGCACTGGTGGTAGGTTGCGAGGTTTTCTCGCGCATTCTGGACTGGTCCGACCGCGCCACCTGCGTCTTGTTCGGTGACGGTGCTGGTGCGGTGGTGGTCGAGGCCTCGGACAGACCGGGAATCCTGGCCACTGCCCTGCATGCTGATGGTGCCCACCACGGTATGTTGTCGGTCCCGGGAAACGTGTGTGGCGGTCGGGTGATCGGCGATCCTTTCCTGCGCATGGATGGACAGGCGGTCTTCAAGTTTGCCGTGCGCGTGCTGGCTGACGTTGGCGAGGAATGCTGCTCCGCGGTCGGCATTGCGCCGTCGGGCGTCGATTGGTTGATTCCGCATCAGGCCAACATCCGCATTCTCGAGGCCACCGCGAAGAGACTGAAGATGCCGATGGACAAGGTGGTCGTCACCGTCGACCGACATGGCAATACCTCTGCGGCATCGATACCTCTGGCGCTCGACGAGGCGGTGTGTGACGGCCGTATCCAGAGCGGGCAGAAAGTCCTGCTCGAGGGTGTCGGTGGTGGTTTCACCTGGGGTGCGGTGCTGTTCGAACTGTGACGCGGGCGCAAGGGAGTCTGGGGATGGGGTTGGCTTTCGTTTTTCCGGGTCAGGGGTCGCAATCGGTCGGAATGATGGCGGCTTATGGTGATTCACCGGTCGTCCGGAGTACCTTTGACGAGGCGTCGTCCGCACTCGGCGAGGATCTCTGGCAGTTGCTGGCCGAGGGGCCGGCCGAAGCTCTGGCGCAGACGGTCAATACGCAGCCGGTGATGTTGACCGCCGGCGTGGCGGTTTATCGACTGTGGCTCGACAAGGGCGGCAAACGGCCGGCGGTGGTTGCGGGACACAGCCTTGGCGAGTATTCTGCTCTGGTCGCCGCCGGCGTTATCGCCTTTGCGGATGCTGTGCCATTGGTGCGGCTGCGCGCTACCGCGATGCAGCAGGCAGTGCCGGTGGGTGCCGGGGCGATGGCAGCGGTTCTTGGTCTCGACGACGACAAGATCGGTGCAGCGTGCCGTCAGGCGGAGCTTGCGGCGGGCGGCGGCGAGGTGGTGGAGCCGGTCAATTTCAATGGGCCCGGACAGACGGTGATCGCCGGCAGCAAGCTGGCGGTCGAACACGCCTGTCAGGCGTGCAAGGCACTGGGTGCCAAGCGTGCCCTCCTGTTGCCGGTTTCGGCACCCTTCCATTCGTCGCTGATCCGGCCGGCAGCACATCCACTGGCTGCCCGTCTGGCCGAGTTGAGCTTTGCTGCGCCCGAGATTCCGGTGATCAACAACGTCGATGTGGCGGTCGAGACAGAACCGGCACGGATCAAGGATGCGCTGGTGCGTCAGGCATACTCACCTGTACGCTGGGTCGAAACGATTCGCAAAATGACCGGCATGAACATCGGCACCGTGGCCGAGTGCGGGCCGGGCAAGGTGCTGGCCGGTCTGACCAAGCGCTGTGCGGATGCTCTGGCCAGTGTCGCACTGGCCGATCTGACGGCACTCGAGATCGCCGTTGCCAACCTGGAGTAAGCAGCATGCTCGATGGACAGATTGCTCTCGTCACGGGAGCGTCGCGCGGTATTGGTCAGGCGATTGCCCTGGAACTGGCCGGTCTTGGGGCGACGGTGATCGGCACGGCAACCAGCACCGAAGGTGCGTCGCGGATTGCCGCCTATCTCGGTGACGTCGCTGGCAGGGGCGAAGGCTGTGTTCTGGAAGTGCGCGATGCCAGCCAGGTGGATGCCTTGGTCAGCCATGTCGAGAAGACTTATGGGGCGGTCTCGATTCTGGTCAATAACGCCGGGATCACGCGTGACAATCTGGCCATGCGCCTGAAGGACGAGGAGTGGGACACCGTGCTTGAAACCGACCTGAAGGCCGTTTTCCGGCTGTCGAAGGCGGTGATGCGTGGCATGATGAAAGCGCGTTATGGCCGAATCATCAACGTTACCTCGGTTGTCGGGTATGCCGGCAACCCCGGCCAGGTCAATTACTGTGCTGCCAAGGCGGGGGTGGCCGGCATGAGCCGGGCCTTGGCGCGGGAACTGGGCAGCCGCAACATCACGGTCAACTGTGTCGCACCCGGATTGATCGACACGGACATGACGCGGGCGCTCGACCAACGGCAGAAGGAGGCATTGTTGAACGGGGTTCCGCTCGGCCGCCTCGGCACGCCGGATGACGTTGCGGCAGCGGTCGTCTTTCTGGCTTCTGCCGGTGCGGCCTATGTGACCGGGACGACGATTCACGTCAACGGCGGCATGTTCATGGGCTGAGCCCGCTCGTCCCGGTATCTGGGTTGGCGGCCCGATATGGGAATTGGTAAGTTGCGGTCATTTTGATAGAATGGCCCGCTTTGTTTTGTTTCAACCTTGGGAAGGAACATTTTGATGGAAAATATTGAACAGCGTGTCAAGAAAATCGTCGCCGAGCAACTCGGTGTCAACGAGGCCGACATCAAGAACGAATCCTCGTTTGTCGACGATCTGGGCGCCGATTCGCTTGACACGGTCGAACTGGTCATGGCTCTGGAAGAAGAGTTCGAGTGCGAGATCCCGGACGATGAGGCCGAGAAGATCACCACCGTGCAGCAGGCCATCGACTACGTCACTGCCCACAAGAAGTAGTTTCTCGTCGCGCACCCTGGCGGACAGGCTGGCGGCTGCGTCCGGCAGGATGTCATCAGGGGAAGTTCCCGCTGCCGCATTCCGTACTGTTGGAGTTCAAGTTGGCACGTCGCAGAGTCGTCATCACTGGCCTTGGTATTGTTTCCCCAGTCGGTAATACGGTTGCAGAAGCCTGGCAGAATGTTCTTGCCGGTCGTTCGGGAATTGACCGGATCAGCCGTTTCGATGCTTCCACTTTCCCTGTCCGGATTGCCGGAGAAGTGCGGGGCTTCGAGATCGGCCAATATATCTCGCCGAAGGAGGCGCGCCGGATGGATGTCTTCATCCACTACGGCATGGCGGCGGGGATTCAGGCCATACGCGATGCCGGACTTGAAGACCACCCGGGGGTTCCCGAGCGGATTGGCGTGTCGATCGGTTCGGGGATCGGCGGTTTACCGATGATCGAGAGTACTTGCGACGACTTTGCCGCCGGTGGTGTGCGCAAGGTGTCGCCTTTTTTCGTTCCCGGCTCGATCATCAACATGATCTCGGGCAATCTGTCGATCATGTATGGCTACAAGGGCCCCAACATCTCTCTGGTCAGCGCCTGTTCGACGGGAACGCACAGTATTGGTGATGCCGGGCGCCTGATCGAGTATGGTGATGCGGACATCATGATTTCTGGCGGGGCCGAGGGCTGCGTTTCGAAACTCGGGCTCGGGGGCTTCTGTGCGCCACGCGCCCTGTCAACGCGTAATGATGATCCGCAGACGGCAAGCCGCCCGTGGGATCGTGACCGGGACGGTTTCGTTCTCGGTGAAGGGGCCGGTGTCGTCGTGCTCGAGGAGTACGAGCATGCGAAGGCGCGCGGTGCCCGCGTCTACTGCGAATTGGCAGGCTTCGGCATGAGTGCCGACGCGCATCACATGACCGCGCCCTGCGAGGATGGCGAGGGTGCAGCCCGTTGCATGACCAACGCGCTGCGCAACGCCGGTTTGAATCTTGATGAGGTGCAGTACGTCAATGCACACGGCACTTCCACTCCCCTAGGGGACAAGGCTGAGACGATCGCCATCAAGCGCGCTTTCGGCGAGCATGCGCATCAACTGGTGATCAATTCGACCAAGTCGATGACCGGTCATCTGCTGGGCGCTGCGGGGGGCATCGAGGCGATATTCACCATCCTGGCGATCCATCATCAGGTCTCCCCACCGACGATCAACGTCTTCAACCAGGACGAAGCCTGCGATCTCGATTATTGTGCCAACGAGGCGCGCCAACTGAAGATCGACGTCGGGATTTCCAACTCCTTCGGTTTCGGCGGCACCAACGCCACCGTCGCCTTCAAGCGAATCTAGAAGCCAGATTCGCCGTTCCGGGCAGGTGCAGTTTCCACTCACTCTCGGATTGCGCCGCTCGCGTTTCCTCTGCTGGCTGACGATTCTGCTGCATGGACTGGCGGCAGGCAGTGTGTGGGTACTGCCCTGGCCAGCGGCCGCCAGGGTCCTTTTGCTGGGGTTGGTGGCGCTCTCGGCATGGCATGTCCTGCGGCCTGGGCGCGTGACCGGTCTACGCCTGGGTGAGCGCGGCGAACTGGACCTGCTCTGTCCTGGTGGACGATGCTTGGCCATGGTGGTACAGCCAGATACGACAGTGTTCAGCCGACTGATCGTCCTTCGTCTGCGTGATGATCAGGGCCGCCTGCGCAGTCTGGCCATTTTGCCGGACAGTCTGCCGCCGGAGCAATTTCGCGTGCTGTGCCTGTGGTTGCGTTGGCTGGTCAATCCGGGCGATCAGACCGGGAGTGCCGTCTGATCACGGTGTTGCTGGCCCGGGCCAAAGAGTCGGGGTAGTTGCGACTGAAGTGCAGGCCACGGCTTTCGTGACGCCGAAGCGCGCAGCGGATGATCAGGTCGGCGGTCACCACCAGGTTGCGTAGCTCGATCAGATCGTGGCTGACCCGGAAATGCGAGTAGAAATCGTCGATCTCGCGCACCAGCAGGCGAATCCGGTTCTGCGCGCGCTGCAGGCGTTTGGTGGTGCGTACGATGCCCACATAATCCCACATGAAGCGGCGTAACTCATCCCAGTTGTGGGCGATGACGATCTCCTCGTCGGGGTCACTGACCCGGCTCGCGTCCCATGCCGGCAACACAGGCAGGTCGCCGGGCGGTTGCTGGAGAATGTCCGTTGCCGCCGCTTCGGCAAACACCAGGCATTCGAGCAACGAATTGCTGGCCAGCCGGTTGGCGCCGTGCAGACCGGTGCACGAGGCTTCGCCGGCTACATAAAGGCCGGCGAGGTCGGTGCGCGCACGCAGGTCGCTGACAACGCCGCCACAGGTGTAATGCGCGGCGGGAACAACTGGGATGGGTTGGCGCGTGATGTCGATGCCGAGGTCGAGGCAGCGTGCCAGAATGTTCGGGAAGTGCTCAGCGAGAAAGGCTGCGGGCTTGTGCGAGATGTCCAGATAGACGCAGTCCAGTCCGCGTTTCTTCATTTCGAAGTCGATAGCCCTGGCCACCACATCGCGCGGGGCGAGTTCGCCGCGTGCGTCGTGGCGGGGCATGAAGCGACTGCCGTCGGGCAGCAGCAGTCGTCCTCCTTCGCCGCGTACGGCTTCGGAAATCAGGAATGACTTGGCCTGCGGATGGTAAAGGCAGGTCGGGTGAAACTGGATGAACTCCATGTTCGCTACCCGACAGCCGGCGCGCCAGGCCATGGCGATACCGTCACCGGTCGAGGTGTCCGGATTGGTCGTGTAGAGATAGACTTTCCCCGCGCCGCCGGCGGCGATCAGGGTGTGTTGCGCGCCAATCGTCAGCACCTCACCACTGACACTGTCCAGCACATAGGCTCCATAACAGCGCTTTTCCGCCAGTCCCAGCTTGAGGCCGGTGATCAGATCGATCGCGATGTGGTTTTCGAGAATGCTGATGTTGGGTTGCCGGCGCACCTTGTCAGTCAGGGTGGTCTGCACTGCGAGACCGGTGGCGTCGGCCACGTGGATGACGCGGCGCGCGCTGTGTCCGCCCTCACGGGTGAGGTGGTAACCGGCCGCGTCACGCGTGAACGGCACGCCCTGCTCGATCAGCCAGTCGACGGCGCGGCGCCCATTTTCGATCACGAAGCGCGTGGCGTGACGGTCGTTCAGGAAGGCGCCAGCGGTAATCGTGTCACGGATGTGCGCCTCGATTGAATCGCGGTTGTCGAGTACCGCCGCGATTCCCCCTTGCGCCCAGCTTGATGCGCTGTCCTCCAGGGCGCGCTTGCTGATCAGCGCCACCCGGTGTGTTTTTGCGAGTCGTAGTGCCGCAGCTTGTCCGGCCAGGCCACTGCCGATGATGAGAACGTCGAAACGAAGCGCCAAGAGGGTTCGTCCAGCCAACAAGGGGCTGCAACTATAGCACGGGATGACGAGGCGTGAGTTCCCCCCGGAATTTCGTTTTCCCAGGGCGACGTCAGATGACGTGACCTTGGAAGGGAGAAGAATGAAGATGGCGAAGCAGGTCTGCACGCGGGAATCCAAGGAGCCGGCGGTCAAGCGGGTGAAGGACGGGCCGGCGCTGGCGGTGGTCGTGGTCAAGGAACCGGGACGGGTAGAGCAGACCTTGCGAAACTGGGTCAAGGGCAGCAGCGGGCAAGCTCAGTGATGCCGGCCACGCCTGGCCGTCGAGGGGGCGCTGTGGCGGTGGTCGAGCGTCGGCTACGGGATCGTCATTCTGGAGCAGATTGCCGGCACATCCTGCGCCGGAGGCATCCGGATACGGCCCGCACTTCAGGTCAGCCACGAAACCCTCTACACCGCGATCCAGGCCATGCCTCGTGGTGAATGGTGACGTGAGTTGCTTAGCTTGCCTGCGTCAGTCGCGCCAGCGCCGCAGGCCCAGGGTGCGTGCTATACCGACCGCCGGGGAACGATTCCCAACAGGACGAGCCTCCTCCAGCGACCGCCCGAGGTCGAAGATCGCGTGATCCCCGGTCATTGGGAGGGCGACTTGATCAGGGGTGCCCGCAATGCGTCGGCCATCGGCACGCCGGGGGAGCGTCGCCCCTTGTTCGTGACCTTGGCCAGAATGGATAACGCCAGTACCGAGGCCGCCGCCGTGACCGGCTTCTGTACCGTTCCGAATCGGATCGATGCCCAGCGACGCCGAGCCCTGATCTACGATCAGGGACGCGAGATGGCTCAGCACGCGTGCTTTTCTGAACTGACAGGCGTCAAGATCTCTTTCGCCGATCCGCATAGAGCCCTTGGCAGCGCGGCATCAACGAGAATCCCCATGGCTTGCTACGCCAGTCTTTCCCAAAGGGCGCCGATCTGTCCGGTTTCTCTCGGGTCGAACCCGATGCCGTTGCTTGGCAACCGAATACGCGACCACGCAAAAGCCTCGGCTGGCATTGCCCCGCCGAACTCTTCCTGCCCGATTTCAACTTCACCAGACTCTTTCATCAACTCCTTGCACTTCGGACTTGAGACCACCCCCCCGTTTTCAGGGGCTTTCAGCAATGGCTGCCATCTTCTCCGACGGAGCGAAGACTCACTCCAGGTTCTGCACCTGCTCGCGCATCTGTTCGATGAGCAGTTTGAGCTCGATTGCTGCCTGCGAGACTTCCGCTACCAGTGACTTGGAGCCGAGAGTGTTGGCTTCGCGATTGAGTTCCTGCATCAGGAAATCGAGGCGCTTGCCACTCGCGCCGCCGGCCCCGAGGATGCGCTCGACCTCGTCGAGGTGTGTCGACAGGCGCGCCAGTTCTTCCGAAACATCTATGCGGGCTGCGAACACTGCCACTTCCTGACGGATGCGCTCGTCGTCCACGGCCTGCACAGCCTCCAGCAGGCGTTGTCGCAGCCGGTCGTTGAACGCCGCCTGTGCGGCCGGGATGCGCGGTGCGACGTCGCAGACCAGTGCCCGCATGCGCACCACCCGCTGGCGGATGATGGTCGCCAGCTTGTCGCCCTCGCGCGCCCGGCTGGCGGCAAAGTCGTCGAGCGCTTCGCCGGCCAGCGCCAGACAGGCCGGCAGCACAGACCGCAGATCGAGCGTTTCCTCGCCGAAGATGCCCGGCCAGCGCAGCACGTCGCTGACCGTCAGCGGTGCGGCAAGCGGCAGGGCCTGGCGTACCTGCGCGTCGAACATCCGCAAGCGCTCGAGCAGTCCCGCATTGAGGTTGACCTGCTGGCTGCCACTGGTGGCGGGAAAGAAGCTGACACGGCATTCCAGCTTGCCGCGGCTCAGACGTGCGGCGAGCAGCTCGCGCAGTGCCGTTTCGGCAACCCGCAATTCGTCGCAGACGCGAAAGAAGATGTCCAGGTAGCGGGAATTGACGCTGCGCAACTCGATGTACAGCGTGCCGCCCCGGACGGCGCACGTTCTGGCGGCATAGCCGGTCATACTGTAGATCATGTGAATCCTGATGAGTGGACTGTGACAGGCCAGCAGGCGGCTTTACAGCCCACCCCGAAAAACCGGACAATGGCCGGAAACCCGAATGATAGCCTTGACACGGATGGCGCAACAAGCGAACCACCCTCTCCCCGCCGGTTTCCAACTCGACGAGTACTGCATCGAGCACCAGCTCTCGCTGGGCGGCTTCTCGATCGTATACGTCGCGACCGACAGCCAGGGGAAACGTGTCGCCATCAAGGAGTACCTGCCCAATACGCTGGCCCTGCGCAGCGAAGGGAGGACCGCGCCGATCATCTCGGAAGAGCATCTGCCCGCTTTCCGTTACGGCATGAAGTGTTTTTTCGAGGAAGGACGGGCGCTGGCCGGTCTGTCCCACCCCAACGTGATCCGCGTGCTCAACTTCTTCCGCGCCAACGACACGGTTTACATGGTCATGGAATACGAACACGGCCGCACGCTGCAGGAACTGATCCAGAAGAACCGCGCCGGGGTGACCGAGAACTTCATCCGCAACATCTTCACCAAGATGCTCAACGGGCTGCGCGAAGTGCATTCGCACCGCCTGCTGCATCTCGATCTGAAGCCGTCGAACATCTACATGCGCAACAATCACACGCCGGTACTGATCGATTTCGGCGCCGCGCGGCAGACCCTGGCCTGCGGTACGCCGATGCTCAAACCGATGTACACCCCGGGTTTTGCATCGCCCGAGCATTACAATCAGCGCGATCTGCTCGGACCGTGGAGCGACATCTACAGCGTCGGCGCCTCGATGTATGCCTGCGTCTCTGGTAACACGCCACAGCCGGCCAACAACCGCCTGGAGAAGGATCGCATGGTCCCGGCGATGGTGCGCTGGGAGGGTCTATACTCGGACCAGTTGCTTGAAACGATCGACTGGTGCCTGTGTCTGAACCACCGCTATCGTCCGCAGAGCGTCTTCGCGCTGCAGAAGGCGCTGACCGAACCGGTCGCTGCACCACCGGCTTCCTCCTCGCAACCCAAAGACAGCCTGCTGCGCCAGGTGGTCGGCAAACTAAGAAGAAACAGGGACGCATGAAATTCACCATTTACCAGGAATCGCGCACCGGCAAGCGTGCCAACAACGAGGATCGCCTGGCCTATTGCTATTCGCGCGAGGCCCTGCTGATGGTCGTCGCCGACGGCATGGGCGGCCATTATTACGGCGAAGTTGCCGCACAGATCGCCGTACAGACGCTGACCGAAGCCTTCCCCAAGGAATTCAAGCCGCGGGTCCGCGACCCCTTCATGTTTCTCCAGAAAGGCATGCTCAACGCCCACCGCGGTATCCTCGATTTCGCCGGCAAGCATCACCTGCTCGACTCGCCGCGCACTACCTGCGTCGCCTGCATCGTGCAGAACAATGTCGCCTACTGGGCGCACTCGGGCGATTCCCGGCTGTACCTGATGCGCAACGGCAAGGTTCTGTCGCAGACGCGTGATCACTCGCGCGTGCGGCAGATGGTCGACCAGGGACTGATCAGCGAAGAACAGATGACCGCGCATCCCGATCGCAACAAGATCTACGGTTGTCTGGGTGGGCGGCAGACACCGGAAATCGAGTATTCGCGCAAGGCCACCCTCGAGGCAGGCGACGTTCTCGTGCTGTGTACCGACGGCGTGTGGAGCAACCTGCCAGGAGAGATGCTGGGAGCGGCGCTGAAGACGGCCGATCCGATGCGCGCGGTGCCCGCCCTGCTCGGCCAGGCGGAGACACGCGGTGGCCCGCAGGCCGACAACCTGTCGATCATCGCCGTGCGCTGGGGAGACACCTACACCGACGACAGCGGCCTGAGCAGCAGTGGCTTGATCTCGACCAGGACGATGCCGCGCGACACGGTCACCACCAAGCTGGACGAATTCGGCCGCCATCCCAGCCGCAAGACCGAACTCACCGACGAAGAGATCGAGCAGGCGATCGAAGAGATCCGTTCGACCATCCAGAAATACACCAGATAAGGATTCGAATGCGTCCCAGCCAACGCCAGCCGTCGCAGTTGCGTCCGGTGATCATCACGCGCCGCTTCACCTGTCACGCCGAGGGCTCGGTACTGATCGAAATCGGCGCGACGCGCGTGCTGTGCACCGCCAGTGTCGAGGAGAGCGTGCCGCCGTTCCTGCGCGGCAGCGGACAAGGCTGGGTCACCGCCGAATACGGCATGCTGCCGCGCTCGACGCACACGCGCAGCGGGCGCGAGGCGGCGCGCGGCAAACAGAGTGGACGCACGCAGGAAATCCAGCGCCTGATCGGCCGCGCCCTGCGCGCGGTGACCGATCTCAAGGCCCTCGGCGAACGCCAGATCACGCTCGATTGCGACGTTCTGCAGGCCGACGGCGGCACGCGGTGTGCGTCGATCACCGGCGCCTGGCTGGCCCTCAATGATGCCTGCGAGGAACTGCTGAGCCGCGGCAGGATCGCCACCAACCCGCTGCGTGATCAGGTCGCCGCCGTCTCGGTCGGCATCTATCGGGCGCTGCCGGTGCTCGACCTCGACTATGCCGAGGACGCCAACTGTGCAACCGACATGAATGTCGTGATGACCGGCCAGGGCGGTATCGTCGAAGTGCAGGGAACGGCCGAGGGCGAGCCCTTCTCGCGCCGCGAAATGAACCAGTTGCTCGACCTCGCGGCAGCCGGCATCGTCGAGCTTGTCGCCCACCAGAAAGCTGCCCTCGCCCAATGAAACTCGTCCTCGCCTCCAACAACGACAAGAAACTCAAGGAACTCGACGCCATCCTCGCGCCGCTCGGCTGGGAACTCGTGCCCCAGGGCCGGCTGGGCGTTCCCGAGGCGGAAGAGCCGCATTGCACCTTCGTCGAAAACGCTCTCGCCAAAGCCCGTCACGCTGCGCGGCTGACCGGCCTGCCGGCACTGGCCGACGATTCCGGACTGTGCGTGGACGCCTTCGGCGGGGCGCCCGGCGTACAGTCGGCGCGCTACGCCGGCGAGCCGCGCTCAGATGCGCGCAACAACCAGAAACTGCTCGCCGAGCTCGGCGCGAACCGCCAGCGCAGCGCCCGGTTCGTTTCGGTAATCGTCCTGGTGCGCCACGCCGACGACCCGCAGCCGATCATTGCTGAGGGCGAATGGGAAGGCGAAATTCTCCCGGCCGGCCGTGGCGACGACGGTTTTGGCTACGACCCGGTCTTCTACCTGCGCGATCTCGACCAGACCGCGGCAGAACTCGACGCCGCCGAGAAGAACCGCCGTTCACATCGCGGTCAGGCTCTGGCCCGCCTTGTCGAGCGCCTGCGGTCCCGGCGCTGATGTCCGCCAGCCGGGCGCGCACGGTGATCCCGCTGGTCACCGAACAGCGGACGAGCGCCGCCCGGCGCGGCGAGCTGCGGTTCAAACAGGCACCACCGCTGTCGCTCTACGTCCACATACCCTGGTGCGCGCGCAAGTGCCCCTACTGCGACTTCAACTCGCATGCCGTGGCGGCCGGCGGCACGGCCGAACAGTCGGCAGCGGCAATTCCGCAACGTGACTACCTGGCGGCGCTGCTCGCCGACCTCGAATCGGCCCTGCCGCTGGTCTGGGGCCGTCGGGTGGATAGCATCTTCTTCGGCGGCGGTACGCCCAGCCTGCTCTCCGGCGAGGTGCTGGACGAGCTGTTGGCCGGCCTGCGCAGCCGGCTGCCCTTGCTGCCCAATGCCGAGATCACGCTCGAAGCCAATCCCGGCAGCGTCGAAGCCGACAAGTTCGCCGCTTTCCGTGCCGCCGGGGTCAACCGGCTGTCGCTCGGCATCCAGAGTTTCAACCGGCGGCACCTGCAGACGCTCGGCCGCATTCATGACGAGTGCGAAGCGCGGCAGGCGATCGAGATCGCTGCCCGCCACTTCGACAATTTCAACCTGGACCTGATGTACGGCCTGCCTGCACAGAGCCTCGAGCAGGCGCTCACCGACCTCGACGCGGCGCTCGCCTGCGCGCCGACACACCTGTCGTGCTATCAGTTGACGATCGAACCGAACACCGCTTTTGCCGCCCGACCGCCAGCGCTGCCCGAGCCGGACCGCTGTGCCGACATGCAGGACGCGATCGAAGCCCGGCTGGCCGCCGCCGGCTACCGGCACTACGAGACCTCGGCCTTTGCACGCAGCGGCCGCCAGTGTCAGCACAACCTCAACTACTGGCATTTCGGCGACTACCTGGGCATCGGCGCCGGCGCCCACAGCAAGCTGACCCTGCACGACCGGGTGGTGCGCCAGATGCGCTGGAAGGGACCTGAGCAGTACCTGGCGCAGGTCGCGGCCGGCACGCCGGTGCAGCAGGAGTCTGTCGTCCCCGCCAGCGAGTTGCCGTGCGAGTTCATGATGAACGCGCTGCGCCTGATCGACGGGTTCGACGCGTCACTGTTCGAACTGCGCTGCTCGCTGTCACTCGGCAGCATCGAAAACCAACTGCGCCAGGCCGAGCGCGACGGGCTGCTCGAACGCCGCGGCCAGCGCATCGCACCGACCGATCAGGGACGGCGCTTCCTCAACCGGCTGCTCGAGCGTTTCCTCGTCGAGCCGGATTGATGGCCGGCACAACTACGGCTTCATCGCCTCGACCGCCTGATCGAGCTGTCGCCGGAGCTGGTCGGTCGGCAAACCCTGTGCCTCGGCCACCCGGATCTGGCGCAGCAGGTCAGCCGCCCGCCCGGCCGCCTGGCTGCGCTCG
>ERZ761603.1204-NODE-1204-length-19817-cov-38.458000_pt1 | contig 19817 bp, 14 predicted proteins | sample MGYA00511879_ERZ761603 | MGnify/ENA primary metagenome ERZ761603 (study PRJEB28899, sample SAMN02850040) | bioreactor sludge metagenome | biome: EBPR Sludge; feature: EBPR Bioreactor; material: flocular biomat | place: Australia: Thorneside Wastwater Treatment... | reverse complement strand
AAGCGATCACCATCGCGTGCCGGATGCGGTCAGGAAACTGCAGCGACCACGCCAGTGCCTGCATGCCGCCGAGGCTGCCGCCGATCACTGCCGCCCATGTCTGGATGCCAAGATGGTCTGCCAGACGTGCCTGTGCCGCTACCCAGTCCTCGACCGTCACCATCGGGAAATCGGCGCCGTAGCGCTTGCCGGTCTCCGGATTGACCGACAGCGGACCCGTCGAACCATGGCAACCACCCAGGTTGTTGACGCCGACAACAAAGAACTTCCGGGTATCGAGCGGCTTCCCCGGACCGACGAGATTGTCCCACCAGCCGATGTTCTCCGGATCGTCGGCATACTGCCCGGCGACGTGGTGGCTCCCGGAAAGGGCGTGGCAAACCAGCACGGCATTGGAGTGCTCGCCGTTGAGCGTGCCGTAGGTTTCGAAAGTCAGTTCGAAGCCGGGCAGCACCGCTCCGCTTTTCAGCGTCAGCGGCTGGGCAAAGTGCACTCGCTGCGGCACAACAACTCCGACAGAATTCTCTGATGACATCGCGATCGTATCGGTACCAGGACAGAAAGAAAAACCCAGTCGGCTAGCAAGGCGGACTGGGTGTGCCGCGCTTTAGCCGTATTTATAGTGCGCCCGCAAGCTGATCGTTCAAATCGGCGCCAAGGCGGCGAAAGTTACCCGCAGCCCGCGAAAAAGTCAATTCAGACGCTCGTGTTGAGCTTCTCCAGTTGCTCGCGAATCTTCGCCGGCTCTTCGTAGCGCAACATGCGGCGAACGATCGGCGCCAGTTCGGAACAGTTGCTCTGCATGATCTTCTGCTTGACCAACAGGATCTGCGCCGGATGCATCGAGAACTGCCGCAGCCCCATGCCCAGTAACAGGCGCGTCAGCGTCGGATCGCCAGCCAGCTCGCCACAGATCGAAACCGGGATCGCCACCTTCTCGGCGCTCGCGATGGTGTGCGCCAGCAGCATCAGGACCGCCGGATGCAGCGGATCATAGAGGGCGGCCACCTGTTCGTCGCTGCGATCGATGGCCAGGGTGTACTGGATCAGGTCGTTGGTCCCGATCGAGAGAAAATGTACGCGCCGCAGGAAGAGACCCACGGCCAGTGCAGCGGCCGGGATTTCGATCATCGCGCCGACCGCGATCGCTTCGTCGAAAGCAACCCGCTCGCCGCGCAGGCTCGACTTGGCCCGCTCGATGGCGGCAAGCGTCTGGTCGATTTCGTGGGCCTGCGAAAGCATCGGGATCAGCAGCTTGATCTTGCCGTACTTCGAAGCGCGCAGGATCGCCCGCAACTGCGTCTGGAACATCTTCGGCTCGGCCAGCGACAGGCGGATGGCGCGCAGGCCGAGCGCCGGGTTGCTTTGCAGGCGATCACCGTGCACCTTTTCCGGATGCAGATCCTTGTCGTAACCGAGGTCGAAGGTGCGGATGGTGACCGGTCGGCCGCCCATCCCCTTGACTACCGTCCGGTAGGCCTCGAACTGCTCATCTTCGGTCGGCATGTCGCCACGATCGAGGAACAGGAACTCGCTGCGAAACAGCCCAATGCCCTCGGCGCCGCCGTCCAGCGCATTGGCCACATCGCCGGGCAGCTCGATGTTGGCGTGCAGATCGATGTCAACGCCATCGAGGGTGACCGACCTCGCCGTCTTCAGCCGCTTGAGCTTGGTGCGTTCGAGCTCGATCTGGCTTTTTCTCAGCCGATACTCTTCCAGAATGCGCGCATCAGGGTTGACGATCAGCACGCCACGCGTGCCGTCGACGATCAGGACTTCGCCATCGTGGATCAGTTGTCGGGCATTGAGCAGACCGAGGACGGCAGGAATCCGCAGGCTGCGCGCCAGAATCGCGGTGTGCGAGGTCGAGCCGCCGACATCGGTCACGAAGGCCGCAAAATGATGCTCCTTGTAGGCAATCACATCGGCCGGCGAGAGATCATGCGCGACGACGATCAGATTCTCTTCCCTGATGCCTTTGCCTGTTCGCAGCGACATCCGGCCCGGCTGGCCGACAAGTTCCTTGATCACCCGCTCGACGACCTGGCGCACGTCATAGCTCCGCTCGCGCAGGTACTGATCGTCAAACTTCTCGAACTGGGCGACCAGGATCTCCATCTGCTGCACCAGTGCCCATTCGGCGTTGCAGCGACGCTCGCGGATCAAATGCTTGGGGGTTTCCGCCAGCTCGGGATCGGAAAGGATCATCGAGTGCAGATCGATGAAGGCACCAAACTCGGCCGAAGTGTGCTGCATGCGCCCTTTCAGAGCCGCGAATTCCTCGCGAACCCGCTGCAGCGCGGCCTCGAAGCGGGCAACCTCCTTGTCCACCATGCGCGGCGCGATGACCAGGTGAGAGACTTCGAGCGTCGCGTGCGACATCAGATGCGCCTGACCGATTGCGATGCCACCTGAAACCGCCAGACCATGCAGGGTAAAACTCATGATGTACCTACTCCGCCTCGCCAAACCGGTTCGCGATCAGTTCGAGGATCGCCTCGCTCGCTGCCAGCTCGTCTGCTCCATCGGTCTCGACGATCACCGTCGAGCCCTTGCCGGCGGCCAGCATCATCACCCCCATGATGCTCTTGGCGTTGATCCGGCGGGCCCCCTTCTCCATCCAGACCTCGCTCCCAAAGCGGCTGGCGAGCTGGGTCAACTTGGCTGAAGCACGCGCGTGCAGGCCCAGCTTGTTGAGTACTTCGGCTTCAACACGTACCATTCAGAACTCCTCTGGCCCCGGGGGCCTAGGCCGGCGGTGGCAACTTCACCACGCCATCATGGGCGCCGCTGATCGCCTTCTGGAGCATCGTTTCCATGCCCTTCTCGCGATACGTCAGCGCACGCAACAACATCGGCAGATTGACTCCGGCAATGCCTTCAATGCGTCCCGGTTCGAGCAGCTTGAGCGCCAGGTTGCCGGGCGTCGCCCCATAGACATCGGTCATCACCAGCACACCCTCGCCAGAGTCAACCTCTCTCAGCAGCAGGCGCGCCAGCGGCAGAATATCAAGCGGGTCGTCCTGAGCGGCCACACCGAGCTGCGCAATCAGTGGCGGACGCTTGTTGAGGACATGGCATACGTTCTGGACCAAGCTTTCACCAAACGAACCATGCGTTATCAGCAGGACACCGATCATTGCACTTATCCCTTACGACAGGCCGCCATTCTAAGCGATTCCCGGTCGCCCGGCAGCATCGGCAGGCCGGTCACGGGATCACGTCGAGCGCCTTCGGCTGACCACCGACGTACACCAGCCGGCCCTGCATGGCACTGCTGACCTGCAGGCGACCGGTCGCGTCGACGCGCAGGACGTGCTCGACCTGCAGCTTCTGTGCCAGGCGTGGCCAGTCGCTGCCGGCGATGAACAGGGGTTTGGAGGCCACATCGGACAATGCGCCGGCCGCCGGGCGCGACGTGATCAGCACGGTCAGCGCCTGCGTGTGCATCACCGGCTGGCCGCTGCGTGGATCGAGCAGATGGCAATAGCGCCGGCCATCGAGCGCGAAATAACGCTGATAGTCACCCGAGGTGCCGATCGCCTCGCCATCGTCTAGCTCGACCGTCGCCAGCGGGCCCGGCTGGCGCGGATGCTGGATTCCGACCCGCCAGCGCTGCCCGTTCTTGCTGCCGAGCGCCATGACGTTACCGCCGATATTGATCAGCGCGTGCTGTACGCCCTGCGCCTTGAGGATGCTCGCTGCGCGGTCGAGCGCGACCCCCTTGAGATAGCCGCCAAAATCCAGCGCCAGCTGCTGCTGGCGACTGCTGGCGTAGTTGCCGTCAAGCCGCAGGTCGACGATGCTCGGCCGGGCCGCTTGCCAGACAGCCAGAGCGCTCGCTTCAGGCAGCCTGGCGGGCAGCTCGTCCGACTGGAAGCCCCACAGGCTGACCAGACGACCAATGCCGGGGTCGAAGAGTTGCTCGCTGAGTCGCGTCAGGCGCTGCGCTTCGATGATCAGCTCGGCCATTTCCGCCGTGACCGGTTGCCGCCTGCCAGCCGCGACGGCCTCGTTCAAGGCGCTCAGCTCGGACGGCTTCCAGGCGTGATAACTGCGATGCAGGCGATCGAACTCGCTCAGCACGGCGGCCGCGGCCGGTCGCGCCTCCGCCTCGGCCAGCCCGGCAATAAACACTTGCACCCGGGTGCCGAAAACAAAGGCTTCCTGTTGATGCAGCGGCGCTCTACTGCAGGCCGGCAAGGCCCACGCCAGAACCAGCAGAAGCGCTAGGCAGCGGCCACGCACTGGCGCTCCAGCGCGGCAATGAACATTTCGGCGGCGTCGAAACCAGTCTGCTCGGCGATCTCGACCATGCAGGTCGGGCTGGTGACATTGATTTCCGTCAACCAGTCGCCGATCATGTCGAGACCGACCAACAGCAAACCGCGGGCAGCCAGCACCGGCGCCAGCGTGCTGGCGATTTCCCGGTCGCGTGGGCTGAGTTCGCGTGCCACGCCGGTGCCGCCGGCAGCCAGGTTGCCGCGCGTTTCGCCGGCCTTGGGAATGCGTGCCAGGCAATAGGGAACGACCTCGCCACCGACAATCAGGATCCGCTTGTCGCCATCGGCGATCTCGGGGATGTAGCGCTGCGCCATGATCGTGCGGGCACCATCGTGGGTCAGCGTCTCGACGATCACGTTGCGATTCGGGTCGTCGTGACGGACCCGGAAGATCTCGCTGCCGCCCATGCCGTCGAGCGGCTTCAGAATCGTATCGCGTTCAAGGTCGATGAAGGAGTGGATCACGGCCGGCGCACGCGCCACCGCCGTCGGTACTGTAAACTGCCGGAACTCGGCCACCGACAACTTCTCTGAATGGTCGCGCAGAGCGCGCGGTCGATTGAAAACGCGCGCGCCCTCGGCTTCGGCTCGTTCGAGCAACCAGGTGGTGGTCACGTACTCCATGTCGAAGGGCGGATCCTTGCGCATCAGGACAGCGCGAAAATCCCGCAGCGCGACGACGTAGCGATCGACCTCGATGAACCAGTCCTGGTCGTCAGCCAGCATTTCCAGATGCACCGCTTCGGCACAGACGCCGTGCACGGGCGACCAGTGTATCGCCGCCTGCTGCACCGCCCAGACGGCATGCCCGGTAGCCTGCGCGGCGCGCATCATCGCGACACTCGTATCCTTGCAGGCCTTCAGCGACGGCAGCGGGTCGACAATGAATGCTATGCGCATGATATCAGCTCCTCTCGTGGCGCGGTACGTTCGAGTTCAAGCGACGCGGCGAGCTGCGCCAGACGAGCCACCACGCCATAGGCGTAGAAGCGGTTCGGCGCCGCATCAGGGTTCTGGCAGTGATCGGGCAAGGAGCAACTGGTCTCGAAGGCGAGTGGCTCGAAGTGCATTCCCGGTGCATTGAGGTTTTCGTCCTTGCCACGACCGCTGTGCACGCGGTAAAACCCCCCGACGACAAAGCGGTCGATCATGTAGACCACCGGTTCGGCGACTCCTTCCTCCACTCCGCTGCCCACCCGCTCGTAGGTATGCACCCCTTCCTGGATGATCACCTGCGACACCGCCAGGCCTTCCTTGACAACTGACATCTTGTTGCGCTGTCGGCGACTCAGACCGGTCACCTGGGAAGCGTCCTTGACCGTCATCACGCCCATGCCATAGGTGCCGGCGTCGGCCTTGACGACCACATAAGGGGTCTCGTCGATGCCGTATTGCCGGTACTTCTCCCGGATCAGGCCGAGTACCGCGTCGACGTTGGCTGCCAGGCAGTCCTCGCCCTGCCGCTCATGGAAGTTGACGCTGTCGCAGACTGAAAAGTAAGGGTTGATCCGCCACGGGTCGATCCCGACCAGTTTGGCAAAGTTGCCCGCGACCTCGTCGTAGGCGGCGAAGTGGTTGGACTTGCGGCGCAAGGCCCAGCCCGCGTGCAGCGGCGGCAGGACGAACTGCCCGTCGAGATCCTGCAGGATCTCCGGGATGCCCGCTGACAGGTCGTTGTTGAGCAGGATGGCGCAAGGATCGAAGTCCGCCAGCCCAAGCCGGCCAGCGCTGCGCCGCAGGGGCTCGAGGAGCAGCATCGCACCGTCAGGCAGGGCAACCGTCGTCGGCTTGTCAATCTCCGGCAGCAACGAACCTAGGCGCACCTCAAGTCCGGTCAGGCGCAGGATCGCCGCGATCTGGGCCACATTCTGCAGGTAAAACAGGTTGCGCGTGTGGTTCTCGGGAATCAGCAAGAGCTTCCTGGCGTCCGGGCAGATGCGGTCGATGGCCGTCATCGCGGCCTGGACGCAGAGCGGCAGGAAGGTGGCAGCCAGATTGTTGAAGCCGCCCGGGAAAAGATTCATGTCCACCGGTGCCAGCTTGAAACCCGCGTTGCGCAGATCGACCGAGCCGTAGAAGGGCGGCGTATGCTCCTGCCACTGACCGCGCAGCCAGCGTTCGATCGCCGGCATGGCGTCAAGGAAGCGGCGCTCGATCTCCAGCAGTGGGCCGTTGAGGGCAGTCGTCAGGCGTGGAACCATGGGCTCATCTCCTCCCCGCGAACACCAGGCGGCGCCGGGGATACTTGGTGGCGAAGCATGCCGCAGCGGCAGCGGACGCCGCTGTTCAATTGGCTATTTTAACACCGCGACCGGGCGCGAACGCCCGGAACGACTCGGGCAGCGGCGTCTGCTCAAGGCTGCGCTGGGCAAACAGGAAGCGGCCGTCGCAGACGAAACCGAGGTCAGCCCAGTCGACCGCATTCAGCGCGGCAGCCAGTGCCTGCACATCGACTGCCGGGTCGTGCGGAAAAATCGCCAGCACCGATCCGTCATAGTTCGTACACGGGTGTACGAAGAAGGGCTGCAAACGGCGCGTCTTGTTGTTCACATAGACCCGTGGCTGCTGCGACTGGTGGTAGCCACGGCCCCATTGCCACCAGTTGGACTCGTCAAAAGGCCGAATGCGGCGGGCGATCAGCCGTTCCCTGTACGGCAGCAGCACCGCCGGCGGCGGCTGGCCCGGCTCGCACCAGAGCATGCGGCGGGTTTCACCGCTGCTCACCGTCGCCGAGCAGACGAAGCTGCGATTGCCGTACGCCTCGCTGGCGTAGAGTTCATCGGCACCGGACACGGCACCGACCTTGACAAAGGCAATGTCGGCCAGTTGCAGTCCGTAGTCACCGCGGGTGAACAGGAGGTGCCCACCGCTCTCGACAAAGTGACGCTCCTCCCACTGCAGCCGCGCCAGGCCGCGCAGGCCATCAGCAACGCCCTGCGCCGCATAGCGCGTCCGCCGCGAGAAATTGTCGCGCTCGTAACGCCAGATGGCGCAATTCGGCGTCGCGTCGTCGAACAGCCGTGAATCGCCGAGGTCGACGAAATCGGTGATCGTTCCCGCCGCGTGGAGCAGCCGGTTCAGCGGCACCGCGGAAGTCGCCTTGACGAAATCGCGTGGCGTGATGAACACCAGTTCACCGCCCGGCGCCAGATGCCGCAGACACTTTTCGATGAAGAAGAGGTAGAGGTTGGCGCGCCCGTCGAGCACGCTGCGCCTGACCAGCCGGCGCGTCGCAGTGGCGATTTCCCGATAGCGTACGTAGGGCGGATTGCCGATGATGGTCGCGAAGGCCTCGTGTTCGGGCAAGGCAAAAAAATCCATCACGCGCGCCCCAGGCGGCGCGTGCCGCGGATCGATCTCGACGCCGAGCGCAAACGGAAAATGCTGCAGGAAAGCGCCGTCGCCACAGGCCGGCTCGAGCACCCGACCACAATTGCGGACCAGGGCAAGCATGGCATCGACGATCGCCGGCGGCGTAAACACCTGCCCCAGGCGACTGACGTCGTACTCGGTCGGCGCGGGAGAATTCGCCGTCATCGTCAGTCAGAAGCCAAGCCGGGCTGCGGCAGCATCCGGGCTGTCGGACCTGGCTGACCATCGGCGGCATGCCGGGATCGCTGCCACTACCGGCAAGCCCGCCGGCGTGGTCAGTCCGCCCGCCTTCACCGCCCGCCCCATGGCATCACCGGAACGGTCGAAATGCTGTTCGCCGGCGCACCATCGATCAGCTTGCGGCTGATCGCGAGATAGATCAGTGTTCGGTTGGCCTCGTCCCACATCCTGACAACACGCGTCTCCTTGAACAGGATCGAGGTGTCGTCCGAAAAAATGGTGGCGTCTTTCGGCAATTTCGCCGGCAGAGTGATCGGACCGGTCTGTCGACAAGCCAGCGAGAACTGCGAGGGATCCTGCGCCAGACCGAAAGACCCCTTGACACCACCGGTTCTCGCCTGGCTGACGTGGCAGGTCACTCCCGACACCTGCGGATCAGGAAAACTCTCGACGCAGACCCGGTGATTGGCGCCGACCAGCTTCCACTCGGTGGTCACGCAACCCACCTGCTCCGCCAGAGCCGACCCGCTGCCGAAACAGGCAACGCCCCAGATGGCCAGCTGCCGAGCCAGCGTCCATTGACTGCTGCTCATCCGATGCTTCCTCCTGCCGGCAAGTCGCGGTCATTCATCAATCATCACTCCGGATACGCTGCAAGCGTCACATTGGTCATTGGTCCGACCGGCGAACCGCGCCGCGCACGCAAGGCGAGATGTCGCGCCTCGGAAACCAGCGTCTTGACCCGGTTGCGGACGGTCCCCTTGATCGTCACGCGGGATCCTTGTGTCGCGATCACCGCCCGCAGCGACTCCGCGTCGCGCAGACCAATGATCTGAACGCCCTTGCCACTCGCCAGGCGTTTCATCTGTTCGAGCGGGAAAATCAGCAATCGACCATCTTCGGATAATGCGGCCAGATGATCCTTGCCGGCAAGCCTCACCGGCGGCAGGATGGCGGCGCCCTCTTCGACGGTCAGGAAGGCCTTGCCGGCCTTCTGGCGCGAGAGCAGATCGCCGAAGGTGCAGATGAAGCCGTAGCCCGAGGTCTTGGCGACCAGCAGTTCGTCCTCCGGCAATCCGGTCAACACATGCGCGATCTTGCCGCCCGCCAGCTCGACGAACGACGACAGCGGCGCGCCCATGCCGCGACCATCCGGAAGACTGGCGATCGGTACGGTGAACGCGCGTCCTTCGGTCGAGACGATCACCAGCGAGTCGACCGAACGGCACTCCTGCGCCGAACCGGCGCGGTCGCCATCCTTGAAGACCACCCCCGACAGGTCCAGACCATGCCCCTGCCTGACCCGCGCCCAGCCCTTCTCGGAGATGATCACGGTGACCGGCTCGTCAGCAACGGCGGCCACCTCCGAGCGCGAAGCGGTTGCCGCCGGCTGGATGATCGTCCGCCGGGCATCGCCATGCTTCTCGGCATCGGCCTTGATCTCGCGGATCACCTGCCGGCGCAGCAGCGTATCGCTGCCAAGCAACTTGAGCAACCCTTCCCGTTCGCCGCGCAGCTTGGCGAGTTCCTGCTCGATGCGGATTCCCTCGAGCCTGGCCAGCTGGCGCAGGCGAATTTCCAGGATATCTTCGGCCTGCCGATCCGAGAGCGTGAAACGTGCGATCAGCGCCGCTTTCGGCTCGTCGGATTCGCGAATGATCCGGATCACCTCGTCGATGTTGAGGAAGACGATGTGCCGGCCTTCGAGAATGTGGATGCGGTCGTCAGCCTTTTGCAGACGGAACTCGGTGCGCCGATGCACAGTCCGGATGCGGAAGGTGCACCACTCGCCGATCAGATCGGCCAGGGATTTCTGGCACGGCCGGCCATCGATGCCGACCGCGACCAGGTTGATCGACGCCGAGGTTTCGAGACTGGTATGCGCGAGCAGCAGCGCCACGAACTCCTGCCGATCAATCCGCGAGCTGCTCGGCTCGAAGACCAGACGCACATCGTCATCCTTGCCCGACTCGTCACGCGCCCGATCGAGCTGCGAGGCCATCAGCGCCTTCAGCTGCGCGACCGACTGCTCGATCGCCTTCTTGCCCGGTTTAGGCTGTGGATTGAGCAGCGCGCCGATCTCGGCAAGTACCTTGGCCGACGAAACACCGGGCGGCAACTCCTTGAACACCACTTGCCACGCCCCGCGCGCCATCTCCTCGATCTCGTAGCGCGCACGCACGCGCAGGCTGCCGCGACCGCTGCTGTAGGCCGCAGCGATGTCGCCCGGCGACGAAATGATCTGTCCGCCGCCGGGGTAATCCGGCCCGGGAATGTACGCCATCAGTTCGCTGACCCCGGCTGCCGGCTGCTCGATCTTGTGGATCGCTGCCGCCGCCACCTCGCGCAGGTTGTGTGCCGGCATTTCCGTAGCCATGCCGACAGCAATTCCCGAAGCACCGTTGAGCAACAGGAACGGCAGGCGCGCCGGCAGGAAGGCCGGCTCATCGAAGGAACCGTCGTAATTCGGCTGGAAGTCGACCGTGCCTTCGCCGAGCTCGCCGAGCAGCAGTTCGGCGATTGGCGTCAGGCGCGCCTCGGTGTAGCGCATCGCCGCGGCGTTGTCGCCATCGCGCGAGCCAAAATTGCCTTGGCCATCGACCAGCGGGTAACGCAGCATGAAGGGCTGCGCCACCCGCACCATCGCGTCATAAGCCGAAGTGTCGCCGTGCGGGTGGTACTTGCCGATCACGTCCCCGACGACGCGGGCCGACTTGACCGGCTTGGCCGTCGCGGACAGCCCCAGTTCGCGCATCGCGAAGAGGACGCGACGCTGCACCGGCTTCAGGCCATCCTTGACGTCCGGCAGCGCGCGGCCCTTGACCACCGCAATGGCGTATTCGAGGTAGTCGCGTGCCGCCGAGTCGTGCAGCAGGATGCTGTCATCGTCGTCGCCCGGTGGCTGTGTCGCTGCAGACGGCGGCACGGCCGGTGGTACCGGCGGCAGCTGCTTGTTCACCGGCAGGTCAGCAAACAGGTCTGGCGTCGAATCTTTCCTCACCTTCGGCTCACCCTCAGATTTCTGCGCCGATCAGGGCGCCGTTTTCTTCCATCCACGCCCGCCGGCCGGCGGATTCGCTCTTGCCCATCAACATGTTCATCACCGGCTTCGCCGTCTCGGCGCCAGGCATCCGGATGCGCATCAGGCGGCGCGTGTCGGGTGACATCGTCGTCTCCCAGAGCTGTTCGGGATTCATCTCGCCCAGCCCCTTGAAACGCGAGATCGAAACCGCCTCCGGCTTGATCCCTTCGAGGCGCAGGCGATCGATCGACGCCTCGAGTTCGGCGCTGTCGAGCGCATAAATCTTGCGCGGCGGACGCGTCTTGCCGAGGCCAGGCACATCCAGACGATAGAGTGGCGGCTGCGCAAAGTAGAGATGGCCACTGGCGATCAGCTTCGGAAAATGGCGGTAGAAGAGCGTGCACAACAGAACCCGGATATGCGAGCCATCGACATCGGCGTCGGTCATGATCACCACCTTGCCGTAGCGCAGATTGGCCAGTACCGAATCCGGCGCGTTTGCCTGGTGCGGGTCGATGCCCAGCGCCACCGCAATGTCGTGCACCTCGCGGTTGGCGAACAGGCTGCCGGCTTCGACCTCCCAGGTATTCAGTACCTTGCCGCGTAGCGGCAGGATCGCCTGCAGCTCCTTGTCGCGTCCGGATTTCGCCGAGCCGCCGGCCGAGTCACCCTCGACGAGAAAGATCTCGTTGCGACTGACGTCCTCGCTTTGGCAATCGGACAGCTTGCCGGGCAGGATCGCCACCCCCGACTGCTTGCGCTTCTCGACCTTCTGACCGGCCCGCGTGCGCGCCTGCGCTGCCCGAATGGCCAGCTCGGTGATCCGCTTCGCCGCATCCGGGTGCTCGTTGAGCCACAACTCCAGGCTGTCTCGCACCATGCGCGCCACCAGCGCCACCGCATCGCGCGAGTTCAGCCGCTCCTTGGTCTGTCCCTGGAACGAGGGATCGAGCATGCGCACCGCGAGCACGAAGCTGGCGCGCGCAAAGACGTCCTCAGCGGCCAGCTTGACCCCCTTCGGCAACAGCGCGTGGTGCTCGGCGAAGCTGCGTATGGCGTCGAGCATCGCCTGCCGCAAGCCGACCTCGTGCGTGCCGCCGGCCGTCGTCGGGATCAGGTTGACGTAGGATTCGCGCGCCACCCCGCCCTCGGCCGTCCAGCAGATCGCCCAGGCGGCGCCCGAGCCGACGGGAAAGTTCTCGTCTCCCTTGCCGGCGTATTTCTCGCTGCTGAACACCGGCGCCACCGCCTCGCCGTCGAGTTGCTCGACCAGATACTGCTGCATCCCCTGGGCGAAACACCACTCGCTGCTGGCGCCGTCCTCGACGGTCAGTGCAACCTGCAGCCCGGGCAGCAGCAGTGCCTTGCTGCGCAACAGACGTTCGAGCTGCGGCAGCGGAACGTTCGGCGAGTCGAAGAAAGCCGGGTCCGGCCACGCCCGCACCCGCGTACCGCTCGCTCGCTTCGGGGCATCGCCGACCCGCCGCAGCGGCTCGATGACCTGACCCCCGGCGAAAGTCATCTGATGCCGCGCCCCGTCGCGAACGACCTCGACCTCGAGCCGGGTCGACAGGGCATTGGTCACCGAAACGCCAACACCGTGCAGACCGCCCGAGAAGCGATAGGCCGAAGCCTGGTCATCCTTGTTGAACTTGCCGCCAGCGTGCAAACGGGTAAACACCACTTCCACCGTCGGCACCTTTTCCAGCGGATGCATTTCCACCGGAATGCCACGGCCATCGTCCTGGACGGTGACCGAATGATCGCGATGGAGGGTAACGGCGATGCGCTTGCAATAGCCGCCGAGCGCCTCATCGGCAGCGTTGTCGATCGCTTCCTGGATGATGTGCAACGGGCAATCGGTCCGCGTGTACATCCCGGGACGATGGCGCACCGGCTCCAGTCCCTTGAGGACAGCGATCGACTCTGCGGTGTAGCTCATGACTCCAATATCTCCAGCAGGCCGCCTCGGCAGATTGCACGCCGGCGGCCATGAACGGTTTCTTGTCGTGGAAGCTTGCCGCGGTGCAGGCGGATCGGCGAGAGCCGGCTTTCTGCCACAAGCTCACCAGGCCAGTCAAAACCGGGCAACGCCAGAGGGAGGCCTGGCGCCCTGAGCTTCGAGGTGCGGAGTGTACTACCGAATACGACCGAATACGACCGAGGCGCTGAGGCAGACTCATTCGTCGCCACGATCCCCGATCAGTCGGCAATCCGTAGTTGCTCCGGTTGCAGAATCAGAAAACGCGCAAAGCGGTCGTCATCCCGGCTGCCGTCGTCACTGACGATGATGATGCACTGCCGGCCATCGATGACCGCCGGGCTCACCCCCTCGGCATGCCCGAAACCGGACAGGCCGGCAACACTGACCCGGCGCGGGCGATCGTCGCTGCCTCCACGCCAGAACCAGAGCTGGAATTCAACCTGTTCGCGGGCAACGGGACCGGCGACGACCAGATAGCCGGCAAGAAAGGGCACCCAGGACATGCCGCGAATGCCGTTGCCACCCAGATCGAGTGTCGTCAGGGTGACGCCGATCCGCGGCCGCTCTTCGGCATCAAAGATGGCACCCGGATTCTCGATGCTGGCGATGATCGCTCGCTGGTCGAGCAGCGGACTGCGAAATCCAATCAGCAGGCGCCTCTGGTCGGCGCTCATTGCCAGGGCCTCGATGTTCAACCCGCCCACGCTCTTGACTTCGCGTATCCCGGCAGAAGCGGCCAGTTCCGGATGAGCGGCCGTCAGATCGCGCTTCAGGCTGCCGACCACCCTCGGATCGACAACGTTGTCGCCTTCGATGCGGAAGCGCACCAGTCTTTCCCTGGATTTCCGCTCATCGCCGTCGCTGTCGCGGGAATGCGAGGTGATGGCGTAGAGGTTGCCCGCGCGATCGGCAGTGATGCCTTCGAGGTCGTCAAGCTCCCAGAAGTCGCCGCGACCCCACGCCCAGAAAGGGGCGCTCAGGGCCGTGTGACTGACTTGGCCGCCAGTGATACGGAGGAGACTCAGCGCATGCTGCTCTTCGTCCTCGACAACGAGAAAGCGGCCGTCGGCAAGTTGCTGGATGCCGGACGGCTCGTAGACCCCGGTCAGGGGTTGAAAGATCGGCAGGTCATTTGGCGGCATGGCGGTCCCCAATCACGATTGCCGGCGCCACCGGTGCGGCGCAAGGCGCCCCCGGGCGCACCGCTCCGGCTGCGCCGAAAAGGCAAGGCTTGGCAAACCCGCGCCCCTTGGGGCCGGTGTCCATGGCGCGCTCAGTCGCTGCCTCCGGCTGTCGAGCGCTTGCGGAGGCGTGTGGCCAGTCGATAAGTGTCGTCGCTCGCACTGGGCAGGACGGCGAATGTCCGGTCGGCGCTGGCTGTGGCAAAGCGCTTGCCATCCGCGCTGAAGGCAACCTCGCTGACGGATCCATTGTGAATGGCCATCGTTTTGACGGGTGCACCGGAATGCGCGTCGTACAGGCGAACCGCCGAGTCCTCGCAGGCCACCGCGACCTGCTTGCCGTCAGCGCTGAAAGCGACGGAATAGCAGTATGTATTTGACGGCAACTCGATCGATTTCTGCGGATTCGCCGTCGACCGGACCAGATCCGCATAGGGCCAGAGGTACAACGCTCTCGGCGCCAGGGCAGCCAGTCGGCCTCCGTCAGGGCTGATGGCGACGTCGCCGAGGCGAACCCCATTCAACGAGATTTCCCCGAGTTCCTCGCCAGCGCGACTCCAGCGCCTGAGCGATCCTTCGCTGCTCACAGTGACCAGCGTTGCATCGCCCGGGTGAAATGCGACGGCCATGATCTGCGAAAACTTCTCCGCGCGCACCTTGGGAAGAAGCACGGGATCTGACTCGGCACCGGAATCGTTCCAGCGGTAGAGGCGCGCATGGCCATCGGCGCACGCCGTAGCCAGGTAAGCGCCGTCCGGGCTGAAGGCAACATCGCGCAATTGGTCCCCGTGTCTGGCGACAAACTCCAGGGATTGTCCCGTCGCGACATCCCACAGGCGAACGGTGTTGTCGAAGCTGGCCGTTGCCAGGCGTCTGCCGGTCGGGTCAAATGCGACGCGATACACCTCACCCTTGTGCCCGCTCAGGGTGAAGCGCAACGCCGGAAGGTCGCCGAAAACGTCCCAGATCTTGGCGCTGCCGTCGGCCGCCGCCGTCGCCACCACCATGCCATCCGGGCTGAAGGCGACACCATGCACCGGCGCGGTATGGCGGCTGATGTCCCACACCTTGACCAGGTTGTCCCGTCCACCGCTCGCCACGTGTCGACCGTCGGCGCTGAACGCCACTGCCTCGACCCAGCCGCGGTGTCCCTTGAGCACCAGCAGACTCTCACCGGTGGCGCTGTCCCAGATTCGCACCGTCTGGTCGCCGCTAGCGCTCGCGATGCGCGATCCGTCCGGGCTGATGACGATGTCGCGGACGCGGCCGGTGTGGCCCGCAAGGACATCGATGTCCCACGGGACATCGATGCGTTCCCGGCCGGAAACGGCATCCGCGGCAAGCATCTCGTCGAGTTCGCCTTTCGCCGGCTCGAAGATGCGAATGCGGTTGTCCCGACCAGCGACCACGATCTTCCTGCCATCCGCCGCAAATTGTATGGCGTCCCCCGGTTGCCGATTCGGCAGGCTCAGCAGACGCTTCCCGGTGGCGATGCCCCAGACCTCGGTATGGGTTCTGTCGGCTGCGCCTTTTTCGACGCTGACCGTCGCCAGACAGCACCCATCGGGGCTGAAGGCCAGCCCCATCACCCACGCCCCGCCCAGGTCGATCACCGACAGCGGCTGATCGGTCGGGGATTGCGGATCCCAGACCTTGATCAGGCGTTCCTTTCCGTCCACGCCCTGACCCGCTGTGGCCAGCCGCTGACCATCGGCACTGATGGCAACCGCGTCGTAGATCAGGCTGCCGTGTTCGAATGCCTTCGCAACCTCCGACCTGGCGAGATCCCAGACGTGGGCGGCCTTGCCCGAGGTCACGAGCAACCTGGCATCGCTGCCGAGGAAGGACACCGTTCGCACATCCTGCTCAAAACTCAGGTTCGGGGCCGACGCGTCCGGCCCGTCGGCGCTCAAGCTCCACACCGTCGCCTTGTGATCCCGGGTACCGACCGCAATCCTGTCAGAACTCGGGCTGAAAGCGACATCCCATACCCAGTCGCCGAAATCGGCGGTCCTCGGCTCGTATCCCGTGGCGAGTATCGCCTGGCGCAGCGCATCCTCGGCCTCGGGGGTTGTCGGCAGGAAGAATCGGCGCGTCTCGTCGACCGCCGCAATGGCGACGTCCAGCGCCCGCGCCGGGTCCGTCTGCGCAATCGCGGCGACGCGGGCGGCGCGCGCGTTTGCCTCGGCGCGGTGATGCTGGGTGAAGGAATACAGCCAGCCGGGAACCGTAATCAGTGCGAAGGCCGAGGCAACCACCAGCAGGCGCCGCTGCCTGCGGCGGCGAGACTCCTCCTGCTGTTGTCTGCTGGCCGCTGCGCGCTCCTGCTTCTCCACATAACGATTGCGCCAATCGACCAGCGCCGCTGCAAGCACGTCATGATAAATCTCGTAGTAAGTTGCCTCGGGCTGGTCGATCGCCGACGCCGTCGTGCGCAGGATGCGCTGTTCCGACAGGGCTTGCAGAACCTGCAGCACGTGCTCCCTGAGCGGACCGGCCCAGCCCATGAGGTCTTCGCGAGCGCAGGCCACCTTGCTCCCGCTCGGCGTGACGAGGCGATCGAAGAAGGTGGCGCATACGGCCTGGCTGGTTTCGTCCAGGCGCGACATCACGGCACTCAGATGGCTGCGCACGATTTCCTGCGCCCCGCCGAGGCGATCGAACGTGACCCGGCGCAGCACCCGGGATTGCCCGGCCATTTCCTGCGACCACAGGCGTGTCAGCACCAACTGCAGAAAAGGCGCTTCGACAAGCCCGTCCTCATTCCTCAATGACGCGCCGCCGGACTGGCGGGCCACGGACACGCGCCCGGCCCGGACCTGTTCGATCAACACCGACACCAGGTCGTCCTCGACGGAAACCGGCGGCGCGGAGGCGTTCTTGCGGTTCCACACCTTCAGGGGGCAACGAATGGCCTCCGCCGCGCCGTCGGCGTCGAGGTGCCTGAGGCGGAGGCGATTGCTCAGCAGGTTGGGGATGCGCTCCTGAAAGCGGTCCAGTTTTGCCAGGCTGTCCTCGCGCAGCGCGATGAGGAAGCCGACATCCACGTCCTCCCGGTTGATCGCGCGCGCAAGCTGCGCCTCGAAGGAGGTCGGCGCGTTCGCTTTTTCGTGGTAAAGAAAGTATTCCTCGAACTGATCGAGGATGACCAGAACGGTTTCGCGCGCACGCGCGCAACAGGCACGCAAGAGTTCGTCCAGCGGCAGGTCCTCCGCCGGCAAATCCGCGTCCCCGACGCAATTCTTCACAGACGCGATACAGGCCCGGGCCAGCCTTTGCTGAAACTCATCGCCGACCCACTCACGGAAGACGACAACGGGAATCCGGGGCCGGTCGCGACGAAGTTGCGGAACGACGCCCGCCATCAGTACCGAACTCTTGCCGACGCCGCTGGACCCATAGAAGACCGTCAGCGGCGACGCCAGCACGTTGGCGATGATGATGCGCTGATCCTTTTCGCGCCCGAAGAAGTACTCGCGGTGCTCCTCTAGAAACGGCTGAAGACCGACGTACGGACAGGTGTCAAGGTCGCGCGCTGCGGTCATCTGGGCGCCCTCGCCCGCAATTTCGTGACGAACTCGTCGATCGCGATCTGGAAGGGATAGACCCCGCGCCGCCGCCAGAGTTTGACTTCGAGTTCCGAAATCTGCTCATCGACGGCCCACGAGGGTATTTCCTCATCGGCGTCCGCCGTGGTGCGGCGCGCGAAGTACCGACTCAGACTGCGGATCGCAACACGCAGGTTCCAGTCATGCAGGCAGCAGCCGACGAAGAGCAGACTGCGGTCACGGAGATACGCGAAGAAAAGCGACGGAATCGCCGACTTGGCCGCCACCCGCGAGAGGAACTCCACGTGGTCGTCCTCGGTAATCACGAACCCGTCCCATTCGTCGTTTTCCGGGCGTACCGAGCCGTGCATCTTGAAGATCACCGTCGTCGTCGCCAGATCGATGTCCAGTTCGTTCGGCGCCGGCGCCCGCGGCTGAGTTTCGCCGTGAGGCCACCAGAGGACGGCGCTGGCCAGATCCTTGCGGTCGGCGGGATAGATCACCAGATCGTAAGGCTTGCCGGCCGCGCGGAATGCCTGTTCGATCAGGGTGTCGAAGCCAGTGCTCAGAACCAGAAGCGGAACAGGCACCTCAGCGAGAAGACGGTACAGCGGAGGAACGCGGATTCCGGAATCCGCCTGCGGAACCAGGATCTGGCGCAAGCGCTCGCGCAGCGCCGGGCGGCCCTGGAAAGTCTCATAGTAGGAGGAAATCTGCGCGAGATCGTCATCGTGCTCGTGCAGCGCCATATCTTCCGCGAGGACGTGCGACAGCTCGACGCCGCTGGGAAGGAAGATCTCCGGCGCACTGCCGGCAACCGCGTCGGGCGAGCGCCCCACGGACATCGCGCGGTTACCGATGAACAACACCACGCGTCCCTTCCAGAGGGCGCGGGCGATCTCGCCAAACGGCGGCGGTGCCTTTTCCGATGAGCGCGTTTGCTCCTGTGCCTGCCCCGCAAGCCGCTGCTGCACATAGGCGCGCAGGTCGTTGCGCAGATGGTCGCGGAAGGCTTCGGGCGAATCGTACTCGGCGAATGCGCCGCGCAACGAGCCATCCAGGTTCTTGAAGCGGTCGAAGAACTGCCGCACGCGCCCGCGCTGTTCGAGCCTGGACGCCGCATCGGGCTGGTCGGGATCGATGGAGACGGCGCTGGTGCAGCGATAGACCAGAACATGCGGTGGCGAAACGGGTGAATTGCCGTGCAGCGCATCCTCGTACTCCCACTCGCTACCCGACAGATAGGCCGAACCATCCGCCCTGCGGAAGGTATCCGGCAACGGGGTGCCCATGCGCGACCACAGGATGACGATGACCACGTCGCATTGGGAGGGCTTGGGCAACCCCCGATTCACCGCTTCCTGCGGTGTCAGGGTTGCCGGCATGGCCGCCGGCGCGGCCGGGTCGTCCCAGCGCACCGCCTCGCATGTCACCAGCCCGCGCAGGAGAGGATCCTTCGGGATCTCCTGCTCGACCACCTCCTGCGCCAGTGCCCTTTCCCTGGCAACGTCTCCTGGCGACGAAATGAAAAAGCGGAGGTGCACGTGTGGTTGATCTCCATGTCCTGGGTCCCGAATTGACTGTAGCACCGAAGAAGGGGAATTACAAAGGACGGCTGGCAATCCGCGCGATCCAAGCTCAGAAATCCCGCTGCCCTTTTCCAGGAGTAATCAGGGCCATCGAATCGTGGTCAATCGTCGCGTTGACGAGCGCACGTCATGAAAACCGCCAGGGACGAAGTCCCAGAAGAGGATAGGCCAGCGGGCTGGCTCTCTTTCTCCTTCCGGATCTCAGATGACACAGAATGCGTCGAATCCATGCGCCGGGATCTGAAACTGATGACCGAAGAGCGCAACGAGCTGGTCCATCATTTCCTGCCGCGGTGGCAGCCTGATTTCCCCGACAAGATGACTGGAACCTTAGCCTACCTCAACGCCCAACGCGAAAAGATGCTGCCGATGCATGAGCATCCAAGTTTGTTATCGGGAGACAGCTCGCATAGGTTTTTTCGGGGACAACATACAAAATTGCTCATTGCAACCTCAAAGTGCCGAAAAGGGTCGATCCCGGTAGAGCATGCAGCGCTGCGAATTAGCTATACTGTCCCCAGAACCCGACCCGGGGAGAAAAGACTGACCGGTCCGCGCCCGCGAGGGGCGCTGTCCGGCGCCAATAACGCTCGAAGCTGCTGTATTGGTCAACATTCAACGCACAAGGAATGCATGCTTCATGATCAAGATTGATTTT
>ERZ761603.1203-NODE-1203-length-19817-cov-40.246584_pt1 | contig 19817 bp, 20 predicted proteins | sample MGYA00511879_ERZ761603 | MGnify/ENA primary metagenome ERZ761603 (study PRJEB28899, sample SAMN02850040) | bioreactor sludge metagenome | biome: EBPR Sludge; feature: EBPR Bioreactor; material: flocular biomat | place: Australia: Thorneside Wastwater Treatment... | reverse complement strand
TCTGGTCGTAGCCATCCTTGAACTGCTGCAGTTCGGTGACCATCGTGTTCCAGCGACCCTTGGTGATGCCGATGGTGAACATGATGAAGAAGGAGTAAAGGCCGCACTTTTCAACGATGATGCCGTGTTCGGCGAGGTATTTGGTGACGATGGCCGCCGGGATGCCCCAGTCGGCGAATGCTCCGTCTACGTCCAGTCCCGGGGTGATGATCGTCGCCTTGATCGGGTCGAGCATGTTGAAGCCTTCGGCCAGCATGCCGAAGCCGTGCCAGCGTTCACCGGGCCTGAGGATCCATGCCGAACGCCCTTCGAGGCCTTCGCCGGACAGGTCATCCGGCCCCCAGACCTTGAACCACCAGTCGGTTCCCCATTCCTTGTCGACCTTGCGCATCGTACTGCGGAAGTTGAGTGCCTCGGCAATCGATTCGTCGACCAGGGCCGTTCCTTCGGGCGCCTCCATCATCGCTGCCGCGACGTCACAGGAGGCGATGATCGCGTATTGCGGCGAGGTCGAGGTATGCATCAGGTAGGCCTCATTGAAAACGTCGCGGTCGAGTTTTCGCCCTTCGGATTCCTGCACCAGGATTTGCGAGGCCTGCGAGAGCCCGGCCAGCAGCTTGTGGGTCGATTGCGTCGAGAAGATCATCGACTCCTTGCAGCGCGGACGGTCGGCGCCGATGGCGTGGTAATCGCCATAGAAATCGTGGAAGGCGGCGTGTGGCAGCCAGGCCTCGTCGAAATGCAGCGTATCGATCACCCCGTCGAGCATCTCCTTGATTTCCTCGACGTTGTAGAGGATGCCGTCGTAGGTGCTCTGGGTGATCGTCAGGACGCGCGGCTTTGCCTGAACGGTGCGCGCGAACGGGTGCGCCGCGATCTTTTTCTGGATGTTCTCCCAGCGGAACTCTTCTTTCGGAATCGGCCCGATGATCCCGTAGTGGTTGCGTGTTGGCATCAGGAATACCGGGATGGCGCCGGTCATGATGATCGAATGGAGCACCGACTTGTGGCAGTTGCGGTCGACGATGACGATGTCGCCGGGTGCGACAGTCGAATGCCAGACGATCTTGTTCGAGGTCGAGGTGCCGTTGGTGACGAAGAACAGGTGGTCGGCATTGAAGATGCGGGCCGCGTTGCGCTCCGAGGCGGCGACTGGTCCGGTGTGGTCGAGCAATTGGCCAAGTTCCTCGACCGCGTTGCACACGTCGGCACGCAGCATGTTCTCACCGAAGAACTGATGGAACATCCTGCCGACCGGGCTCTTGAGGAAGGCCACGCCACCGGAGTGCCCCGGGCAGTGCCAGGAGTACGATCCGTCCTCGGCATAATGCGTCAGCGCCCGGAAGAACGGGGGCGCCAGACTCTCCAGATAGGCCTTGGCCTCACGGATGACGTAGCGGCTGATGAACTCGGCGGTGTCCTCGAACATGTGGATGAAGCCGTGCAACTCGCGCAGCACGTCGTTCGGGATGTGCCGCGAGGTGCGTGTCTCGCCGTAAAGGAAGATCGGGATGTCCTCATTGCGGCAGCGGATCTCCTTGACGAAGGCGCGCAGGTTGGCCACCGTCTGGTCCGACCGGCCGTGTCTGAAGTCCTCGTCGTCGATCGACAGAATGAAAGCCGAGGCGCGGCTTTGCTGCTGGGCAAATGACGTCAGGTCGCCATAGCTGGTGACGCCGAAGACTTCGAAACCCTTCTTCTCGATCGCCTTGGCCAGCGCGCGGATACCAAGCCCGCCGGTGTTCTCCGAACGGTAGTCCTTGTCGATGACGATGACCGGGAAATTGAAGTGCATGGGAAATCCAGTAGCTGGCTAATCAGGAGTGAGGGAACGAGTGCGTGTTGATCAGCAACGCACAGGCGACCGGCATGGCTGCCTCTGCTTCTTGTCAGGGGTCTTGCGGGCGAATCAGATCTTGGGCAGAGTGACGCCCCGCTGGCCCTGATACTTGCCGCCGCGATCCTTGTATGATGTTTCGCATTCCTCGTCCGATTCGAAGAAAAGTACCTGCGCAATGCCCTCGTTGGCGTAGATCTTTGCCGGTAGTGGCGTCGTATTGGAGAATTCGAGTGTCACATGTCCTTCCCACTCGGGCTCGAAGGGAGTCACATTGACGATGATGCCGCAGCGCGCATAGGTGCTCTTGCCGAGGCAAATGGTCAGGACACTGCGTGGAATACGGAAATATTCGACGGTGCGCGCCAAGGCAAAGGAGTTCGGCGGGATGATGCAGAAATCGTTCTTGACCTCGACGAAGGAATTCGGGTCGAAGTTCTTCGGGTCGACGATCGTCGAGTTGAGGTTGGTGAACAGCTTGAATTCGTCCGAGCAGCGAATGTCGTAGCCATAGCTGGAGGTGCCGTAAGAGACGATCCGGCGGCCATCGACCTCGCGCACCTGGTTGGCTGCGAAGGGTTCGATCATGCCGTGCTCTTCCACCATGCGGCGGATCCACCTATCCGATTTGATTGACATTGCTGGCTACCCGAACACCGCCGAGACGCTAAAGGCCGTCATTCTACGGTGTCCGGGCGACGGATGAAACCGATCCGGTACGCGGGCACCGGGTGATGAGGAGCGGTCTGGCGGGTCAGGTATTCTGGACGACGATACTCGGAAACTTGGCACTCATGTCGCGCGCCCGCTCGGCGACCTTGACCGCCAGGCGGCGGGCGATCGTCCGGTAGATCTCGGCGGCCCGCGAATCCGGTGCACCGACCACCGTCGGTGTGCCGGCGTCGGTCAGTTCACGGATCGAGAGTTCCAGCGGCAGCGCTCCGAGAAACTCGGTGCCATAGTCGGCGCACATCTGCCTGCCGCCGCCGTGGCCGAAGATGTGTTCTTCATGACCGCAGTGCGCACAGATGTGAATGCTCATGTTCTCGACCAGACCGAGGATCGGGATGCCGACCTTCTCGAACATCTTGAGGCCCTTGCGTGCGTCGATCAGGGCGATGTCCTGGGGTGTCGTGACGATCACCGCACCGGTGACCGGTACCTTCTGTGACAGGGTGAGCTGGGTGTCTCCGGTTCCCGGGGGCATGTCGACCAGCAGGTAGTCGACGTCCTGCCAGTTGGTCTGCTTGAGCAGTTGCTCGAGTGCCTGGGTGACCATCGGGCCACGCCAGACCATCGGCGAATCGACGTCGATCATGAATCCGATCGACATGGCCTGCAATCCATGCGCCAGCAAGGGATCCATTGACACGCCGTCGGTGGACTCCGGCTTCTGGCCGATCAGTCCGAGCATCTGCGGTTGTGACGGGCCGTAGATGTCGGCGTCAAGGAGACCGACCGAGGCGCCTTCCTGGGCCAGCGCGAGTGCCAGATTCACCGCCGTCGTGCTCTTGCCGACCCCGCCTTTGCCCGACGCGATGGCGATGATGTTCTTCACTCCCGGCAGCGGTTTCAGACCGCGCTGCACGGTGTGGGCAACGATCCTGACGGTGAGATTGACTCTGATGTTGCCAACGCCCGGAATGCTGCGCAGTTTGCCGATCACCGAGTGACGGATTTCGTTGAGCTGGCTTTTCGCCGGATAACCGAGCTCGATGTCCAGCGAAACGTCCGCCCCGTTGACCTTGATGTTTCTCGCCGAACGTGTCGAAAGGAAATCCTTTCCAGTATTGTGGTCGATCAGATCCTTGAGTGCCGCCTGCACGGCTTCGTTTGTAATGGCCATTGGTCACAGCTCCTGTACATGATACCCGAGTAATTTGGTATAGTTTAGCGCAAAAAAAGGCAGAGCACATCTGCCGCGTGACCTCCTTTGGCAAACACGGCGTTTTGATCGCCCCACAGCGTCCGGTGAAGCTATGCTTTGTCGATCACTAGTCAAACTCCGGGCAGCAGCCAGAGAGTCTGGTTGCGGACCGCCATTCGCCGCATCGAAGCGAGTTTTCGGCGCTCCAGCGACACCCGCCTGATTCCCCTGCACCTGCCCGCGTTTCCGGCGGTGGACCTGTGTCTCAAGGACGGGTCCAGTCATCCGGCCGGCAGTCTCAAGCCTCGTTTGGCGCACCTCTTGTCTCCTCTCTGCGTTGTGCAACGGCTGGCTGTGGGGAGGCCGTACGGTGGTCGAAGCATCAACGGTTCGACGGCCATTTCCGAAGCGTACTTTGCCCGTTTCCTCGGGCTGCCGTTTGTGGTGGTCATGCCGGCGTCGACCTCGGCCGAGAAGATCGCAGAAATCGAGTTGCAGGGCGGGCGCTGCCATCTGGTCGATGACCCGATGGTGCTGCACAGCGAATCACGGCGCCTGGTCAACGAACCCGATGGTCACTACATGGATCGGTTCACCTATGCCGAGTGGGTGACCGATTGGCGCTCGAACAACAACATCTCCGAATCGATCTTCCAGCAGATACGACTCGAACGGCATCACTGCCGGAGTGGCTCGTCTCGGGCGCCGGTACCGGAGGCACGGTCGCAGTGTTGGTGTGAGCAACCGCGCGCAGTGCACGGCAGGTAAAGGGCTGCGCCTGGTTTTCTCGAGCGTCGCTGCCCGGATTCAGTCACCGGTCGGCGGAGTGTTCTGGCGAACCCAGTCACGCCAGGCAGCGAACACCTCCGGATGCAACGCGGCGATCACCGGGCGGCGCCAGACATCATCCTGGTCGTAGTCGTCGTGTGTCAGAGTGCACATCTGTCCGCCCGCCTCGCGCAGGATCAGGCTGCCGGCGGCATAGTCCCAGAGCATCTGGCCGCCGTGCAGGTAGAGATCGAGCCGGCCGGCGGCAAGGTTGCACCAGTCGAGGGTCGAACTGCCGAAATTGCGCTGCGAGTAGAATGGCGGGCTGACCGCGATCCGATCGGCCAGTTGCTTCGGAATACGCTTGAAGTCGACGCCGCCGACCGCGCGTCCAATGTCGGCAGTCACTTGGCGCAGCGGCAGTCGGCGACCATTCAGGTAGGCACCATTACCCTCGCGCGCATAGAACATCTCGTCGGTGATCGGATTGTAGGTGACCGCCAGACGTGCGCGTCGCCCGCTGATCCAGGCAACGGAGACGGCAAAACAGGGTAGCCCGTTGATGAAATTGGTCGTGCCGTCGATCGGGTCGATGCACCACAGGCCGGCTGTGTCATCGTTGCTATCCTGCCAGCGGGCACGCTGTGCTGCCGGGGACATTTCCTCGCCGATGATCGGGCAGCGGTGGATTTCGCTCAGCCGCCCCAGGAGAAACTGCTGTGCCGCGAGGTCGGCTTCCGAGCATAGCGATCCGTCATTCTTGCGCTGGCCATGGCTGACCCGCAGAAAGCGCGGAATGATCTCCCGCTGTGCCACCTCGCGCACCAGAGCGACGGTGGCGTCGAGCATCAGCTTGAGTGCGCTGTCTGCCTCGTGCATGCTCAATCAGTGACGCCACTTGATCGAGCAGCCGATGCTGGCGGTCTGCTCCTGCGGGCCTCGGCCAGTCGTGGCGACCATGCACATCGCCGCGAGCAACTCGCGACGCGCTGCGGGCGGTGCCGCCGTGCGGCCGCTGGAATCGAGCCGCCCGCGATACTGCAGTTGCAGATCGCGGTTGAAGCCGAAGAAGTCCGGCGTACATACGGCGCCATAACTGCGCGCCACTTCCTGCGTCGGGTCATGAAGGTATGGGAAGGGGAAGTCGAGCTGCTGCGCGATGCGTGCCATGTTTTCGAAGGAATCCTCAGGATACTCGGCCGCATCGTTGCTCATGATGGCGCCGACGCCAATGCCCAGCTTCTGCAGTTCGCGCGCATCGCGGCAGATGCGGTCGATGATCGCCTTGACGTAGGGGCAGTGGTTGCAGATGAACATCAGCAGCAGGCCATTCGAGCCGCGCAGCGTGGACAAGCTGTGGCGTGAGCCGGTGGTATCATCCAGCGCAAAGTCGACGGCTGGCCAGCCAAAGTCACAAACCGGGGTATTGAGCGCCATGCCGGAGGAGCCTCCAAACAACGAACATCAAACGGCGAAACTCTTATAATACCACGGTGAGCCATCCCCGCTTTCATTGCCCCATGCCGCTGGAGGTGGGCGCCTGTGCCGATCTTCCGGAGCGGGTGGCGCATCATGCGACCAGGGTGCTGCGCTTGCGGCGCGGCGATGTGATGACTCTGTTCGGCAGCACCGGTGGCGAGTATGCTGCGCGGATCGTTGCTGCCGAGCGGACACGGGTAAGCGTCGAAGTGCTCGGCTGGTGTGCGGTCGAGCGTGAGTCGCCGCTGTCGATCACCCTGGTGCAGGCGCTGCAGGCTGGCGAGAAAATGGATTTGACGGTGCAGAAGGCTGTCGAACTCGGCGTCCGGCGCATCGTTCCAGTGATGTCGAAGCGCGGTGTGTTGCAACTCGATGAGCAGCGCGCCCTGCGCCGGCTGGAACATTGGCGAAGTGTGGTGGTTGCCGCTTGTGAGCAGTGTGGGCGCAACCGGGTGCCGGAAGTGACGCTGCCCGAGCGCCTTGCAGACTGGCTGGCTCGCGTGCCCAGGGATGGGATGCTGCGGTTGATGCTGGCGCCCGCGGGGGCCCGCTCGCTGGCCAGCCTGTCGGCGCCGCCGGTTGACCAATCCATTGAATTGCTGATCGGTGCTGAGGGCGGGCTGGCAGTAGAAGAGGTCCAGTTGGCGGCTTTATCCGGCTTTCTGTCGGTTCGTCTCGGGCCGCGCATCCTGCGCACCGAAACGGCTGGCTTGGCGGCCCTGGCCGCAATTCAGGTTTTGTGGGGTGACTTCAAGGAGGAGACGACTGATGTTTGAATCGGCAGAACTGGGACACAAGATCGACAAGGAGACGTTCAAGGAAGAGGAGCCCAAGCTGCGCGCAGCGCTGCTTGACGCACAGGAACAGTTGCGGGAAAACGGTAGCTTTCCGGTGATCATCCTGATCAGCGGCGTCGACGGGTCGGGCAAGGGCGAGACCATCAACACGCTGTACGAGTGGATGGACCCGCGCTACATGTCGACGCGCACCTTTTCGGCACCTACGCAGGAGGAGCGGGAGCGTCCGTCGATGTGGCGTTTCTGGCGCGCGTTGCCGAAAAAGGGGCGAATCGGGATTGCCGCAGGTTCGTGGTATTCGTGGCCGATCGCTGAACGCATTGCCGGCGATCTTTCGCGATCCGATTTCGATCAGCGCATGGATGAACTCAACCGCTTCGAGGAGATGCTGGTCAACGAGGGCGCCTTGGTGCTCAAGTTCTGGATACATTTGTCGAAGGAGGCGCAGCGTGAGCGCCTGAAATCGATTGAAGCGAATCCGTTGACCCGCTGGCGAGTGACCAAGGCGAGTTGGGACCGGCTGAAGACCTACGACAAGATGCAGGAGGTGGCCGGGCATCTGCTGCGCACGACCAATACGCCCTGCGCGCCCTGGATCATTGTCGAAGGCACCGACGACCGTTATCGGAACCTGACGGTTGGCAGGACGATCCTCGAGTCACTTCAGAAGAGGCTGGCCGACAAGCGAGAACAGACTTCGCCGGTGGCGCCGCCATTCGCGCCCCGGTTCGATAGTCTCGATGTGCTGAACGCGCTGGACATGACGCAAAGCCTGGCGAAGAAGGACTACGAGACCGAACTCGCGACCTGGCAAGGACGCCTGGCGCAGTTGATGCGCCACCCCGAGTTCAAGAAGCGGGCGTTGATTCTTGCTTTTGAAGGTTCGGATGCGGCAGGCAAGGGCGGTGCCATCCGGCGGGTGATGTCGGCGATGGACGCCCGGCAGTATCAGATCATCCCGATTGCTGCGCCGACTGAAGAGGAGCGTGCGCAGCCCTATCTGTGGCGTTTCTGGCGGCACATGCCGCGCCTCGGACGGGTGACCATTTTCGACCGGACGTGGTACGGCCGCGTGCTCGTCGAGCGGGTCGAAGGGTTTTGCAGCCAGGCCGACTGGTTGCGCGCCTACTCCGAGATCAACGATTTCGAGCACGACCTCTGGCGTGCAGGCGGCATCGTTGTCAAGTTCTGGCTGCAGATCAGCGACGAAGAGCAACTGAGGCGCTTCGAGGAGCGCGCCAAGGTCGAGCACAAGCGTTACAAGATCACCGAGGAAGACTGGCGAAACCGGGAGAAGGCCGGGGCATATCACGAGGCGGTCTGCGACATGATTGACCGCACCAGTTCCGGAACGGCACCGTGGACGATCGTCGAGTCCAATGACAAGTATTTTTCTCGGGTCAAGGTCCTGCGAACGATCTGCGAACGACTGGAGAAGGAACTCAAGATCGATCTGACCAAGGAGCCGAGGATGGTGATCAGACGAGAGTCCAAGGCTGCGGCAACCGAGGAGTCGACCCCCGCCAAGGAAGCGCCTGCCGACGAAGCGCCTGCCACAGAGGCGCCGGGGTTAACCGACAAGGACACTCCGAAGACGAAGGCTGATCGCACCAAACCGTCCAAAGCCGCGCCGGCAAGGGAGGCGAAGGCGGAGAAGGCGCGCGAGAAGGATGGCCACCACAAGTGAGATGTCCGGCGATTTGAGTCCAGCCCAATTTGTTGCCTGGTTTCGATCGGTTGCGCCCTACGTCAATCTTTTTCGCGGCAAGACCTTTCTGATCGCCTTCGGTGGCAAGGCGATCGCCGGACAGCTGGCGCGTACGCTGGCCTATGATGTCAACCTGCTGGCTGCCCTTGGCGTGCGCCTGGTGCTGGTGCACGGCGCCCGACCGCAGATCGAGAAGCTGTTGCGTCAGCGGGGGCTACCGTCGGTCTATCATGGCAACTACCGGATAACCGACGCACAGGCGATCGGTTGTGTCATCGACGCGGTGGGCAGCATCTACGTCGAGATCGAGGCCCTGCTGTCGCAGGGCCTCGCCGATACGCCGATGGCCAACAGTACGATCCGCGTCGTTGGCGGCAACTTCATTACCGCCAAGCCGGTGGGTGTGGTGGATGGCGTCGATCTGCAGTATTCGGGGCAGGTGCGCAAGATCGACGGCGAGGGGATTCGCGCTCAGCTCGGTCTTGGCAACATTGTTCTCCTGTCCTGTGTCGGATCAAGTCCCACCGGCGAGATCTTCAATCTGGCAATGGAGGAGGTGGCGGAGGCGGTTGCCACCTCGCTGCTGGCCGACAAACTGATCTTTCTGACCGATAGTCCTGGTGCCACCGACATCGATGGCGCTCTGCTCGACGAACTGACCGTAGACGCGGCCGATCGGCTGGTCAGTCTCGGGGACTGGTTGTCGGCTGACCTCAGACGTTATCTGCCCTGTGCGGTGCGCGCCAGTCGTGCGGGGGTCGGTCGGGTGCACCTGATCGGTTATGACGAGGACGGTACGCTGCTGCGCGAGCTGTTTACACATGACGGCGTCGGCACGGTGATTACCCGTGAATCACTTGAGCAGTTGCGCGATGCGCGCCCCGACGATATCGGCGGCCTGGTGGCGCTGATCGAGCCGCTCGAAGAGGCCGGAACCCTGGTTCGCCGCTCGCGCGAGTTGCTCGAGCGGGAAATCACGCGTTTTTCGATCGTCGAACATGATGGTGTGATCGTTGGCTGCGCGGCGCTCTATCCCTACGGCGACGAGCAGGCCGAACTGGCCTGCCTGGCCGTTCATCCGCATTATCGCCGCTGGGGCTATGGCACACTGCTGATGAAGCGCATCGAGGTACAAGCCCGCGCCTCGGGCGTCAAACGCCTCTTCGTGCTGACGACGGTGACTTCGCAATGGTTCAAGGAGCGCGGTTTCACCGTTCGCCAGGTCGAGGATCTGCCGGCCGAGAAACGGCTTGTATACAACCTGCAACGCCGCTCGAACGTGTTGATGAAGGCACTTTGAGCGGCAGCGCGCGGCTGGTGGTCAAATGGCGGCGGCGGGGCAAATTCACCTGAACAAGCAAGGAGCTGATTACATGGCAAGAATGGTCAATTGCATCAAGCTCGGTCGTGAGGCCGAAGGTCTTGACTTTCCGCCCTACCCGGGCGAGTTGGGCAAGCGGGTTTTCGAGGCGGTCTCCAAGGAGGCCTGGCAGCAGTGGATCCGCATGCAGACCATGATCATCAACGAGAACCGTCTCAATCTGGCCGATGCCGCACACCGCAAGTATCTGGCCGAACAGATGGAGCGGCATTTCTTCGGTGGCGGCGCCGACCGGGTACAGGGCTACGTGCCGCCGGCCGCCTGACGCCACCTTTCGCGGCTGCCCCGGTCGGCGGCGGTCCGGCAAGGCCGGGCGAGCCAGCGGGCTCAATCGGCGGTCAGCGTCTGTACCCCGTTGCTCGTGCCAAGCAGGCAGACATCGGCCGGGCGACAGGCAAACAGCCCGTTGGTGACCACGCCGACGATCTGGTTGATGCGCGTTTCCAGGGTGGGTGGGTCGACGATGTGAAGCCCCCCCAGGTTGATGATCAGGTTGCCGTTGTCGGTAACGAAACCTTTGCGCAGCAGCGGTTCACCGCCGATACGCGTCAGCTCGCGCTGTACATGGGCGAGCGCCATCGGAATGACTTCGATCGGCAGGGCGAAGCGGCCCAGGACCGGTACCAGCTTGGACTGATCGGCGATGCAGACGAACTTGCAGGCGACGGCAGCGACGATCTTTTCGCGCGTCAGTGCGCCGCCTCCCCCCTTGATCATCTGCATTGCCGGATTGATCTCATCGGCTCCGTCAACGTAGATGGGCAGTTGCTCGACCTCGTTGAGATCGAAGACCGCGATGCCGTGTTGCTCCAGCCGTCTTTTCGTCGCTTCGGAACTTGCCACCGCACCGCGGATCCGGTGGCTGATCGTCGCCAATTCGTCGATGAAACAGTTGGCCGTCGAGCCGGTACCCACGCCGACGATTTCTCCTTCGATGACGTGGCTGATGGCGGCGCGTGCCACGGCCTTCTTGAGTTCGTCCTGGGTCATCGGTGGCCTCCGCCTTGGTCGAGGGGGTCATTGTAGCGAAGCCGCGGCCTCCCCGAAACGGGGAGCCGCCACGCTGGTCCATGCCGCTGCAGCCGTGGATGATTCCGCGTCGCTTCGTTTGTTGCCGCGGTTCTTGGTCGCAGAGCAGCCTCCTTGCAACGATGCCGGGCGTTCGCGCTTCAAAGCCGCCTGACGACGTCTTGCCAGGGTGCCGGGTGGAGCTTGGCCGGCGCCGTTCGACGAGGTGAGCGGTCAATTCGGTATACTGCGCGGCATTCGATGACGGCAAAGGGAATCGTGTGACTGAAGAGAGCCCGTTCAAGGGGCAAACCGGGTTGCGGCGCTTGTGGAATGCACTGCACTACTCGCGTGCCGGGCTGCGCGCGGCTTATCTCGCCGAAGATGCGTTTCGCCAGGAGGTGCACCTGGCGGCTCTGCTGGTGCCGCTGGCCTTCTTTCTCGCGCCCGGCGGTATCGGGCTGGCACTGCTGATCGGCAGTGTACTGCTGGTGCTGATCGTCGAGTTGCTCAATTCCGCCATTGAAGCCGCCGTGGACCGGATTTCTCTCGATCGCCATCCGCTCGCCAAGCGCGCCAAGGATATCGGCAGCGCAGCGGTGCTGATCGCCCTGCTCAATGTGCCCGTGGTCTGGGCCTGCGTGCTGTTCGGCTGAGTTTCGCCGCTGGTCTTCCGGTGCGGTCGTCTCAGGCGAAGCGCCGCAAGTGAGTCAGCACCGAGATCTTCGCACCCAGCCAGCCGAGGGCGCCACCGATGGCCGTGAGGGCCGTGATGTCCACCGCCGATAATCCCTGTAGTGTAAAGCTGGTGCCGTAGAGTTGCGCCAGTTCGGCGACCGGTGGCGTCAGCAGGTAGAAACCGCCGCCGACCAGAATGGCCGCACACAATCCACCCAGCGCACCCTGCAGCATCCCGAAATAGTGCAAGGGTCGTTGGATGTAGGTATCTGTGGCGCCGATCAGTTTGGCCACTTCGATCTCCGCTGCTTGGGCAAGGATTTGCAGGCGGATGGTGTTGAAGGTGATGGTCACTAGCGCGCCGGCAAAGAGGATGGCGAGCAGTATGATGACCAGTCGGCCGAGCCGGAGGAGCGCATCGAAGCGTTTGACCCAGGCTGAGTCGAGCTGCACGTGTGTTACCTTTGGCCAGGAAGAGAATGTCTTGGCCAGACGTTCGAGCGCCTCCGGCTGCGCATCGGATGGTGTCACGACATAGGCGTCGGGCAAGGGGTTGCGCGGCAGGCTGGCGATGATCTCGGCCATTCCCTCGGACGATTGCAGGCGTTTGAGCGCTTCTTCGCGCGGCACGTAGCGCCATTTGCCTGCCCTGGCGTCCTTGAGGCGCGCTTCGATGTCGGCGACCTCGCGCTTGCCGGCATCGAGGCTCAGGAAGATGCTGATCTGCTGCACGCCCGGGGTATCTCCGGTCAGGTGACGCAGGTTGTCGATCGCCAGCCAGCCAGCGGTCGGTAGAGTCAGCGCGACGCCGATGACCAGCAGCGACAGCAGGGAGTTGAGCGGTGCCGCCGCCAGGCGGCGCAGTGCGTCGCGCAGGGCGGCCAGATGCTGGGCCAGCCAGGTGCTCATGCAACGCCACCGTCGATCGGCCCTGCCTGCTGTGGCTCACTCATCTGGCCGCGCTCGAGTTGCAGAATGCGTGGCCGCAGGTCGGGAAAGTCCAGCGAATCGTGAGTGGCGATCAGAACGGTCACGCCGACTTGCTGAAAGGCGCGAAAGATGTCGAGGATCTCGCGCGCCGAGTGAGCGTCGAGGTTGGCCGTCGGTTCGTCGGCCAGGATCACCGCCGGGCGGTTGACCACCGCGCGGGCAATCGCCAGGCGTTGCTGCTCGCCGCCCGAGAGCGCGATCGGATAAGTCTTTTCGCGATTCGGCAGACCGACCTTGGCCAGTGCCGCCTGCGCCCGCTTGACCGCTTCCTTGGCGGGATGGCCGACGATGGCCAGGGGCAACAGCACGTTGTCGAGCACCGTGCGGTCGAACAACAACTTTCGATCCTGGAAGATCAGGCCGAGCTTGCGCCGCAGGTAGGGAATCGCGGTCGGGCCGAGCGCCGCGAGGTTGTGGCCGTTGATCACGATGCTGCCCGAGGTTGGTCGCTCGATGGCGGCAAGGAGTTTGAACAGCGTCGATTTCCCGGCGCCGGAGTGGCCAGTCAGAAAAACCATCTCTCCGGCGGTGATTTCGAAGCTGACCTGACGTAACGCCTCGCGGCCTTCCGGGTAGCGTTTGGTCAGGTCGTTGGCAGTAATCACTCGAACAGCGCGTCTACAAAATCGCGGGCTGTAAATGGCCTGAGATCGTCTATCCCTTCGCCGACGCCGATGAAGCGAACCGGCTTCGGACATTGCCGGGCGATGGCGGCGACCACGCCGCCCTTGGCCGAACCGTCGAGCTTGGTGAGGACCAGGCCGGTGACCTGGATGGCCTTGTCGAAGGCCATCACCTGTTGCAGGGCGTTCTGGCCGAAGGTTGCATCGAGCACCAGCAAGGTCTCGTGCGGGCCGGTCGGATCGGCTTTCCGGATGACGCGGCGGACCTTGGCGATTTCGTCCATCAGATGCATCTGGGTAGGCAGCCGACCGGCGGTGTCGGCCAGGACGATGTCGATGCTGCGTGCCCTGGCGGCGGCGATGGCGTCGAAGATGACGGCCGCCGGATCGCCGGACTGTTGCGCAATGACCGTTACATTGTTGCGCTCACCCCAGGTTTGCAACTGCTCGCGGGCCGCTGCGCGGAAGGTGTCGCCAGCCGCCAGGAGGACCGACAAACCCTGCGCCTGAAAGTACTTGGCCAGCTTGCCGATCGAGGTTGTCTTGCCGGCGCCGTTCACTCCGGCCAGCATGATGATGAACGGACGATGGGTGCGCAGATCGAGGGGTTCCTCGAGCGGCAGCAGGAGTTCGTAGAGAACCTCCGACAGTGTCCGCTGAATTGCTTCCGGGGTATCGAGCCGGTCGCGTCTGGCACGTACTTTCAGATGGTAGAGCAGGTGCTGCGTCGCATCGAGGCCGATATCGCTGCTCAGCAGCAGGGTTTCCAGATCCTCGAGCAGTTCGTCGTCAACCTTGCCGCGCGAGAAGATCGACTTCAGCCTGCCGCCGAATTGGGCGCGCGTGCGCGCCAGGCCGGCTTTCAGCCGCAAGCGCCACGGTGCGGGAGTGTTTGCCGGCTCGGCGCTCTCGCCGATGCCGGCGTCCGGTGCCGTGGGTGTCTGACCGGGGGACTTCTTGAGGAAACCAAACATGGGGCTTGTGTGTCTCAAAGGCGCTTGGATGCGTTGGCGATGGTAAGATGCCGGCCCAGTTGCCCGACACCCCCGAAATTCTATCAGAAGCCACCGATGCCCATGCACTGCGCAAGATCGTCTGCCCTGCTGCTGCTTCTGGCAGCGCCTCTCGCCACTCTCGCCAACCCCTACGAAAGGCAACTGGCCAATGGTTTGCGGGTCATCGTCAAGGAGGATCGTCGTGCTCCCACGGTGGCGCACATGGTCTGGTATCGTGCCGGCAGCATGGACGAAACCAACGGCCGGACCGGCGTGGCGCACGTCCTCGAGCACATGATGTTCAAGGGCACACCGACGGCCGGACCGGGCGAGTTCAATCGCCGTGTGGCGGCTGCCGGCGGACGTGACAACGCATTCACCAGTCGCGATTACACTGCTTATTTCCAGCAGGTGCCGAAGCAGAAGCTGGCGGAGATGATGCAGCTCGAGGCCGATCGCATGCGCCACTTGACGCTCGATGACAAGGAGTTTGCGCAGGAGATCAGGGTGGTCATGGAGGAACGGCGGCTGCGCACCGACGATCAGCCTCAGTCACTGTTGTTCGAGCAGCTCAATGCGGTCGCTTTTCAGGTGCACCCCTATCGCGTGCCGATCATCGGCTGGATGAACGATCTAGAGAACATGACGGCGAGCGACGCCCGCCATTGGTACGATAGCTGGTACGCGCCGAACAATGCCTATGTGGTGGTGGTCGGTGACGTCGATCATCAGGCCGTTTTCGGACTTGCCGAGCAGTACTACGGTGTGTTGCAGGCCCGCCCCTTGCCGGTCAGGAAGCCGCAGGAAGAGCCGTCCCAGGTCGGTGTCCGTAGGCTGACGGTCAAGGCGCCGGCCGATCTGCCTGTGGTGATGATGGCCTACAAGGTGCCGGTGATTCGCAACGTCGAACAGGATGTCGACCCCTATGCGCTTGAAATGCTGGCGGCGGTGCTCGCCGGACATGATGCCGCCCGCTTTACCCGACATCTGGTGCGTGAACAGCGGCTGGCGGTGAATGCGGTGGCCGGTTACGATTCGACGACGCGCGGTCCGGGCATCTTCCACCTTTACGGATCACCGAGTGCCGGGAAAACGCGTGCCGAGCTGGAAGTCGGCCTGCGCGCCGAACTGGCGCGCGTCCAGCAGGACGGTGTGGCCGCCGAGGAACTGGCGAGGGCCAAGGCTCAGCTGATTGCCGGACAGATCTACAAACTGGATTCGATCTTTGCCCAGGCGATGGAGATCGGGCAACTGGAAGCGGTGGGGGTGCCGTATACGATGAACCGGCGGATGATCGAAAAGCTGCAGGAAGTCACTGCCGAGCAGGTTCAGGCGGTAGCCCGGAAGTATTTTCGTGACGAGCTGCTGACGGTCGCCGAACTCGATCCCCAGCCCCTGCCGCAGACGCCGCTCGCTCGCTCGCCATTTGCCCCCCGTCACTGAGAGCCGATCGATGAATACTTGCCGGCTGCTGATTTTCCTGTGCCTTGCCTTGACTGCACAGTTGACCCAGGCAGGCCCGAAGATCGAACGCTGGCAGACTCTGGCCGGCACCCGGGTCCTCTTCGTCGAGGATCACAGCCTGCCGATCATCGATGTCGAGGTCGATTTTGCCGCCGGTGCTGCGCATGAAGGGGCCGGGCAGGAGGGCGTGGCGGGCTTGACCCGATCACTCATTGATCTCGGTGCCGGTGGCATGGATGAAACGCAGATAGCCAGCCGACTGGCGGATCTGGGCGCCAGGCTTTCGGGCGGCGTGGATCTGGACCGGGCTTCGCTGACCCTGCGCACCTTGTCGATGGTAGACAAGCGCGGTCCGGCGCTCGATCTGTTGCAAGCCATTCTGAGCCGTCCGACCTTTCCGGTCGAGGTGCTGGCGCGCGAGAAGGCACGTTCGGTCGCCGCGCTGAAGGAGGCCCTGACGCGTCCCGACACGATTGCCAGCAAGGCGTTCTGGTCAGCCATGTATGCGGAGCACCCGTATGGGCGACAGGCCACTCCGGAGTCGGTGAGTACCTTGCAGCGTGCCGATGTCCTGGCCTTTCATGCGACGCACTACGGCGCGGCGCGTGCCAGCCTGGCGATCGTCGGCGATTTGACACGCTCCCAGGCCGAGGCGTTGGCCGAACAGCTCACGCGTGGTCTGCCGGCCGGACCGGCAATCGGCGACCTTGCCGCGCCGCGCTTGCCGATTGCCGGCGAACAGCGGATTGAGCACCCGGCGGCGCAGGCCCATCTTCTGATTGGCATGCCCGCACTGAAACGCGGTGATCCGGACTTTTTTCCGCTCGCCGTCGGCAACTATTCGCTGGGCGGCGGCGGCTTTGTGTCGCGCCTGATGAAGGAGGTGCGCGACAAGCGGGGCCTGGCTTACAGTGTGCACAGCTACTTCCTTCCGCTGCAGCAGTTGGGGCCGTTCCAGATCGGTCTGCAGACCAAGAAGGCGCAGGCCAATGATGCACTGAAGGTGACGCGTGAAGTGCTGGTTGCGTTCCTCGAGCAAGGGCCGAGTGAGGTCGAGTTGCAGGCGGCGAAACAGAACCTGATCGGCAGTTTCCCGCTGCGCCTCGACAGCAATCGCAAGATTCTGGAGAATGTGGCGATGATCGGTTTCTACGACCTGCCACTCGACTATCTCGACCGTTACCCGGAAAACATCGAACGGGTGACGATAGCTGAAATCAGGGCCGCATTCGCGCGGCGGGTGCGGCCGGCACATCTGGTGACCGTGGTGGTCGGCGGAGAGTAAGGTTCTGAACTCACTGCGCATCATTGGTGGAGAGTGGCGGCGGCGGGTGCTGCGTTTTCCCGACTTGTCGGCCTTGCGGCCGACGCCGGACCGCGTGCGCGAGACACTGTTCAATTGGCTGGGACAGGAGCTCGACGGTTTGGCCTGCCTGGACCTGTTCGCCGGCAGCGGGGTGCTTGGTTTTGAGGCGATGTCGCGTGGTGCGCGTCGTGTGGTGATGGTGGAGCATTCGCCGAAGGTGCTCGCCGCGCTCGAAGCCAACGCCCGGGTTCTCGCTGCCGACAGCCGCCTGGAGATCGTGCGCGCGGATGCGGTAAGATTTCTCGCTTCGTCCGGTGCACGCTTCGACGTGCTGTTTCTCGACCCGCCTTATCGAGCGGACTGGATCGCACGGCTGGCGCCGATGGTTGGCGGGGTCATGGAGGCGGGTGGCGTCATCTACGCCGAGGCGGAAAAGGTCCTGGAGGGCTGCGGTGAGTGGCGCACGGTGCGCCACGGCCGCGCCGGCCGGGTGTTCTATCACTTGATGCGGCGAGGCGAAGCGGATGGCGCTGAATAAGCGGGTGGCAATCTATGCAGGAACCTTCGATCCGATGACGCGTGGTCATGAGGATCTCGTTCGGCGCGCGACCTGCCTGTTCGAGCGGGTGATCGTCGCGATAGCTGTCAACCAGCCGAAGAGGCCTTTCTTTTCGCTGGCTGAACGGGTGGAGATGGCGCAGGAAGTTCTGGCGCCCTACCCGAATGCCGAGGTCTGCGGCTTCGACGGCCTGCTGATGGACTTTCTGCATGCCAGGGGCGCGAAAGTGATCCTCCGGGGTCTGCGGGCGGTATCCGACTTCGACTACGAGTTCCAGTTGGCGGGAATGAACAGAAATCTCTACCCCGAGGTGGAAACGGTGTTCCTTACTCCGGGTGAACAGTATCTGTTCATTTCGGCCACCATGGTGCGCGAAATCGCCGTTCTCGGCGGCGATGTGAGCAAGTTTGTCCAGCCGGCAGTCCGTGCGCGGCTGGCCAGACGTGTCCGAGAACTCTCAACGATCTGAAGGAACAGCAAGCATGGCTCTGATTATTACCGACGAATGCATCAACTGCGACGTGTGCGAGCCCGAGTGCCCGAACGAAGCAATCTACCAGGGCGCGGAGATTTACGAGATCGACCCGAACAAGTGCACCGAGTGCGTTGGCCACTACGACACGCCACAGTGTGTTGAGGTATGCCCGGTTGATTGCATCCCGAAAGATCCGGCGCATCAGGAAAGCGAGGATCAACTGTGGGTCAAGTATGAGAAACTCACCGGGAACCCCGGCCGCCGCTGATTACTGCCTCGAACCTGGAACCATGGCGTGGCAGGCTGCCGCTGCGGTCGGCTTGCTGCAGGCTCCGTCCAGGGCGTTAATCGTTTGCGGCGAGTGTTATCTGCTCCGCCAGTTCGAGTTGCGTGCGCAGGCTTGACCGTGAAGCCGTGAAGCGTATCCGCTGCTCGCCCTCGAGCGGTGTCGCTCCCGGGAGTGCAATGGCCAGGGGATCGACCTGCTCGTCGTTGACCCTGAATTCATAGTGCAGGTGCGGGCCGCTGGCCAGACCGGTTTGTCCGACGGTACCGATGGTGTCTCCCTGACGCACCCGCGCACCCTTGCGGATCCCTGCGGCAAAATCGTTGAGGTGCCCGTAGGCGGTCGAGTAACTGCCTTGATGCTTGAGGACGATCAGCTTGCCGTAGCCGTTCTGATATTCGGCCGCGTCGACTATGCCATCAGCCACGGCCAGTACGTGCGTGCCGACCGGTGCCGCGTAGTCCACGCCCTTGTGGGCGCGCATGGTCTGCAGTATCGGGTGAAAGCGGGCACCGGAAAAGCCCGAACTGACGCGCGAAAACTCGATCGGAGTAAGCAGGAATGTCCTGCGCAGACTGGTCCCGTCCGCCGTGTAGTAGCTCCCTTCTCCGTGCTCGGGCTGGAACCAGTAGGCCTGCAGGATCTTTTGCCGGGTCTTGACGGCGGCGGCCAGGATGCGACCGCTGCGCATCGTCTGACCGCGATGGGTAAGGGTTTCGTAGACAAGTGAAAAACTGTCGCCGCGTCGCAGGTCGCGGTGGAAATCGATCTCGCTGCCGAAGATCTCGATCATCTGTCTGGCGAGAGCGTCTGGAATATCGGCAGCGTCGGTGGCGGCGAACAGGGAGTTGCGGATCTCACCAGACTTGATGGTAGTTTGTACTTCGAATTCAATCGTTTCTTCATGGGCGATAAACCCCCTGCCGCGGCGCTCGACGAGCAGGATGCCGTCTCTGCCGCTGATCGGGACATGCAGGGCGAGCAGTTCACCGCCTGGGCCGGACTTTGCGGTGACCGTCATTCCCGGACGGAGCTGCTGCACCAGTTGCCGCACCTGCCGGTCGCTGGCCAGGAAATGCAGCGCCTCACGATCCGCCACCCCGAGCCGCTGCATCAGGCTGGCCACGGTATCGCCGCGCAACATCCGTTCCTCGTGGATGAAGGCCGCGCTGCCGGCGTCGAGCAGCAGCATGCTGGGCGTCGGCAGTTGTTCGAGAACCGTTTGCAGGTCTGCCGGAGACTGCTTGCCGGGCGGGGCGATGGCGGATGCGGCCGCCATGCCGAGCAAGGAAATGGCAGTAAGTGCGGTGGCTGCCCAGCGCTGGCGCAGCAGGCGATCGATTGCTGGATGGGAATGCGTTAAAATCCGGCGCTTCGCGTTATCCATAGGCTGGAGGCAGCAAAACGCCGCAGTCTAGCAAGAAAACTCCCTTATCAGAAGCACTCCAGGCGGAAGAGGTTGGCATGCGCGCGGTGGAAGAACAACTCAGGCAGATCAGGCGCGGCTCGGAAGAGCTGCTGATCGAGGCGGAACTGCTTGAAAAACTGAACAGCGGACGGCCTTTGCGGATCAAGGCGGGCTTCGACCCGACCGCC
>ERZ761603.1201-NODE-1201-length-19875-cov-19.212159_pt1 | contig 19875 bp, 19 predicted proteins | sample MGYA00511879_ERZ761603 | MGnify/ENA primary metagenome ERZ761603 (study PRJEB28899, sample SAMN02850040) | bioreactor sludge metagenome | biome: EBPR Sludge; feature: EBPR Bioreactor; material: flocular biomat | place: Australia: Thorneside Wastwater Treatment... | reverse complement strand
ACGAGATTACAAGGTGACTGGAGTTCAGACGTGTGCTCTTCCGATCTAGTCCACCAGCGAACAGGCGCCCGTCGCCTATCAGGAAGCCAAGACACGGCGCCGCCTTGCCCTCGCTCCAGACCTGGTCGAAATCTTCAATGCCGAGGCCGGTGCTCATCTTGCCACGTTGCAGCGCGAGCTGGAGCCTCTTCAAGCCGACCCGAACGCGCCCACCAAGCACGAGATGTATCGTGCCGCCCACACCCTCGCCGGTATCGCCGCGACGGTTGGCATTGCAGCGGTAAACCGACTCGCGCACGCCCTCGAACACAGCTTGGTACGCCGCAATCAGGCGGCACATCCCGACAGTCTCGAAGCGCTGGAGACGATCCGTCAGACCATCGCCGAGTTGGCCTTGATGCTCGCTGACGTGGCCAGCGAACACGAGCCCGAAGCCACGCCCGAGCTCGTCGACGCGCTCGGCACCCTTTACCCCGAACAGGTGGCCGAAGAGCTTCCCGCTGCCGGCGATTCGGACAGCGAGCAAGAGCGTTTCCCACAGGCCAGGCAGCCGTCACCGCCAGCACGCGCCGAGGCCATGCCGGGATTCGATGCCAAGGCGATCCCGATTCCGCAGTTGCAGGACGAACTTGACGAGCAACTCCTGCCGTTGTTTCTGGAGGAAGCGCTCGAACTCAACCAGGGCATTGCCACGCAGCTGCGCGCCTGGCGCAGCAACCCGGCCGACAGCGAAGTAGTCCGTCGACTGGCTCGTCTGTTCCATACGCTCAAGGGCAGTGCGCGCATGGCCGGGGCGATGAATCTCGGCGAGTTGACGCACGCCATCGAGACGCGCATGGAGGAAGCGCAGCGTGCCGGCCCGGCAGCACCGGAACTGATCGACGATATCGACAACGTCTTCGACGTCATCGTGCAAGCCGTCGAGAGCCTGCAGCGCGGCGAATCTTCCGACGCACTCGTCGAAGTGCCTGACGACGTGGTCGCCGAAGCTGACGTCGAATCGGTGGCAAGTGCCGGCGGGTTGGCCGGCGCGGTTGACCAGGCGGCACCCGCCAGCCAGCGTGAAGCCCAGGAGGGCGAGACAGATGCCGCCACACAGCGCGCGATTCTGCGCGTCCGCGCCGACCTCATCGACCGTCTGGTAAACGAAGCTGGCGAGCTGTCGATTGCCCGCTCGCGGATCGAAGGAGAGATGCGCTCCATCAAGGGGTCCTTGCTCGACCTGACCGAGAACGTCATCCGCCTGCGCCGACAGTTGCGGGACATCGAACTGCACGCCGAGTTGCAGATGCAGTCCCGCACCGCGCTGACCGACGAGAGCCACACCGATTTCGATCCGCTGGAGTTCGACCGCTTCACGCGCTTCCAGGAACTGACGCGAATGATGGCCGAATCGGTTAACGATGTCGCGACCGCACAGCAGAGTCTGTTGAAGAATCTGGACGATGCCAACGCAGCCATCCTCGCGCAGTCGCGCCTGAACCGGGAACTGCAGCAAGAGCTGATGTCCGTTCGCATGGTCCCGTTCGCCAGCATTGCCGACCGCCTCTACCGCATCGTCCGGCAGGCAACCAAGGAGATCGGCAAGCGGGCCAACCTGGAGATCAGCGGTGCCGAACTGGAACTCGACCGAACGGTTCTCGACAAGATGCTGGCGCCATTGGAACATATCCTGCGCAACGCCGTCGCACACGGGCTGGAAAGGGCCGATGTTCGTCTGGCGAAGGGCAAGCCGGAGATCGGCGAGCTGTCGCTGACGCTGGCCCAGGAAGGCAATGAGGTCATTCTCTGTTTCTCGGATGACGGCGCCGGTCTCGACCTGGAGCGACTGCGCGAGCGTGGCCTGGCAGCCGGGCTGCTGACCCGGGAAGAGGCAGCGGACCCGACGCGGGTCGTCGACCTCATCTTTGCTCCGGGTATCTCGACGGCCAGTGAGGTCTCACGCCTGTCTGGCCGCGGCATCGGAATGGACGTCCTCAAGAGCGAAGTGGCAAGCCTGGGCGGCCGAATTGAAGTCGTTTCCAATATCGGTCAGGGAACCACTTTCCGGCTCTACCTACCACTCACCCTGGCGGTGACCAAAGCCTTGCTGGTACGCTCGGGCAAGCGCGAGTACGCCATCCCGTCGGCGATGATCGAGCAGGTACTCGACCTCAAGGAAAAGGGGCTGGCCCGGATTCGGGATGCCAAGGTTGCCAGCTGGTCGGGAAATCCCTATCCCTTCCATTACCTGCCCCACCTGCTTGGTGACTCGCAAGCGCTACCCGAAAAGCACCAGCAGTACTGGGTTCTGCTCTTGCGCAGCGGTACCGGCCGGATCGGTTTGCAGGTCGACGGCTTGCTGGGCAATCAGGAAATCGTCGTCAAGAACGTCGGCCAGCAACTCGCCCGCGTGATCGGCGTCGATGGTGCAACGGTACTCGGCAACGGCCAGGTCGTGCTGATCCTCAACCCGGTCGCCCTGGCCAGTCGCACTCGCGGCGGCGCCCCCGTGGCGCCGGTGCCGACCGTACGCGAACCGATGGCGACTGACTCGGTTACCGCCACGTTGCCGACGGTGATGATCGTCGATGACTCACTGACCGTGCGCAAGATCACCAGCCGGTTGCTGGCAAGGGAGGGTTACCAGATCATGACTGCCAAGGATGGCATCGACGCGCTCGAGCAGCTGGTCGCCTTCGTCCCCGACGTCATGCTGGTCGACATCGAAATGCCACGCATGGACGGCTTCGAACTGACCAGGAACGTCCGCGCCGACCGGCGCCTGCAAAGAGTGCCGGTCATCATGATCACCTCGCGAACCGCCGAGAAGCACCGTCAGTACGCGTTCGAACTTGGCGTCAATCAGTACCTCGGCAAGCCCTATCAGGAGGATGAGCTGCTGCGCCTGGTAGCTCAGCACATCAGGGAACAGCGGGGGACTTGACGACCGCGTAGCGTTCGAGGGTGCGCTGTCTCGCCTGATCATGATCAACCAGCGGGGCTGGTGTCGTGCGGCCGATCAGCACGCCGCAGGCTGACTGCTCCACGGAGCTCATTCGCCACGGCGCGTGGATGAAGCGGTCCGGAACGTTGGCAAGCTCCGGCAGATAGCGGCGAATGAACTTGCCGGCGGGGTCAAAGCGCTCGGACTGTGTCACCGGGTTGAAGATGCGGAAGTAGGGTTGGGCATCGCAGCCGGTGGACGCTGCCCATTGCCAGCCGCCGTTGTTGGCGGACAGATCGTAATCGTTCAACTGCCTTGCGAAATAGCGCTCACCAAGCCGCCAGTCGATTCCCAGATCCTTGGTCAGGAACGAGGCAACCAGCATGCGCAGGCGGTTGTGCATGTAGCCGGAGCTGTTCAGCTGTCGCATCGCGGCATCGACCAATGGATAGCCGGTACGGCCGGCGCACCAGGCGCTGAATGCGTCCTCGGCCTGCGCGCCCGCTTGCCAATTGATCAAGTCATAAACGGGCTTGAAGGCGCGCTCGACGACGTGCGGAAACCTGTCGAGAATCATGAAATAGAAATCCCGCCAGACGAGTTCGGACAACCAGGTAGCGGCGCCTTCCCCACCCTCGCGAAAGGCACCAGCGGCAATCGCCTTGGCGACCAGATCGCGAACCGAGACCGTCCCGAAGCGCAGATGAACCGAGAGGTAGGAAACCCCCTTGACGGCCGGAAAGTCGCGTTGCTGCCGGTAGCGCCCGATGCGCCCGAGAAAGTCGGCCAGCAACTGGCGTCCGCCACGCATACCCGGCACGATGCCGAGGCGCCGCAAATCCGTGCCGGAGAAGCCGATCTTGGCCAGTGGCGGCACGCCATCGGCGGCAGGGGTCGCCGCCAGCACCCCGGATCCGGCCTGATGTGGGTACCAATCATCGTCCGTCAGGCGCTTCAGCCAGGCATTGCGGTAGGGTGTGAAAACGGTGTAGGGCCGTCCCGCCTGACTCAAGACCTCATTCCCGTCAAGGATCGCCTGGTCCTTGAACGACTCGAAAGCGATTCCGTCGGCCTTCAGCGCCGCGCTGACCGCCGCATCCCTCTGCTTGGCCCCCGGTTCGTAGTCGCGATTGACGAACACCGCAGCAACGCCAAGCCCCCGAGCCAGGTCCGGAATCTCCCTGGTCGCCCAGCCATGGCGCACCAGCAACGCGCCGCCACGTGTGCGCAGTGCCGCATCAAGCTCGACCAGCGACTCGCGAATGAACTCGACCCGTCGATCGGCCTCGTGGTCCAGAGCATCGAGGATCTCCCGATCGAAGACGAAAGCACAGAAGACGCGTCGTCCGCGACGCAGAGCTTCACACAACGCCGCGTGATCGCTGTCACGCAGGTCGCGACGAAACCAGACAAGAATTGAATCCACCGTGGATTACCTTTGTGTCGGCCGTCACCGCCGATTAGAATAAGGCCATGCAAAGCATCAACCTGACCGATCATTTTCTCATTGCCATGCCGGCGATGGTGGACTCGTATTTTTCCAGGACCCTGGTCTACATTGCCGAACACAACGATCGAGGTGCGCTGGGCGTGATCGTCAACCGGCCTATCGACATGAGCCTGGGCACGCTCCTCGAGAAGATCGACGTTCCCCTCGAAGCCCAGAGCTTCGCCAATCTGCCCGTACTTTTTGGTGGCCCCGTGCAGACCGACCGCGGTTTCGTTCTCCACCGGCCGATCGGCCAATGGCAATCGACACTGCCGGTCAATGAGCAGGTCGGCCTCACCAGTTCGCGCGACATCCTGCAGTCAGTTGCGCGCCACGGACAGCCACGCGACCTGATGGTAACCCTTGGCTACGCCGGTTGGTCTGCCGGTCAACTCGAACACGAACTGGCCCAGAACGCCTGGCTGACCGTGCCGGCCGAACTGCGCATCCTGTTCGAATTGCCGTACGAGGAGCGACTCGCCTCGGCCCTCGAGCTGCTCGGAGTCAATCTGACCAACCTTGCCGATGAAGCAGGGCATGCCTGAGCCAGCCGACACGCAGACAGGTACGGTACTCGCGTTCGACTTCGGTGAGAAGCGTATCGGCGTCGCCGTTGGTGAATGGCAGTTGCGTCAGGCGCACCCGCTGACGACGATTCATGGCGAAGCCAACACCGAGCGTTTTGCGGCGATTGCTGCCTTGATCGGCGAATGGCGGCCAACCCATCTGGTCGTTGGTCGTCCGACCTCGCTTGACGGCACGCCACACGCGATGACCGCGCGCTGCCGACGCTTCGCCGACCAGTTGCGCGGTCGCTTCGGTCTCGGTGTCGACCTTGCCGAGGAGCGACTTACTTCGTTCGATGCGCAGGAACGGCTCCGCGCCAGCGGCCTCAATGGCCGCAGCGCAAAGAAACATCTCGATGCCGTAGCCGCGCAACTGATCCTCCAGAGCTATTTCGATAGCGTGCTTAGCGAGGACCGGACACCCGTCTCCACCCACCCCGAAATCCCTGACGACGCCCATCCCAATGCCCTCAATTGACCTCCCCGACGCCGAAGCACAGTGTGCCGAACTGGCCGAGCTGATTCGTCCCCACCTCCGACCCGGCACGCTCCTGGTCGGCATCCACAGTGGCGGTGTCTGGGTTGCCCGGCGTCTGCGCGACCTCCTCGATCAGGCCAACGACATTGGCCTGATCGACGTGTCCTTTTATCGGGACGATTACGGCGAACGCGGCCTGCATGCACGCGTCAAGCCGAGTTCGATGCCGTTTGACGTCGAAGGACGGCCACTGATCCTCGTCGATGACGTGCTGTATACCGGACGCACGACACGCGCGGCGATCAACGAACTCTTCGATTATGGTCGTCCAGCCAGCATCCAACTCGCGGTTCTGGCCGATCGCGGGCGGCGGGAGCTGCCCATTTGCGCCGACTTCTGCCCCTGGCGTGTGCAGCTTGACTCTGCGCAGGAACTGATCCTCTCGGCAGACAGCGACGGCCGTCTGCGATGGAGTGTCGCCGAGAATGCGTAATCCCCAACTGAACGCCAATGGCGAATTGACCCACCTGCTGTCGATCCAGGGCTTGCCCCGTGATGTGCTGATCCACATTCTCGATACGGCGTCAAGCTTTCTCAAGGTTTCCGACCGTAACGTCAAGAAGGTGCCCCTGTTGCGCGGCAAGAGTGTGTTCAATGTGTTTTTCGAGAACTCGACCCGTACCCGCACGACCTTCGAGATCGCCGCCAAGCGGCTGTCGGCGGACGTCATCAACCTCGACGTGACGCGCTCCTCGACCGCCAAGGGCGAGACCCTGCTCGACACGGTAGACAACCTGGTGGCCATGCACGCCGACATGTTCGTCGTCAGGCACGCGGCCAGCGGAGCGCCGCACCTGATCGCCGACCACCTGCGCCGACTCGGGCGGAACGACGTGCATGTCGTCAATGCCGGCGACGGACGCCACGCGCACCCGACCCAGGGCCTGCTGGATATGTACACCATCCGCCACTACAAGAAGGATTTCGACCAGCTCGTGGTAGCGGTAGTCGGCGACATTCTCCACTCACGGGTCGCCCGCTCGGATCTGCACGCCCTGACCACGCTGGGTGCCGCCGAGGTGCGTGCGGTGGGGCCGCAGACCCTGTTGCCGACTGCCATGGAAACCATGGGCGTTCGCGTGTGCCACGATCTGCGTGCCGGGCTGCGCGACTGTGATGTAATCATCATGCTGCGGCTGCAGAACGAGCGCATGAATGGCGCCTTGCTGCCTTCCGCCCGCGAATACTTCGCTTGTTACGGACTGACGCCGGCGATGCTGGCGCTGGCCAAGCCGGACGCCATCGTGATGCACCCCGGACCGATGAATCGCGGCGTCGAGATCGACTCCGACGTCGCCGACGGACCGCAGGCGGTGATCCTGCCGCAGGTCACCTTCGGGATCGCCGTCAGAATGGCGGTCATGGGAATTCTCGCGGGGAACTGAGCGATGCACAGCCAAAACCTACACATCCGGAACGGCCGCCTGATCGATCCGGCCGGCGGCCTCGACCAACAGATCGACCTGTTCGTTGCCGACGGCCGCATCGCGGCCATCGGCCAGCCTCCGGCGGGCTTCTCGGCGGATAGACAGATCGACGCCAGCGGGTTGATCGTCTGCCCCGGTCTGGTCGATCTCTCGGCCCGCCTGGGCGGCATCGAATCGGAACTCAAGGCCGCTGTCGCCGGCGGAGTCACGTCGCTGGCCTGCCCACCGGACACCAAACCGCCACTCGACGAAGCGGGACTCGTCGAGCGCCTCGTCCGGCGCAGCGAAACGCTTGGCCTGGCGCGGGTCTATCCGATCGGCGCGCTGACCCAGGAACTGGCCGGCCAGAAACTCGCCGAGATGAACGGCCTGGCGCGCGCCGGTTGCATCGCCTTCTCACAGGCCAAGCATCCGATCATCGATACCCAACTCCTGCTGCGCGCGATGCAGTACGCAGCCACCTTCGACTATGCGGTCCGCCTGCGCCCACAGGATCATTTTCTTGCGCGCGAGGGGGTCGCTCACGATGGCGAAGTCGCTTCAAGGTTGGGTTTGACCGGCATTCCGGTGTCTGCTGAAACCGTGGCCATCGCCACGGCCCTGCATCTGGCCGGCGAAACAGGTGTCCGCCTGCACCTTTCCCGCCTGTCTTCTGGCGCCGGCGTTGACCTGATCCGAACCGCCAGGCAGTCGGGCGTGTTGGTCACTTGCGATGTGTCGATCCATCACCTGCATCTCTCGGAAACGGACATCGGCTACTTCGACAGCAATTCGCGCTTCGACCCGCCGCTCCGCTCGGCGGCGGACCGCGAGGCCTTGCGCACCGCCGCGAGTGACGGATTGGCCGCGATTTGTTCGGACCATACTCCGCTCGACGCCGACGGCAAGCAACTGCCTTTTGCTGAGGCTCTGCCCGGGGCAAGCGGCCTCGAACTCCTGCTGCCACTGACCCTGCTGTGGGCGACACAAGCGAAGCTGCCCCTGATCGGCGCACTTGCCCGCATCACCTCCGATCCGGCAAGCATCCTCGGCATCGCAGCGGGTTCGCTGAGCATTGGCAGTGCGGCGGATGTCTGCATCTTCGATGCCGACGAGGCCTGGCACGTTACACCGGAAGCGCTGCGCAGCCAGGGCAAGAACACACCGTTCCTCGGTCGTGACGTCAACGGCCGGGTGCGTATGACACTGGTCGGCGGACGCATCGTTTTCGAGGGCTGACTGGGGCGCCTGCCGGTTTACTCAGCAAGCAGGCAGAGCACCGCCTCGGCCGACGCACCGCTGATTCTCAACACCTTGCGCCGCGACGTCAGGCCGCTCTTCAGCTCGACCGCGGATCTGGACAGACCCAGCCGTTGTGCGAGGAAATCGACGAGCGCCGCGTTCGCCCGACCGTCCACCGGCGGCGCTGCGATACGCACTTTCAGCGCATCCCCATGCCGCCCGGCGATTTCGTTGGCCTTGGCACCGGGCTGAAGATGGATCGTCACGGTGATCGCACCACCGCCGTCGCGCAGCCAGTCAACCACGGCTCAGAGAAACATCAGGACGAGTTGCGCAAGAACAATGGCGATCAGCGGCGAGAGGTCGACGGAAGCAATCGGCGGCAGAAAACGCTGGATCGGCCGCAGGAAGGGGCCTGTGAGCTGTGACACCGGTTGGCTCAGCGGCGAATAGGGACTGACCCAGGAGAGAACGGCCTGCAGCAGCAGCGCACCGATCAACAGGTAGATGCTGAGGCGCAAGGTAGCGAGTACAGCCCGCCAGCCAAGGAGGGGAAGCAAGCTCGACAGCGACCACGTCTCGGCGCCGCTGCCCAGCCACACGACGACGAAGAGGAAAAGGCACTGCAGCAGATAGGCCGGCACGAGGCTCGCCAGATCGAGGCCGAGGAGCCCCGGCAGCGCCTTGCGCAGCGGCCTGACCAGCCAGTTGGTGACTTCCACCACGAAAGACCCGGCCGGATTGTTGAAGGAAACCCGGAAAGCCTGCATGTAGAAGCGCAGCAACAAGGCCAGGCTGAGAAAACCGGTCAGCGCTTCGAGCAGGAACAATCCGGCCTGCGCGATCATCAATCGTCCTTGCCCAGCAGGTCACCCAACTCACGGCCACGAACATTGGCCGCCAGGACTCCGGCGATGAAACCCTCCCTGACGCCACGCTCCTCCATGGTCCGCAAGGCCGCCTCGGTGGTCCCACCCTTCGACGTGACACGCTCACGCAGCACGCCCGCCGCTTCATCGGACTGGGCGGCCAGCTTGGCCGAACCGAGAACCATTTCAATCGACAACTGGCGCGCCTGTGCCGGCGTCAGGCCAAGTTCCCGTGCCGCCTGCTGAAGGGCTTCAATGAACAGGAAGACGTACGCCGGACCACTACCGGAGATGGCGGTAACGGCGTCCATATGCACCTCGTCGGCGATCCACAGGGTGCTGCCAACCGCCTGCAGGATGCGCTCGGCACCCAGACGCTCAGCCATCGATACCGCCGGCATCGCACACAAACCGGTAATGCCGGCACCAATCAGCGCCGGCGTATTGGGCATTGCGCGCACGACCTTGCCGTAGCCACCCAGCCAACGCGAAACGTCGGCCAGACGCAGTCCGGCCGCAATGCTGATGACCAGTTGCTGCTTGAGGTGATTCAGCAGGGGGACGCAGGCCTCCCGCATCTGTTGCGGCTTGACCGACAGGAGAACGGCATCGCAGTCCAGTGCGGCCGCGCTCGGCGCCTCGTAGCAGCGAACTCCATAGACCAGACGGAGTTTGGCACGTCCCTGCGCGCCCAACTCGATAACCGCGATGTCGGCCGTCGAAAAGCCCGTCTTCACCAAGCCGCCGATCAGCGCGTTGGCCATGTTGCCGCCACCAAGGAAAGTGATTCTCATGCTGTGTGTCTCTCGCCAAAAATTGCCGTACCGACGCGCACCAGCGTCGAACCTTCGGCAATTGCCGCTTCCAGGTCCTGCGACATGCCCATCGAAAGTGTATCAAGCACCAGTCCGTCGGCTCGCAGTTGCTCCGACAACTCCCGCAGACGGCGGAAAGGGCGGCGCTGTTCAACGAAGTCGTCGCTGGGCGCGGGAATAGCCATCAGACCGCGCAGACGCAGCTTTGGCAGTCTGGCGACCGCATGCGCCAAGGCTGGCGCTTCAGCCGGGGAAACCCCCCCTTTGCTGGCCTCACCGCTCACATTCACCTGCAGACAGACGGACAGCGATGGCAAGGAGAGCGGGCGTTGTGCGGACAGGCGCTCGGCGACCCGCAGTCGGTCGAGCGAATGTACCCAATCGAACGTCTCAGCGACCGGGCGCGTCTTGTTGGCTTGCAGCGTACCGATGAAATGCCATTCGAGGCCCATGGCGCGCAGTTCCGCGACCTTGTCAATGCCTTCCTGGAGATAGCTCTCGCCGAACGCCCGCTGTCCGGCGGCGGCGGCTTCACGCAAGCACTCCGCAGGCCAGGTCTTGCTCACGGCAAGCAGGAGGACGTCCGCCGGATCACGTCCCCACCGCCGTGCAGCGCAGGCGATTCGCGCGAGAACGGCTTGCAGCTTGGCGGGAAGTGTGGTCATAATCAGGCGTTGCGCAGATTCTGCATAGTATAGCACTGCGCCCTGCTCACCGCCCGAGGACCGAACCGGATGGACATCACGGAACTGCTCGCCTTCAGCGTCAAGAACAAGGCTTCCGACCTGCACCTGTCATCCGGGTTACCGCCGATGATCCGCGTGAATGGCGATGTGCGCCGCATCAACCTGCCAGCGATGGAACACAAGGACGTGCACGGCATGGTGTACGACATCATGAACGACGGCCAGCGCAAGCACTACGAAGACACGCTCGAATGCGACTTCTCGTTCGAGATTCCCAACCTCGCGCGCTTTCGCGTCAACGCCTTCGTCCAGAACCGCGGCGCTGCTGCCGTATTCCGGACCATTCCGTCAAAGGTACTGACGCTCGAAGATCTCAACTGCCCGAGGATCTTCAAGGACATCTCGGAATACCCGCGCGGGATTGTGCTGGTCACCGGACCGACGGGGTCGGGCAAGTCAACAACCCTGGCGGCAATGATCAATCACGTCAATGAGACGATGTACGGCCACATTCTGACGGTCGAGGATCCGATCGAGTTTGTGCACCAGTCGAAGAAATGCCTGATCAACCAGCGCGAGATCGGCCCCCACACCCTGTCGTTCCAGAATGCGTTGCGCTCGGCCCTGCGCGAGGACCCGGACGTCATCCTGGTTGGCGAGATGCGCGATCTGGAAACGATCCGCCTGGCGCTCACCGGTGCCGAGACCGGCCATCTGGTCTTCGCCACCCTGCACACTTCCAGCGCTGCCAAGACGATCGACCGGATCATCGACGTGTTTCCTGCTGCCGAGAAGGAGATGGTCCGATCGATGTTGTCCGAGTCGATCCGCGCCGTGATCTCGCAAACGCTGCTCAAGACCAAGGACGGTCAGGGGCGAATCGCGGCGCACGAAATCCTCATCGGCACGCCGGCGATCCGCAACCTGATCCGCGAAAACAAAATCGCCCAGATGTATTCCACCCTGCAGACTGGCCAGCAGTATGGCATGCAGACCCTCGACCACAACCTGCTCGAGCTCGTCAAGCGAAATCTCGTTGCGGCAAGCGAGGCTCGCAGCAAGGCGGCCAACAAGGACGTCTTCCCCGGCGCTTAGGGCCCGTCTGGCGGGCAGAAAGAAAGCATGGAACACGATCAAGCACTCAAGTTCATGCACGAGTTGCTGCGTCTGATGACGCAGAAGAATGGGTCGGACCTCTTCATCACGGCCCATTTTCCACCGGCCATCAAGATTGACGGCAAGGTGATGCCGGTGTCCAACCAACCGCTCCTCCCCCAGCACTCCGCGGAACTCGCGCGCTCGATCATGAACGACCGTCAGGCCGCCGAGTTCGAAGAAAAGAGGGAATGCAACTTTGCCATCTCGCCCACCGGGATTGGCCGTTTTCGCGTCAATGCGCTGGTACAGCAGGGGCGCGTCGCGGTGGTCTGCCGGACGATCAACCTGGTGGTACCAACCCTTGACGAACTCGAATTACCACCGGTTCTCAAGGACATTTCGCTTGCCGCGCGCGGTCTGGTGATTTTTGTCGGCGGTACGGGCACCGGCAAGACCACGTCTCTGGCCGCACTCGTCGATCACCGCAACCGTAACAGCCACGGTCATATCATCACGATCGAGGATCCCATCGAGTTCGTTCACGAGCACAAGAAGTGCATCGTCACTCAGCGCGAGGTCGGCGTGGACACCGACTCCTGGGAGACAGCACTGAAGAATACGCTACGTCAGGCGCCGAACGTGATCATGATGGGAGAGATTCGTGATCGCCAGACCATGGACTACGCCATCGCCTTCGCCGAAACCGGACACTTGTGCCTGGCCACGCTGCACGCCAACAACACCAACCAGGCCATCGACCGGGTCATCAACTTCTTCCCCGAGGAACGGCGCCATCAGTTGCTGATGGATCTTTCTCTCAACCTGCGTGCGTTCGTCTCCCAGCGCCTGCTGCCGAAGAAGGATGGCAAGGGAAGGGTGCCGGCGATTGAGGTCATGCTCAATTCACCACTCGTTTCCGACCTCGTTTTCAAGGGTCAGGTGCATGAGATCAAGGAAGTGATGAAGCGATCGCGCGAACTGGGTATGCAGACTTTCGACCAGGCGCTGTTCGATCTCTACGAGGGCGGGCAGATCAGGTACGAGGATGCCCTGCGCAACGCCGACTCGCTGAATGACCTGCGCCTGCAGATCAAGCTGCATGGCAAGGAATCGAAAGACCGGGATCTCAGCGCCGGCATCGGTCATCTGGATATCGTCCAGTAGCCCGACAAGCTGCCGTGCGGCACTCGCACGGCATGCTTGATTTGCACGCGAGGCCTCCTGGCGAACCGCCTTGTCCCGGGCCGCGACTCAGCCCATCGGCTCCGGATGCTGCTTCGCCACTCGCGCCTGCTCGGTGGCTCGATTCGTCCCGGCCACCATCCTGAACTCGTACAGGCGACATTCCAGCGCACCGTTGAAAAGCGGCGTCCGCTTGCTGGGTGTCAAGCGGACCAGCTTCGGCAACCGCGTGTCGGCGCTCAGCAGGTAGCAGTTCCAGCCGGCAAACCGGCGTTTCAGCGCACTGCCCAGCAGCGGATAGAATGCCGCCAGTTCATCATCGCTGGACACCCGCTCGCCGTAGGGCGGGTTACTGACCATGATGCCGCCCGGGGCAGGCGCGTCGATCGCCAGCAGGTCACCCGAACTCAGGGTAACCGCCGGCAACAGATCGGCGCGATCGAGATTGGCCAGCGTGGCGCGCACGGCAACCGGTGAGATGTCGCTGCCGAAAATGCCTGCATTCCTTGCCGGCTTCTCCGCGGAGCGAGCGGCATCGACCAGTTGGTTCCAGAGCACGGCGTCGAAATGGCGTAGCCGCTGAAACGCAAAGTCGCGCCTGGCGCCCGCCGCGATGCCCAGTGCGATCTGAGCAGCTTCAGCCAGGAAGGTGCCGCTGCCGCACATTGGGTCGAACAGCGGCACATCAGGTTGCCAACCGCTGAGGCGAAGGATGCCGGCGGCCAGGTTTTCCTTCAGCGGCGCCTCTACGGTCTTCTGGCGAAAACCGCGCTGGTAAAGTGGCGCGCCCGATGTGTCGAGATAGAGCGTGCACTCGTCGCTGCTGACGAAGCCTTGTACGCGCACCTCCGGCTCACGCCTGTCGACCGTGGGGCGCTTACCCGACTCCCGGCGAAAGCGGTCGCAGATGGCATCCTTGATGCGCAGGGTGACGAAGTCGATGCTCTTCAGCGGACTCTTCAATGCATTGACGTCAACGCGAATGGTCTGCTCGGGGAAAAACCATCGCGGCCATGGCGTTGCCAGCGCCAGATGGTAAATGTCGTCCTCCTTGCGATACGAGGCATGCGCCACGCGCCACAGGATACGCGTGGCAATCCGCGAATGTAGACTGGCGAAGTAGCAAACCGGCCACTCGCCCAGGAAATGCACGCCACCCGGTATCTGTTTCAGATCGGCAGCGCCTGCCGCGACGAGATCTTCCACCAGCAGAGATTCAAGACCGCGCGGGCAGCTTGCAAAAAACGTTTCCACGATTGACTCCCGGTCGGTGGTCTAGAACGGCTTGACGACGGCGAGGTAAGTAACCGCCAGCAGCACGAGCACCGGCATTTCGTTGAACCAGCGGAACCAGACGTGGCCATGCACATTCCGACCGGCCTGAAAATCGCGCAGGAGGCGACCACAATAGGCGTGATAGCCAAGCAGCCCGACGACCAGAACCGTCTTGGCGTGCAGCCAGCCGCCCGAGAAACCAAAGCCGAACCACAGCCACAAGCCGAAAAGAACCGCCAGAATGCCGATCGGGGTGATGAACCGATAGAGCTTGCCAGCCATCAACAGCAAGCGCTGACGCTCGGCAACGCTGTCGGCCTCGACCATCGCCAAATTGACGAAAATACGCGGCAGATAAAAAAGGCCGGCAAACCAACTGACCACCAGCCACAGATGCAGCACCTTGACAATCAACACGAACTCTTCCTTTCAGCCCACGCCGCAGCGACGCCATCCTCGACGCGGGGATAGTTCAGCTTCGCCCGCAGTTCCGTCTTGACGCGCTGGTTGAGCAGTCGCCGCGATTCACCCATGAATGACAGTTGCAGCGCCGACAACCGCTCCTGCGCCTGATGACGCGACAGACGCGGCACCCTGGGCAGCCCGAAGCGATCGGCAACGAGATCGAAATAATCGCCCATCTTGATCTGCGAATCGTCGGTCGCGTTGTACGTTCGGTTGCTGCGCCCGTAGCGCAACGCGGCGCAGGTCAACATCGCCAGATCCTCGGCGTGGATATGATTGGTATAGACGTCGTCCTCATTCCGCAACGCTGGGGATGCCCTCTGCAAGCGTTCGATGGGCAGGCGATCGGCAGCATAGATTCCGGGGACGCGCAGGATGCTGACGACGACGCCACGCCGCCCCAAAGCGCGCAACTGGTACTCGGCATCGAGCCGCCGGCGAGCCCGGGCAGTGCCCGGCTGCGGAGCACGGGTCTCGTCAATACAGGCGCCTGCGCAGTCACCGTAGACACCGCTGGTACTGATGTAGACGATTCGCTGTGGTAGACTCCGGCCGCGGGACAGCGCGGCGAGCAGGCGGCGTGTGCGGGGATCGCGTTGCTCACCGGCCGCGCGCCCTTGGTCAGCCGCTGGTGGCGGGGCCAGATGCAGGATGACGTCGGCCAGACCTGCGATACGCCGCAGGCTTGCGGGCTGATCAAGATCGGCAAGGACAGGGCGGGCGCCCAGATCGCGCCAGAAGAGACGCTGCGCAGGGTCGCGGACGAGCGCGAAAACGCGGTAGTGGCCCAGCAGGCGAGGCAGGATGCGGCGCGCGATGTCACCGCAACCGACGATCAAGAGTTTTTGCACTGCGCAATTTTACCGGATTCGGACATCAGCGGAGAGGCGATGAGTTTTCAGGTCAGCATCCAGCCGAGCCGGCACAGTTTTCAGGCCGAGCCTGACGAGACGATTCTTGAGGCAGCACTGCGTCAGGGACTCAGCCTTCCTTACGGTTGTCGCGATGGCGTTTGCGGCAGCTGTCGCGGCAAAGTGTTGACCGGAGAGGTCGAGCACGGCAAGGCACAACTCGAGGTTCTCAGCGATGCCGACCGCCGGGCTGGCTTTGCACTCTTCTGCTGCGCGCAAGCCAGGAGCGACCTGTGCATCGAAAGCCGCGAAGCCCGCTCGCTCGCGGACATTCCGGTGAGGACGCTGCCGGCGCGTGTGCACAAGCTCACACGCGCGGCGCCTGACGTCATGATCGTCGAACTCAAGCTGCCCGCCAATGAGCGCCTACGGTTTCTCGCCGGTCAGTACGTCGACATTCTGCTCAAGGAGGGCAGGCGACGCGCTTTCTCGCTGGCCAATGCCCCACACGACGATGCCGTCCTGCAGTTGCACGTTCGCCATGTGCCGGGAGGGCAGTTCACCGGTCACGTGTTCAACACCATGAAGGAGCGCGACATCGTGCGTCTGCGCGGGCCGCAGGGCAGCTTCTTTCAGCGCGAGGACTCCACCAAACCGATGTTGCTCGTTGCCGGTGGAACCGGCTTTGCGCCGATCAAGGCGATCGTCGAACACGCCATCGCGGAAGAAAGCCAGCGGCCGATGCACGTCTATTGGGGAGGACGTGGCCGCGCCGACCTCTACCTGCTGGAACTTGCCCAACAATGGCCATTGCTGCATGCCAACATCCGTTTCACCCCGGTGCTGTCCGACTTGCCGACAGAGGCCCAATGGGACGGCAGAACAGGTCTCGTGCATCACGTCGCGTTGGCAGACCATACCGATCTCTCCGACTATCAGGCGTATGTCTGTGGATCACCGGCAATGGTAGCCGCCGCCAGGCAGGATTTCCTGGCACGTTGCGATCTTCCGGCAGACGAGTTCTTTGCCGATTCGTTCGACTTTGCTGCCGATACGCTCGATGCAATCGATGCCCCAACCCACCTGAACACAAGGCTTGACCCGCATGAATGAAGTTTTCATGTCCCGCCAGCCTCTGGTCAATCGCCAGAGCAAAATCATCGCCACGCGCCTGACGCTGCATCTTGGGGATCAGGCAAGCATCGTCGATGCGGTGAGCACGCTGAGCGCACTGGCCAACGTCTGGCCGCAGAGCGAAAAACCGGTGTTCATCAGTTGTGGCCGGACCGGTTGTGAGGCGGGCATCCTCGACTGGTCGGCACCTGACAACGCGACGATAGAACTGCCGGCGACGACGCTGGTCGGCCAGGCCGGGCCCGACGTGATTGCCGCTCTGCAAACCTTCCAACCGACCATCTGCCTGCACTTTGATCCGCAGGCGGCACAGGCTCTGTCCGCCGGCGTACAGTTCCGCTTCATCGGTTTCGACGCGCAGCAGTTCCAACTCGGTCAACTCAAGCTGCTGACCGCCCGGACGCGAACGTACGGCATCGGTATCGCTTTCAATGTCGAAACCAGCGAGCAGTTCCGAGCCTGCCTGGAAGCTGGTATCACAGCGGCAGCGGGATGGTTCTTCACGTCACCGACAGGCGCGCCGGCGAAAGCCCTCAGTCCCGGGCAGGCAAACATCGTGCGGGTGCTCAATCTGGTGCGCCAGAATGCTGACATCCGGGAAATCGAGGCGGCACTCAAGCTCGATGTCGCCATTTCCTACAAGTTGCTACGCTACATCAATGCCGCCGGCTTTGGGCTCTCCTGCGAGATCCAGTCTTTCCGGCACGCCGTCAATATGCTCGGCTACGAAAAGCTCAATCGCTGGTTGTCACTGCTGCTGGGAACGGCCAGCAAGGACCCGATGGCCCCGGCCCTGATGCACACCGCCTTGCTAAGAGCGCGACTGATGGAATTGCTGGCGAGCGGGCTGGTTGACAAGTCGGAGTACGACAACCTGTTCATCACCGGCGCCTTTTCCCTGCTCGACGTGCTGCTTGGCGTCGGTATGGAGCAGGCGCTCGAGGCGATGCGCCTACCGGAACCGATCTGCGATGCTTTGCTGAGTAACGGGGGTCGCTATCAGCCCTTCCTCGACCTGGCAGTGGCCAGCGAGGCCGACGATGGTGAGGCAATTGCCGACCAGGCCGCCATGCTCGGCCTGACCGCCGATCAATTCAACCGTGCCCAACTACAAGCCCTCACTTTCGCCGACGCGATGGAGCTCTAGGATCGACGGCTATTCCCCGAGATAGGCGGCACGGACCTTGGGGTCGGCAAGCAGCCTCTTCGATTCGTCGGTGACGGTGATCTCGCCACTCTCCATGACGTAGCCACGCTGACTTACCTCGAGTGCCAGCTTGGCATTCTGCTCGACCAGGAGAATGGTCATCCCGTCCTTCGCCACCGCACAGATCACTTCGAAAATCTTTTGCACCATGATCGGCGCCAGACCCATCGACGGCTCGTCGAGCAGCATCAGCCGCGGTTTGCTCATCAGTGCGCGGCCGATCGCCAGCATCTGCTGCTCGCCCCCGGAGAGGGTACCCGCCAACTGCTGGGCGCGTTCCTTGAGGCGAGGGAAGTGCGAGAGAACCTGCTCGAGATCACGCTCGATCGCCACCTTGTCGTTGCGGGCGTAGGCACCCATGCGCAGGTTCTCGACAGTCGTCATGCGCGGAAACACACCCCTGCCCTCGGGGACCAGCGCGATCCCTTCGCCAACCAGCTGGTGCGGCGGCAGCGCCACAAGCTCCTTACCACGGTAGCGGACGCTGCCACCGGCCGGGTCGAGAAGCCGCGCGAGAGCCCGTAGCGTACTGCTCTTGCCCGCACCGTTGGCACCGATCAGCGCCACCATCTCGCCTTCATTGACGTGGAAGGTGATCCCGCGAACGGCCTGGATACCACCATAGGAGACGCGCAGTCCGTTAACTTCGAGCATGATTCATCCGTTCCCTTCAGGCCACCGAGCCACCGAGGTAAGCCTCGACAACCCGCGGGTCCCTCTGTACGACCGACGGCACGTCTTCGCAGATCTTCTCCCCGTAGTCGAGCACAGCAACGCGTCCACACAGCCCCATGACCAGCTTGACGTCGTGCTCGATCAGCAAGACCGTTACGCCATCGCGGCAGATACCCTCGACGAGAAGGCGCAGGGCCTCGGTTTCCGTACCGTTCATGCCGGCCGCCGGTTCGTCGAGCGCCAACAGCTTCGGCTCGGTAGCCAAGGCACGGGCGATCTCGAGGCGCCGCTGGTCGCCATAGGAAAGATGTTTCGCATAGTCGTGCGCCCGCTCGTGGATGCCGACATAGTGCAGGAGTTCCTCAGCGCGACGGCCAATCGCCGCCTCCTCGGCACGCGTCGCCGAATTGCGGGTGATCGCCCCGAGCACGCCGGCATGCGTGCGCAGATGTCGCCCAACCATCACGTTCTCGATCGCCGTCATGTTGCCGAACAGGCGAATGTTCTGGAACGTCCGCGCAATCCCGACTTCAGCCGCCTTGTGCGGCGCATCGGCGGCCAGCCTGGCACCGTCGAAAACGAAGTGTCCACCTTCGTTCCGGTAAAGACCGGTGAGGCAGTTGAAGAAGGTCGTCTTGCCGGCACCGTTGGGCCCGATCAGTCCGTAGATCTCGCCGCGCCGAATGGTCAACGAGACGTCATGCAAGGCCTTCACGCCGCCGAAATGCTTGGCGACCGCATGCGCTTCGAGAAGAATCTGGTGTTCGCTCATGATCAGTCCGCGCTCTCGGCCAGTTCGCGGCGGCGCTGCGACGATGGCCACAGGCCCGCCGGCCGGAAGCGCATGACGAGCACCAGCGCCAGGCCGAAAACGAGCATCCGCAGACTCTCCGGATCGATGATCATGCGCCCGAAGATCGCCCGCTGCAGAGGCTCGATGCCGTAGCGCAAGGCCTCGGGTAGACCTGTCAGCAGGACAGCACCAAGGATCACCCCCGGGATGTGTCCCATGCCACCGAGGACGACCATCGCCAGGATGGTGATCGATTCCATCAGAGAGAAGCTCTCCGGACTGACGAAGCCCTGCATGGCTGAAAAAACGCCGCCGGCAACGCCACCAAAGGAAGCGCCCATGGCAAAAGCCAGCAGCTTGATGTTGCGGGTATTGATTCCACAGGCCTTGGCCGCGACCTCGTCCTCACGAATGGCCTGCCAGGCCCGACCAATTCGCGAATCCTGCAGGCGCACGTTGATCATGATGATCATGATCGCCAGGGTGACCAGCAGAAAATAGTACTTCTGCGGCCCGGAAACCGTCACGCCCAGGATGGTACTGGTATCGGCAAACGAAAAGCCGCCGATCCGGATCGGATCGATCAGGGTAATCCCCTGCGCCCCGTTGGTGACGTTGATCGGCGCGTTGAGGTTGTTCATGAAGATGCGGATGATCT
>ERZ761603.1195-NODE-1195-length-19945-cov-47.517446_pt1 | contig 19945 bp, 22 predicted proteins | sample MGYA00511879_ERZ761603 | MGnify/ENA primary metagenome ERZ761603 (study PRJEB28899, sample SAMN02850040) | bioreactor sludge metagenome | biome: EBPR Sludge; feature: EBPR Bioreactor; material: flocular biomat | place: Australia: Thorneside Wastwater Treatment... | reverse complement strand
GGAATAGCGCTTGAGCAGGGTCTCGTCGTCGGCATGGAGGAAGAGGAAGTTCTGTTGAGTTCCTTCCTCCTCGAGCATGCGCAGCTTCTGCGGCAGCAGCTCGATGCCGATCCCCGAGCGTGCGTCGATCGCCACCGCCACCTTGTTGATGCCCTCCTCCTTGAGCATGCGGACGAGAACCGTAAGCATGATCACCGGCAGGTTGTCCACGCAGTAATACCCGGCATCTTCGAGAAGATGCAGGGCGACGGACTTGCCCGAACCGGAGAGGCCGCTGATGAGAACGAGTTGCATAACGCGGAGCATAATGAAGGCGGCGTCGACAAGCAACCCGCGGCATAATGGGCGGCAACAAGGAGACGATCATGCGCGCGACCATTCCTCTTCCTGACCTGCCTTTTCTTGCCGAATTGACGGCGCTGCGCCGCGACATACACGCGCATCCTGAACTGGCCTTCGACGAGAAACGCACCGCCGAAGTGGTGGCCCGGGAACTCGAGCGTTACGGTCTCGAGGTTCATTGCGGCATTGCCCGCACCGGGGTCGTCGGCGTCCTGCGCGCCGGGACGTCACCCCGCCTGATTGGCCTGCGCGCCGACATGGATGCCCTGCCGCTGGCCGAGATGAACGAGTTTCCGCACCACTCGCGCTACCACGGAAAGATGCACGCCTGCGGTCATGACGGGCATACCGCGATCCTGCTCGGCGCGGCGCGCCATCTCGCGGGAAAACCGGATTTCGACGGGACGGTCGTGTTCATCTTCCAGCCGGCCGAGGAATCGGAAGGCGGCGCCGCCGTCATGATCGAGGACGGATTGTTCGAGCGCTTTCCGGTCGAGGCGGTGTTCGGCCTGCACAACTGGCCGGGGGTGGCGGTTGGCGAAATGGTGGTGATGCCCGGCCCGGTGATGGCCGGCACCTGCGCCTTCGAGATCAGCGTGCGCGGCCACGGCTGCCACGCGGCGATGCCGCATCAGGGGGTCGACTCGATCGTCGCCGGCGCGCAACTGGTCCAGGCCCTGCAGACCGTGGTCAGCCGCACGCTGCACCCGTGCGATGCCGCGGTGGTCAGCGTCACCCAGTTCCATGGCGGCGAGGCGTGGAACATCATTCCCGAGGAAGTCGTCCTGCGCGGCACCATCCGCAGCTTCAAGCCCGAAATCCAGGAAGCCGTCGAGCGCGCCGTCGAGCGCCTGTGCAGCGGTGTAGCGGCGGCGAACGGGGCGCAGATCGGCGTGCATTTCGACCACCGCTACCCGCCGACGGTCAACAGCGTGGCCGAGACCGAGTTCTGCCGCAGTGTTGCCGCCGAGGTGCTCGGAGCTGAGCGAGTGCTCACTGACGAGCTGCCGTCGATGGGCGCCGAGGACTTCGCCTACATGCTGCGCGAGAAGCCGGGTTGCTACGTCTGGCTCGGCAACGGGCCGGGGACCGGCGGCTGCACCCTGCACAATCCGCATTACGATTTCAACGACGAGATTCTGGCGCCGGGCATTGCCTACTGGACACGACTGGTCCAGCGCGCCCTGCCTGCCGCCTAACCCGCCACCAGGAAGCCGTCTTCGCGGCGCAGGGCATTGACCAGCAACAACTCGTGCTCGATGCGCGCGACGAGCTGATCCAGCGGCAGGTTGAGGTAGCGGATATTGATGCTGCTGGCGAACGGCAGGGCAAGCACGAATGCCGGAAAGTCCGCAGCCGGCAGCCGTTGTCTTTCCAGCACGGCAAATGAAACGAGAACCTTGATGGCATGCCATGCCAGCTTGTCGATGTCGGCGGCGAAGCTGTCGACGCGCCGGAAAGCACGCGCGAAAGCCGCGTCAACCCCGGCGAACGGACTGCCGTGTCCGGGAATCACGATATCGACCGCCAGGCGCGAGAGCATTTCGAGCGTCGCGCGGGTGACGGCGATGCCGTCGGCCTCGCCGAGAAGCTCGGAGAAGATCACGCCGAAGCCGTTCTCCCAGAGGGCGTCGCCCGAGATCAGAATGCGCCGCTCCGGGTTGTAGAAAGCCAGCGCCTCCATGTCGTGTCCGGGAACGGCGAGGGCCTGCCAGCCCAGGCCGCCCATCGCGATCTCATCGCCGGCGCGGATCAGGCTGTCGTGCTGGAAGCGCGCCGCCTGCTGGCCGAGCGGCGAGAGCAGGAGGGCGTTTTCGTCCCACTCCGCGATGGTCGCGTGAAGGCCGGCCGGGACGATGATCTCGCAGCCGAATCTGGCCTGCAGCGCAGCGTTGCCGCCGATATGGTCTGAGTGTGAGTGGGTGTTTATCAGCCGTTTCAGGCATCGACCGCGCACGGCATGGGCGACCAGCTCGACGGTCTGGGCGGCGTGCGTGACGTAGCCGCTATCGACCACCGTGGCATCGCAGCCATCGAAGAAGACGATGCTGTTGGCCGACAGCCAGCCCCGCTCGAGAACGAGCAAAGACTCCGGAAGCTCGACACTCATTCCGGGTTATCCGGGTCGCTGGTTGTCGGTCGTGGGGTTCTCGTCAGGGTGACGACCTCGGCGCACACCTCCGGCGCCTCGAGTGGCGGCCGGCCGCAACCCAGGCAATAGCCCGAATCGGGGTCGGCCATGCAGATGCCGACGCAAAGGTACTGCTCCTCGTTATCCATGCCGCTCGCAGTCGCAGCGCAGGTCGCCTTCCCAGGGGTCGTGTTCCTGCCGACGCTTGGCGACGGCGGCGAGGATGGCCAGGCGACGGGAATCGTCGATTCCCGCCCAGGCGGCGATTTCCTCGATCGTCCGGAAGCAGCCCGAGCACAGGCCGGTCTGGTCGTCCATCTTGCAGACGTTGATGCAGGGCGAGGCGATCATCAGATGATCATGTAGCGGCGGCGCTGGTCCTGCACCAGGTCTACCGCCGCCTGCGCCTCGTCGCGACGGACGCGGGCAAGCATCGCCATGTAGTTGCGCTTGTCGCGCCCGCGGAATTCGGAAAACTTCAGCGTATGCACATTGATGTCGTCACCGGTCTGCTCACTGACGACGCCGAGTCGGTCGACCGTGACGCTGACCGGCGCCCAGCCCAGAGAGGCTTCCGGTTCGCGCAGGTAATCGGCGAGCGCCGCCAGCAACTGGTCGGGCATCAGCGAGGCGGCCCTTTCCCGCAGCCGCGAGTCGAGCTCGGCCAGATGTCGCGTGTGCGTCGCGAATTCCGGCCCCGGCGACTTGCCGCGGAGAACGGTCAGGTGCGCGCGCTGCATCGAGACATCGGCGCGCAGCCCGTCGCGCTCGCTGCGCAGCGCCTCGACATGGTCATGGAAGGTGCGCAGCAGGCTTTCGAGTCCACGGCAACGCAGGTTTTCCAGCGTGACCTCAAGGTTGCAATGCGGCTCGACCAGCGTCTGGTCGGAAAAATAGACAACGACCTGCGGCACATCGCTTTGCAGAATGTCACCCTGCTGGCCGATGCCGAGTTGCTTCTTCTGCTGGCGGCGGGCGGCGAACAGCGCGTAGAAGTACTCGCTTTCCCAGCATTGTGGCTCTGCCAGAAAGTCGCGCACCGCCTGGCTGCGTCCGAGCATCTGGTCGATGTCGTCGGCCGTGGCGAACAGCGCATGCACCAGCGGATCCCCCGAGAAAGCCTGACGATTGATGTCGATCGGGCCGGGAAGCGCCTCAATCAGGCCCTCGCAGTAGCCGAGCACGTGCTCGACGGCCGGGGCCAGCTTGCGTTCAAAACCGGAGGCCGACTTGAGCATTGGGTCGACGATTTCGCCAACCCGATCCAGCGCTTTAGACACCTTGGGGGAGGGTGCCGGCGACGGCTTCAGAAAATCGGCGATCGAGGAAATCAGGCTCATTGGACAGTCCTCGCACAGATTGCCCGGCCGGCCTTGGCGCCGTTCGGGCGGTTGATGGCGCCGGAAATCCAGCCGCCGATGGCTGCCAGTTTAGCGAGATCGATGCCGGTTTCAATCCCCAGCCCGTGCATCAGGTAAACGACATCCTCGGTCGCCACGTTGCCGGAGGCCCCCTGGGCATAGGGACAACCGCCCAGGCCGGCGACCGAGCTGTCGAAGGTCGCCATGCCGAGTTGCAGCGAGGCGTAGATGTTGGCGATCGCCATGCCGTAGGTGTCGTGGTAGTGGCCGGCCAGACGGTCGATCGGAATCAGGCTGGCGCACGCCTCGATCATGCGGCAGATGCTGGCCGGGTTACCGACGCCGATGGTGTCGCCGAGCGACACCTCGCAGCAGCCCATGTCGAACAGTGATTTCGCCACGCGGGCTGCCTGTTCCGGCGCGATGGCGCCTTCGTAAGGGCAAGCGACGACGCAGGAAACATAGCCGCGCACCGGAATCTCCAGTGCGCTGGCTGCCGAAAGGATCGGCTCGAAGCGCTTCAGGCTTTCGGCGATCGAGCAGTTGATGTTCTTCAGCGAGAACGCTTCCGAAGCGGCGGCGAAGATCGCGACTTCGCTCGCCCCGGCCTGCACGGCCGCGTCGAATCCCTGCAAATTGGGCGTCAAAACCGGGTAGACCGCAGCAGGGTGCCTCTTGATGCCCTGCATCACGGCTGAGTTGTCGCCCATCTGCGGCACCCATTTCGGCGAGACGAACGAAGTCGCCTCGATGACCCGCAAACCGGCGTCGGCGAGGCGCTCGATCAGCTCGATCTTGGTCGCGGTCGGGACGACCTGCTTCTCGTTCTGCAACCCGTCACGCGGGCCGACTTCGACTATCTTTGCTTGAGAGGGGAGAGGCATTTAGGGATCAACGAGGGAAAGGGGTTAAGAGGCGAAAAGCAAGGCCCGAGGCAGGAAATTCACGATAGCGAAGCGTCCCTTGGAACGCAGTGCTGGGCAATTTTTTTAAGACCAGCGAATCAATAGAGATCGGTGATGACCGACGGGTTCGGTGTCAAGCGGCTTAAGCCTCGAAATTCGATAGGATATAGAGCGATCATCCAAACACCGAATTCTCGCGTGTGAGGAAGTATGGCTGGATGTCTGCCTTCACGATAACGCGAACATCGTTGTCGTTCCCAGTCTGGCTTACCGGTTCGAGCAGGGTGTCGGTTTCCAAGGAAACGTGATGAATGAGTTTGTCGTCTTCGAGAAGGCAGAACATTGGGTGCTCATCATCGTCAGGTGCTTGGTAGCCGCCAAGCTCGTCCTTCGTTTGCGGTACGCGCAAAGCATCAAAGACAGTCTTCAATCGGTTATCTATGTCCCCCGACCGGATGATTTGGCCGGGTGGATCGGGCCGCAGAAGAAGAACGCTTATTGAGCAATTAACCGTAAAAAGGGCAGACACCAGCGGCACGAAGCTGTAGCCATATCGGCTGAACTTCTCGGACAAGTACGGCAAGATCATGTAGTACTGAGCAGGATTGTTCCCATCCTGAAGGCTTACCTTAGCCAAGGCTGGGTGAATTTCCCAAAATCGCTTCAGTTGGCGATGGAAGCACTTTCGGATTTCGTGCTTGTGCTTGGCCCTGGTGTTCTTGCCGTTGGCGCCAAGGAGAGGGCCTTGGTACGTTAGTCTGAGTTGCATCCCAACTCCACCACGAATGAACCAAGGCGCACTACGTTTTCTTCTGCCATTCCCAGGCTAAAGAGGCCAGGCTCATATTTCGCGCAACAATTGACTCAACGCTGGCTGATGTCTTTTACCAAAGCATTGGTGATTTCGGCAGCTGCTTCAGTCACTCCCTTACGCATAGTTCTATCAGCGATTGATCCTGCCTGTCCTCCCCAGCCATTCTCCCAGCTGACTGCCGCCAGTACCTTCCCCGTATGTACGCTGGTGAGCCGGGCAGTACCATTGATGGGCCTACCATCCTTTGCAATGACACCGCGCGCTGTAAAGTAAGCATCGATTCCCTGCGCTTGGAGTTTTGCCATTCCTTGAGGCTTGCTAATGTCTAGTTCGGACATGTTAAGTCGGTCTAGCAATTTGATCATGGAAGAACTATCGATAACCTCAAACCCCTTGTTGCTCAACTCAACAGCGATTGCATCGGTCATGGGGCCACCTTTGGGCGACATCGCAATCGATTTCACTGCATGACTAGACTCCGATGCTGCGGGCAGGGTTGATACTTTGGAGGAAGAGCAGCCGAACAATGTAAGAGCCGCGACAGACAGAATAAATCGACGCTTGTTCATCGAATTCCCTTAAATATGGAGTTCCACGTAGAGAGCAAAAGAGCAAAAGGGGCCTGACTCAGGCACTTGGCATTGCGTCGGGCCGCTCCGGGTTATCCCCGGCAACGCGGGCCTTGATGTAACGATGCACGTCGTCTGCTGCATACCCCAAGCCGCTTTCGAGCATTTCCCGCTCGGCCGCCAGCGCCTCGGCGATGAAGCTGGTGCGTTGCTCGGTGGCAAGCAGCGTCTGTTCGATGGCGTTGACCATGAAAGCGTGCGGCGACAGACCTTGCTGCTGGGCGGCATCGACGGCGCGTCGCTTCAATTCCTCCGGGATTTTCAGCGAAGTGATGCTCATAATTGCTCTCCAATGTGCGGGTGTCACCATGGTAATTCCCGCCCTTCGCTCAGGCAATAGATGGGCCTCTATTTCGAGCTTGGCCCATTTCGGTTGGTAGAAGAGAGACCGATCAGTTCCTCCTCAATCATCTCAAATTCTTTCCGAAGTAAACGCTGACATGCCCGGAGAGCAGTCCGAGTTGCCGCGGTCTATTGTCGTTGCCAAGGCTTTGATTCGGGGCGTTGAGGCTTTCCTCCCGCAATGCGTCGGCGATAAAAGCGTCCCGATTTTGGCTTGCTCCCGACTGCTTGGCCATCAGCCTTCCCCGTCGAACTCCACCAGCGCCGCCCCGTCGCCGACCTGCTCGCCGGCCGCGTAGCAGAAGGCCCTGACGGTGCCGGCGGCGGGGGCGGTGATGGTGTGTTCCATCTTCATTGCCTCGAGGATCAGCAGCGGAGCGCCCTTCTCCACCTTCTGGCCGGGCTGGGCGAGCAGGGCGACAACCTTGCCCGGCATCGGCGCGGTCAGGCCGCCGCCGTGGGCGCCGCCGGCCTCGACCAGATGCAGCGGATCGTCACGCAGAAGTGAGTACGTGCTTCCCTGCAAAAAGATGCTTCTCTTGCCGTCGACCGCGACGACGCTGGCGATCAGCCGGCGGTCGTCGAATTCGACGGCGATGCGGTCGCCTTCGAGCTTGCTGCCGCGGGCGAGTGCCGTCCGGCCGTTGATGGTGACCTGCCATTGCTCGCGCTGATAGCGGACCTCTGCCTCGACCAGGCTTTCGCCATCGCGGAAACCGATGATGCGGGCGGCCGAGAGGTTCATCCGCCAGCCGTCGCGCGCGTGCCAGGGCGACCACGGGTCGCCGCTGCTCTTCGCGGCCAGCCGCGCCTTGTGCTGCTCCCAGAGCAGTTCGCCGACGGTGGCGACGAGCAGCGCGTCGTACGGCACGGCCTGGGTCGCCGGCAAGAGGAAGCTTCTCTGGCGCTCGATCAGCCCGGTATCCAGATCGGCGCCGGCGAAGGCCGGGCAGGCGACGAGGCGCGACAGGAAGTCGATGTTGGTCGTCAGCCCAGCCACCTGATAGTCGGCGAGGGCCCTGCGCATGCGGGCGAGCGCGCCGTCGCGGTCTTCGTCCCAGACGATCAGCTTGGCGATCATCGGGTCGTAGAAGGGGGTGATTTCATCGCCTTCCTCGACGCCGGTATCGACGCGCACGTTCAGGCTCTCGGCGGGTGGCGACAGGCGGGCCAATCTGCCGGTCGCGGGCAGGAAGCCCTTGCTGGCGTCCTCGGCGTAGATGCGCGCTTCCAGCGCATGGCCGCGAATCTGCAATTGTTCCTGGGCGAGCGGCAAAGGCTGGCCGGCGGCGACGCGCAACTGCCACTCGACCAGATCCTGGCCGGTGATCATCTCGCTGACCGGGTGCTCGACCTGCAGGCGCGTATTCATCTCCATGAAGTAGAACGAGCCGTCCTTGTCGAAGGTGCTGGTCGCGATGAACTCGACCGTGCCGGCGCCGACGTAACCGACGGCCCTGGCGGCGGCGACGGCAGCTTCGCCCATCTGGCGGCGCCGTTCCGGAGTCATGCCGGGGGCGGGAGCCTCTTCCAGCACTTTCTGGTGGCGGCGCTGCACCGAACAGTCGCGCTCGAACAGGTAGACGCAGCTGCCGAGCGTGTCGGCGAAGACCTGGATTTCGATGTGGCGTGGGCGGGTGATGTACTTCTCGATCAGCACCTGGTCGTTGCCGAAGCTGGACACGGCCTCGCGCTTGCACGAGGCTAGCGCGTCGGAGAAATCCGCGCTGCTGTCGACAAGGCGCATGCCCTTGCCGCCGCCGCCGGCAGCGGCCTTGATCAGCACCGGGTAACCGATGGCGTCGGCTTCTTTGTGCAGCAGGGCAGGGGTCTGGTCGTCGCCGTGGTAGCCCGGGGTCAGCGGCACGTTGGCGGCGCCCATGAGTTTCTTTGCTTCCGACTTCGAGCCCATGGCGCGGATCGCCGCCGCCGGCGGGCCGATGAAGGCGATGCCGCTTGCCGCCAGCGTCTCGGCGAAGTCGGCGTTCTCGGACAGGAAACCGTACCCGGGATGCACGGCCTGGGCGCCGGTGCGCTGGCAGGCCTCGATGATTCTGGCGGCAACCAGGTAGGACTCGCGGGCGGCGGCCGGGCCGAGCAGGACGGCCTCGTCGGCCAGGCGGACGTGCCGGGCGTTCACGTCGGCCTCGGAATAGACGGCGACGGTGCGGATGCCCATGCGCCGGGCGGTCTTGATGACTCGGCAGGCGATTTCTCCGCGGTTGGCAATGAGAATCTTGGTAAACATGCTCATTCCCCGAAAGGGGAAACCCAGTCCGCATTCCGCTTCTCGAGGAAAGCGGTGATCCCTTCCTGTGCTTCCGGCGTGGCGCGCAGGTGGGCGATGCGGTGGGCCGTATCCTCGACGAGATTGTCGTTGATCGGCTGATTGTTGACGGCACGGATCAGGCTCTTCGCGGCCGCCTGCGCCAGCGGACCGCCCTGCAGCAGCGCGCCGACTATTTCCCGCACCCTGGCATCGAGTTGCTCGGGGTCGACGGCCTCATGGACGAGGCCGATCTCGCGGGCGCGGGCGGCGTCAATGCGCTCGGCCGACTGGAAGTAACGGTAGGCCTGGCGGGCGCCGATGGCACGCAGCACATACGGCGAGATGGCCGACGGGATGATGCCGAACCTGACTTCGGACGTGGCGAAGACGGCCTTCGTCGACGCGACGGCGATGTCGCAGGCGGCAGCCAGCCCCATGCCGCCGCCGAGCGCCGCCCCCTGCACGCGGGCGATGGTCGGCTTCCCCATCTCGGCCAGCGTGCGCAGCATGCCGGCCAGGGCGCGGGCATCGTCGAGGTTGTCGGCGACGCCATTGTCGGCGGCGCGCTTCATCCAGTTGAGATCGGCGCCGGCCGAGAAGCTCTTCCCGCGGCCGGCGAGGATGACGACGCGGACATCGTCGTCGCCATCGAGCACCTTGCAGGCGGCGGTCAGTTCGGCGATCAGGTCTTCGTCGAAGGCGTTGTGCAGGTCGGGCCGGTTCATCCAGATTGTGGCGACCGGGCCGTCCAGTTCGATTTCCAGGTGCATGAACATGGCGGGCTCCTCCTATTGTTGTTGGTGCTGGCGGATCAGTTCGCCTATCGGCGTGCCGGCGAGCGCCGTGATCAGGCTGGCCTGATTGGCCGGCGGCTGGTTCTGGCTGACCTTCCACTTGCCGAGCAGGCGGGTGATGGTGATCTCGATGCCGACGATGGCACCGAGCATTTTTTCGACGTAGTTGGCCGGCGCGTCGGTGACCGCCCAAGGCTGCGGCAGCGCGGCTTCGTTCGCTGCGGTCAACGCGGAGATCTGGGCAAGAATCCAGTCGCGGTCGTCGATTGCCCGCAGTCCGCCATAGGCATGCACGGCGACGTAGTTCCAGGTCGGGACGACCTTGCCGTGCTCGGCCTTGGTCGCGTAACCGGAGGGGCTGATGTAGCACTCGTCTCCCTGGAAGACAACGAGTACTTCGCCGGCCACGCTGCCCGGCTTCCACAACGGGTTGGCGCGGGCGACGTGGCCCTGAAGCTTGCTGCGGGGTTCGCCGTCGACGAGCAGCAGCGGGATGTGGTTGGCGTCGAGGCCGTCCGGGCCATGACTGACCAGCGTGGCGAGCGGGTTGGCACGCATCAGGGCGTGCATCTCGGCGACATCGTCTTCGGCGAAGTGCTTGGGCAGGTACATGGCCTTACATCCGGAAGATGCCGAACTTCGTCTCTTCGGCCGGTGCGTTCATCGCGGCGGAAAGGCCGAGGCCGACCACGCGACGGGTATCAGCCGGGTCGATGATGCCGTCGTCCCACAGCCGTGCCGAGGCATAGTAGGGGTGGCCTTGCGTCTCGTACTGCTCGCGGATCGGTGCCTTGAAGGCAGCTTCCTCCTCGGCGCTCCAGGTCTTGCCGGCGGCTTCGATGCCGTCGCGCTTGACCGTGGCCAGCACGCCGGCCGCCTGCTCGCCGCCCATCACCGAGATGCGGGCGTTCGGCCACATCCACAGGAAGCGCGGCGAGTAGGCGCGGCCGCACATGCCGTAGTTGCCGGCGCCGAAGCTGCCGCCGATGACGACGGTGAATTTCGGCACTTTGGCGGTGGCGACGGCGGTGACCATCTTGGCGCCGTCGCGCGCGATGCCACCGTTTTCGTACTTGCGGCCGACCATGAAGCCGGTGATGTTCTGCAGGAAGACGAGGGGGATGCCGCGCTGGGCACAGAGTTCGATGAAATGTGCGGCCTTCAGCGCCGACTCGGAGAACAGGATGCCATTGTTGGCGACGACGCCGACCGGGTAGCCGTGGATGCGGGCGAAGCCGCAGACCAGCGTCATACCGTAGCGCGCCTTGAATTCGTCGAAATCCGAGGCGTCGACGATGCGGGCGATGATCTCGCGGACGTCGAAGGGCTTCTTGGAGTCGGTCGGGATGACGCCGTAGAGTTCTTCGGCGGCGTAAAGCGGCTCGACCGGTGCGGTCAACGTCACCGGCGGGGCCTTTTTCCAGTTCAGGTCCTTGACGATGCGCCGCGCGATGGCCAGCGCGTGCGCGTCGTTCTCGGCGAGGTGGTCGGCGACGCCCGAGATGCGCGTATGTACGTCGGCACCGCCCAGGTCTTCGGCCGAGACGACTTCGCCGGTCGCTGCCTTGACCAGCGGGGGGCCGCCGAGGAAGATGGTGCCCTGGTTCTTGACGATGATCGACTCGTCGCACATCGCCGGGACGTAGGCGCCGCCCGCCGTGCACGAGCCCATCACGGCGGCGATCTGCGGGATGCCTTTCGCCGAGAGGTTGGCCTGGTTGAAGAAGATGCGGCCGAAGTGCTCCTTGTCCGGGAAAACCTCGTCCTGCATCGGCAGGAAGGCGCCGCCGGAGTCGACCAGATAGATGCAGGGCAGGCGGTTTTCGAGGGCGATTTCCTGGGCGCGCAGGTGCTTTTTCACCGTCAGCGGGTAGTAGGTGCCCCCCTTAACGGTGGCATCGTTGGCGACGACCATGCATTCGACGCCGTTCACCCGGCCGATGCCGGCGATCACCGAGGCGGCCGGCACGTCCCCGCCGTACATGCCGTAGGCGGCGAACTGACCGATTTCGAGGAAGGGCGTGCCCGGGTCGAGCAGGCCGTTGACGCGCTCGCGCGGCAGCAGCTTGCCGCGCGCCAGGTGCTTCTGCCGCGCCGCTTCCGGGCCGCCGAGGGCGATCTTCTCCACTTTCTCGTGCAAATCGGCGACGACCGCCTGCATGGCTGCCGCGTTGGCCTGGAACTCGGCCGAACGCAGATTGAGCTGGGTCTTCAGGGTACTCATGTCGCCTCGCTGTTCTCGCTACGCTATTTGTTTCACAGTTGTTGCGCTTCCTTCAGCCACTTGCTGACCGGTTCCGGCCGGTAGGCGCCCATCGCCGCGAGCAGGCTCGCGATGTCGTCCGCAGCCAGCGCCATCGCCCGGTTCTCGTCGCGCAGGAAACCTTCCGCGACGGCGCGCGCGAAGAGGGCGAGCAGCGGGTCGTAGAAGCCATTGACGTTGAGCAGGCCGATCGGCTTGCCGTGAAATCCGAGCTGGCCCCAGGTCAGGACTTCGCAGAACTCCTCGAAGGTGCCGAAGCCGCCGGGCAGGGCGATGAAGCCGTCGGCCAGTTCGGCCATGCGCGCCTTGCGCGTGTGCATCGATTCGACGACCTCGAGCCGGGTCAGTGCCCGGTGATCGACGTGGCGGCCGGCCACTTCCTTGCCGAGCAGTGCCTCGGGGATCACGCCGACCACGGTGCCGCCGGCCGCCAGACAGGCATCGGCCAGCGCGCCCATCAGCCCGACATTGCCGCCGCCGTACACCAGGTCGATCCGGCGTTCGGCGAGCAGCCGGCCGAGGTCTTCCGCCGCGGCGCGGTAGCGCGGATCGTGGCCGGCGTTCGAGCCGCAGAAGACGCAGATACTTTTCATGGCTCTCTCAGAATCCACCGCTCTCCAGCCACTTCTCGATCTGCGGCAGGCGGTCGGCGCCGAAGAAGGCCTCGCCGTCGATGATCACATGCGGCGAGCCGAAGACGCCGATCTTCAGCGCGCCATCGACTTCGTCCTTAAGCCGCGCCTTGATTTCCGGAGTTTGCAGTGCCGCTTGCAGGCTGTTGCGGTCGACACCCAGAGCGGCGGCAATTTCGACGACGGTTTCCGGCGCCGAAACGTCGCGATCGTCGACGTACAGGCCACGAAAAACGGCGTGCGCGAACTGCCGGGCCAGCGCGCAGTCCTGCCCGTGCAGCCAGTAGTAGGCGCGTGCGGCGTTCTGGGTGGCGAGCGGGAAGCGGGTCGGATGACGGTAAGGAATGCCCATGAAACGCGCGGAGCGCGCAAAGTCGAGCAGCGAGTAGGCGGCCTTGGCGGGGCTCTGCAAGGTCAGGGGTGCGCTGCCGGTCGCCTGGAAGACGACGCCGAGCAGGATCGGGTGCCAGCGCACCTTGCGTCCGTGCCTGGCCGCGACGGCGTCGATGCGCTCGCTCAGCAGGTAGCCGTAGGGACTGGAAAAGTCGAACCAGAAGTCGATGGGCGCCTTGTCGTCCATGGGAGTCTCCTCGCTGTCTATTTTCTGCACCTTTTTCGGGTCTACCGCGGCGGGCGCTATTCGGTCGCGATCGCGCGCCCGATCACCAGCCGCTGGATGTCGTTGGCGCCTTCGTAGATCTGGCAGACGCGCACGTCGCGGTAAATGCGCTCGACCGGGAAGTCGCTGCTGTAGCCGACGCCGCCGAGGGTCTGGATGGCGGCCGAGGCGATCTTCTCGGCGGCCTCGGAGGCGAACATCTTGGCCATCGAGGCTTCCTTCAGGCAGGGGCGGCCGGCGTCCTTGCAGGCGGCGGCGCGCCAGACCATCAGGCGGGCGGCGTCGAGCAAGGTCGCCATGTCGGCGAGGCGGAAGTTGACTGCCTGGTGCTCGATGATGGGAACGCCGAAGGTGCTGCGCTCTCTCGCGTAGGCGATCGCTGCCTCGAGCGCGGCGCGCGCCATGCCGATGCTCTGCGCGGCGATGCCGATGCGGCCGGCCTCGAGGTTGGAGAGAGCGATCCTGTAGCCTTCGCCTTCCTTGCCGAGCAGCGCCGAGGCCGGCACGCGGCAGTTCTCGAAAATGATCTGCACGGTGTCGGAAGCGTGCTGGCCCATCTTGTCCTCGGTACGGCCGACGATGAAGCCCGGCGTGGCGGTGGGCACCAGGAAGCAGGAAATGCCCTTCTTGCCGGCCTCCTTGTCGGTGACGGCGAAGACGATGGCCATGTGGGCGTGCTTGCCGGTGGTGATGAACTGCTTGACGCCATTGAGCACGAAGGACTCGCCGTCGCGGTCGGCACGGGTGGTGATGGCGGCGGCATCGGAGCCGGTGTGCGGTTCGGTCAGGCAGAAGCAGCCCCATTTCTCGCCGCGGGCTAGCGGCTTCAGCCATTCCTCCTTCTGCGCGTCGCTGCCGTACTTCTGCGTGATGCCGCAGGCCAGCGAATTCTGCACCGAGACGATGGTCGAGGTGGCGCCGTCGCCGGCGGCGATTTCCTCAAGCGTCAGCACCAGGCTCATGTAGTCCATGCCGGCGCCGCCCCACTCCTCGGGCACGCACATGCCCATGGCGCCGAGTTCGCCGAGTTCCTTCAGCGCCTCGGCGGGGAAGGTGTGGTTGCGGTCCCATTCGGCCGCGAAGGGGGCGAGGCGCTCCTGCGCGAAGGTGCGCATCGAGTCGCGGATCATTTCCTGTTCCTGGGTGAGTATCATGGGTGTGGCTCCGTTGAATGGGTGGTCAGCCAGACGCCGGCGATGACCAGCAGGCCGCCGGCGAGGACGGCGAAAGCGAGGCGTTCGTCGAGCAGGATGGCGGCCTGCAGGACGGCGAAGACCGGGACCAGGTTGACGAACACCGAGGCTTTGGCGGCGCCGAGACGTTTGACGCCGTCGGCGAACCAGGTGAAGGCGAGGGCTGTGCCGCCGACCGCCAGGAACAGGACGCTGGCCCACACCCGCCACGACCAGCCAGCGATGTCGGTGCCGCCCTGCAGCAGCGCGGCGATGCCGATCAGCACGGCGCCGATCAGGCTCGCGTAGAGCGTTGCGGCGAGCGGCGACAGGGACAGCGTGGCCTGCCGCCCGATGAAGGTATAGGCCGTCCAGCACAGGGCGCAACCGAGGATCAGCCATTCGCCCGGGCCGACCGCGCCGTGGAGCAGGGCGAGCGGGTTGCCGTTGCCGACCACGGTCAGGCAGCCGGCAAGCGCGATCGCGATCCCGGCCAGCTTGACCGGCGTCATCTTCTCCTGCCCCATGAACCAGGCGCCCAGCGCGACGAGCACCGGCGTCAATGCGACCACCAGCGCGCCGCGCCCGGCCGTGATCTCTTTCAGGCCATGGAAGAAGCACAGCGCGTAGAGGAAGATCCCGGTCAGTGCCAGGCCGCAGACGATGCCCCATTCGCTGCCCGTTTGCGGACGCGGAATGCGCCCCTCGGTCGCCAGCGCGAAACCGGCCAGGAGCACGCCCGCAATCAGGAAGCGGATCGCCGGCACGGCGAGCGGCGCGCTCAGTTCCTGGGCGACGACGCGCCCGGCGATCCAGGTGCCTCCCCACATGGCCATGGCTCCGATCAGCTTGACGTAGGTCGCCGTGCCGGCTTGCGGCACTTACAGCATTTCCACCGCGAGCGCCGTCGCCTCGCCGCCGCCGATGCACAGGCTGGCGACCCCGCGCTTGCCGCCGGTCTTTCTCATCGCGCCGAGCAGGGTCACCACGATGCGGGCGCCCGATGCGCCGATCGGGTGGCCCAGCGCGCAGGCGCCGCCGTGGATGTTGACCTTCCCGGCAGGCAGCTTGAGGTCGTGCAAGGCAGCCATCGTGACGACGGCGAAGGCCTCGTTGATTTCGTAGAGATCGACGCCTTCCGCGGTCCACCCGGTCTTTGCAAACAATTTCTGCATGGCGCCGACCGGCGCCGTCGGGAACAGCGCCGGCGCATGGGCGTGGGTGGCGTGGGCGGCGATGCGGGCGATCGGCGCCAGCCCCAGCTTGTCGGCCTGCGAAGCGCGCATCAGCACCATGGCGGCGGCGCCGTCGGAGATCGACGACGAGTTGGCCGGGGTTACGGTGCCGTCCTTGCGGAAGGCCGGCTTCAGGGTCGGAATCTTCTCGATGTTGACCGCGAACGGGCCTTCGTCCCGGGCGACGACGACATCGCCCTGGCGTCCGGCAACGGTGACCGGGGCGATCTCCCAGGCAAAGCTGCCGTCGTCGCTGGCCTGCTTGGCGCGGTTGGTCGAGCGGATCGCGAATTCATCCTGCGCAGCGCGACTGAAGCTGTAGCTGCTCGCGCAGTCCTCGGCGAAGGTGCCCATCAGGCGCCCGCGGTTCTCCGGCGAGTAGGCATCCTCTAGGCCGTCCATGAACATGTGGTCGATGATCTGGCCGTGACCGAGCCGGTAGCCGCCACGCGCCTTTGGGAGCAGGTAGGGGGCATTGGTCATCGACTCCATGCCGCCGACCACGGCGACGCCGCAGGAGCCGGCGACAAGGGTGTCGTGACCGACCATGGTGGCCTTCATGCCGGAACCGCAGACCTTGCTCACCATGGCGCAGCCGGTCGACAGCGGCAGGCCGGCGAGCAGGGCGGCCTGACGAACCGGCGCCTGGCCGACACCTGCCGGCAGGACGCAGCCGAAAACGACTTCTTCGATCAGTGCGGTATCGATGCCGGCGCGGGCGACAGCGGCCTCGATGGCGACCGCGCCGAGTTGCGGCGCGCTCATGGCGCCAAAGACGCCCTGAAAACTTCCCATCGGGGTACGGGCTGCTGAGACGATGACAATGGGATCTGACATGTCGATTTCCTCTGACGGTTGTGCGAAGACTGGAGACGGTAAGTTCCGGCGCAGGCTAACTTCGCGTAGCGAACGTTAAGGCGCGCAGCGCCGGCCGGAGGCAAAACTTCCCATCGGGGTGCGGGCGGCGGAGACGACAATGATCGGGTCATTCATGGCGGGTTCTCCTTGATGAGAGGTAGGGTCATGCTTCCAGCGCCTTGAGCGCGGCGTCGTAGCGCGATTGCAGATCCTCGGGGCAATGCACGGTCATGCCGAGATCGTGCATCAGGCCGTCCTTGAGGCCGTAGATCCAGCCATGGACCGTCAGCGGCTGGCCACGCTGCCAGGCATCCTGAACCACGAAGGTCTGGCAGACATTGAACACCTGCTCGAGCACGTTCAACTCGCAGAGGCGGTCGTGACGCCTTTCGGGCGGCAGGCGGTCGACGTTGGGCAGGTGCTTGGCATGAACGTCCTGGACATGGCGCAGCCAGATGTCGACGAGACCGACGCGCTCCCTCCTGAGCGCAGCGCCTACGCCGCCGCAGCCGTAGTGGCCGACGACCATGATGTGCTTGACTTTCAGCGCATCGACAGCGAACTGAATGACCGACAGGCAGTTGAGGTCGGTATGCACGACGACATTGGCGACGTTGCGATGAACGAAGACCTCGCCGGGCAGCAGGCCGACGATTTCATTGGCCGGCACGCGCGAGTCGGAACAGCCGATCCACAGCAGTTGCGGCGTCTGCAGCTTGGCGAGCTTGTTGAAGTAGTCGGCATCGACTTCCTGCATCTTGCGCGCCCAGGCGCGATTGAAATCGAAGAGATGCGACAGGTTTTCGCTGCGCATTTCCTCTTCGGTCCAGTTTTCCAGATGGAGCGAGAGGAACATCGTGCCTTCGACCGGCGTCTTGTAATAGGCCGGCGCCTCGGTGAAGCCGAGTTCGCGATAGAGCTTGACCGCCATGCGCATGCTGGGCAGGGTATCGATCAGCAGGCGACGGTAGCCGATGGCCTTGGCGGCATTGATCGCCGCCAGCGCCAGTTCCCGGCCGACCCCCATGCCGCGAAATTCCGGATCGACGTAGAGGCGCTTCATCTCGCAGACGCCCTCGCTGTCAGGCAGCGGCCTCACGCCGACACAGCCCGCCGCTCGTCCGTCGACATCGGCGAGAAAGAGCCGACCTTGCGGCGTCGCATAGGCGCCGGGCAGCGAGGCCATTTCCTGGTCGAAGTTCTGGAACGATAGGTCGACGCCCAGCCAGGCCGCGTAGTTGCGGAAGAACTGGCGAACTTGCTCCACGGCTTCGCTATCGTTGGCGGTCAGGGTGCGTAGGGTGGCTGTCATTCTGCTGGCTCCTGCGGGGTTTGCGGGTCAGGGATCGATTCTAATCCGTTGCCCCCCGTACCCCGTTCCGCCTTCCTGGAGGCTCATTTCGTTTCGGACATGAGTTCCCGGCCGATCAGCATTCGGCGGATCTCGCTGGTGCCGGCGCCGATCTCGTACAGCTTGGCATCGCGCCACAGGCGGCCGGTCGGATATTCGTTCGTGTAGCCGACACCGCCCAAAGTCTGGATCGCCTCGCCGGCCATCCAGGTCGCCTTCTCGGCGGAGTAGAGGATGGCGCCGGCGGCGTCCTTGCGCAGGGTGCGGGAGTGGTCGGCGCTGTCGCAGGCGCGGCCGACGGCATAGACGTAGGCGCGCGTGGCCTGCCAGGTCGAGTACATGTCGGCGACCTTGCCCTGCATCAGCTGGAATTCGCCGATCGCCTGCCCGAACTGCTTGCGCTCGTGGATGAAGGGTACGACGACGTCCATGCAGGCGGCCATGATCCCGAGCGGGCCGCCGCAGAGCACGGCGCGTTCGTAGTCGAGGCCGGACATCAGCACCCGGGCGCCGTTGCCGACGCCGCCGAGGACGTTTTCTGCGGGCACCTCGCAGTCGTCGAAAAAGAGCGGGTAGGTGTTCGAGCCGCGCATCCCCAGCTTGTCGAGATGGGTGCCGCAACTGAACCCGGCGAAACCTTTCTCGACAATGAAGGCGGTCATACCCCGCGGCCCGGAATCCGGGTCGGTCCTGGCGTATACGACCAGCGTGTCGGCATCGCCGCCGTTGGTGATCCACATCTTGGACCCGTTCAGGATGTAGCGGTCGCCCTTCCTCTCCGCCTTGAGCTTCATCGAAATGACATCGGAACCGGCATTCGCCTCGGACATGGCCAGCGCGCCGACATGGTCGCCGGAAATCAGCCCGGGCAGGTACTTCCGCCGTTGCGCTTCGCTGCCGTTGCGGCGGATCTGGTTGACGCACAGATTGGAGTGGGCGCCGTAGGACAGACCGACCGAGGCCGACGCGCGCGAGATTTCCTCCATGGCGACGATGTGGGCGAGGTAGCCCATGTTGGTGCCGCCGTATTCCTCGCCGGCGGTCATGCCGAGCAGGCCCATGTCGCCGAACTTCTTCCAGAGGTCGGCGGGGAATTCGTTGGCGCGGTCGATCTCCGCCGCGCGCGGGGCGATTTCGGCATCGGCGAAGGCCTGTACCGCATCGCGCAACAGATCGATGTCCTGGCCGAGGCCGAAGTCGAGGCTGGGGATGTTCATGGTCTTTCTCCCTGAAGTTTTTCGGTCTTGCCGTGCATGACCATGATGGTCTGCTGCATCAGCGCGCATTGGGTTTCCCGGCCGTCCTTGACGGCAAATACTTCGCCCTGGGTGACGATCAGCGTGCGTCCCGCCCGGATTACCCGGCCGCGGGCGACCAGATGGTCACCATCCGCTGGCGCCATCAGGTTCATCTTGTATTCGACGGTGAGTACCGAAGCCGCGGCCGGCACCATCGTCATCGCCGCATAGCCCGCCGCCGAGTCGGCGATCATGCCGACTACGCCGCCATGCACGAATCCGTGCTGCTGCTCGACGCCGGTCCAGTGCGGGAGATGGATCTCGGTGCGGCCATGCGCGACGACCGGCAGAGTCGCGCGGATCAGGGCCATCGCCTGCTGCAGCGCGAAGCTGGCGCGGACGCGCTCGACGAAATGGGGGTCGGAAATGCGGGACATGGGGACATTGTATTCACGTTAACGTAAACGTCAACATAGCCGTGAATCTCGATCATCGGGAATCCCGCCGCTGCAGTTCCTGCCGGCATTGCCGCTCGAACTGGGAGATGTCGGCCAGCATCGCCTCGATGTCCTCGCGCTGCTGCTCGAGGGCCTCGCGCCGCTTTGCCATGACACGCAGGCATTCGATCAGCTGGGGCGTTTCATCCTCGGTGCCTGAGTACATGCCGATCAGATCCTTGATCTCGGCCAGCGACAGTCCGAGCCGCTTGCCGCGCAGGGCCATTTTCAGGCGGGCGCGGTCGCGACGGGTGAACACCCGGTTGCGGCCTTCCCGCTCCGGCGCGAGGATGCCCTGGTCCTCCCAGAAGCGGATCGTGCGCGGCGTGATGCCAAATTCGCGGGCGAGGTCGGAAATGGCGAATCTGGCAGTCGTCTGGGTCAATTGGGGTTCCTCGATTCGGCGAACCAAGTTAATCAGAACCACGGCGCTTTTTCAATGGCTCAGTTCGCGTTAAGTAGTGATGTCCTCAGACTCGGACGGCAGACGCCA
>ERZ761603.1194-NODE-1194-length-19947-cov-7.352755_pt1 | contig 19947 bp, 23 predicted proteins | sample MGYA00511879_ERZ761603 | MGnify/ENA primary metagenome ERZ761603 (study PRJEB28899, sample SAMN02850040) | bioreactor sludge metagenome | biome: EBPR Sludge; feature: EBPR Bioreactor; material: flocular biomat | place: Australia: Thorneside Wastwater Treatment... | reverse complement strand
TATTCGCCGGGCTTCGCGGGCGGTTCCCTTTCGAAATTTTTCGGTTGAGGTGGTGTGACATGGCGTCCTTTTTCACCGGTGGCGTTTCCAACGACGAGGCGGCGGCGGCGATCGCCGGGAAGCCGGCCGTGCTCCGGGCGGTGTTCGACCAGCTTCTGCCGGAACTGAAAGGGTTGGCCTTTACCGTCACCGGCGTCCAGGACGCGAACGTTCTGCAGCGGATGCGCGACCGGATCGCGGACCTGCCGCGGGGCGGCGACTGGGACGCGATCAAACGCGACCTGGTCAAGGAGCTGTCGCCCTTCCTGGTGGATGAGAACGCCGAACCGGAGGTCCGGGATGCCCAGATCAAGGCGGCAGCCCGGCGGGCGGAGCTGTTGCTCCGGACGCATGGGTATCAGTCATATGCGGCGTTTAACTACCGGCAGATGGTGGAGTCGGCCACCTACCTGCCGTACTGGAAATATTTGTCTGCCTACGATGACCAGGTGCGGGATAGCCACCGGGCCTTGCACGGCCTGATCCTCCCGTGGGATCACCCGTTCTGGCAGGATCACTTCGCTCCGTGGGACTGGGGTTGCCGATGCCAGGTGATCGCGACGACGGACCGGGAATACGAGCAGGCGCTGAAGAACCCGACCGAACATGCCTGGACGCTCGGTCCAGAGGCGTTGAAGCGGCTGGCCGATGGCACCCTCGACAAAGGCGACGGCCACCCGGTGAACGTGGACTCGCCCCGGCTGAAGGCGAGGCGGGCCGGTCGGGATCCGAACACCGCGTATGCGTGGAAGCCGGGGGAAGTTGGGATTCCGGTGGAGCAACTCAAGGCCCGGTACGACAAGCATACGTGGGAGACGGTCGGAAGAATCTTTGAACAGAAGGACACGAAGGTAAAACTGTCGAGGGCGGTGACGGTGGATGGAGGCGACACACCGGAGCCGGTGAAGACGGTTAAGCGGGACGATGCGATTGATCGGTTGAAGGCGGCAGGTGTGACGGACATCTCAATTTCAGCGGAAGAAATCCTCCCAACCGTTACCATTGAGCGGCTGGAATCTTCAATTCGCATGGTTAGGGGCTGGGGCTTGCCCGTTCACCCGCGAATGACCATTGACGGGATGACGGCACGTGACCTTGGAAAGAAATCCAGCAGTCGACCGGCCTTGGTTTACAGTCCGGAGGTGGATGTAATCTTTGTCGACCCGGTGGCCGTTTCAACGATAACGGATACCGATATTGTGACGGCTTACCAGAATGGGCGCATTTCTTCGCCACATCGCTTTTATCACTACATCCATGAAATGGCGCATCCACTGCACTGGCGGCGCGACCGCGCATCTTATGCGCTCGGATTGACCGTGGAGCAACAAAGAATCGCCGTTCAGTACGTAAGCCGATATGCTCGCCGTGACGCTGCTGAGTTCGTAGCGGAGGTGTTTGCCGCACTTCGCACAGACCGGTTGTTTGAGCGGGAGGCATCGGTGGTTCTCGACATCTATAATTTACTTGGAGGTCCGTTATGATTGGCGTTCCACAGTGCAATTTTTGCCGTCACTATCGCGGGTCTGACGGAAAGAGGTTTATGTGCGCGGCCTTTCCAAGCGGCATTCCCGACGCGATCATCGACGGCGAGTTCGATCACACGCAGCCCTACGAAGGTGACGGTGGCATACGGTTTCAGGAGAAGGTCATGAAGTTTGCCGATCCTGAAGAAACGAAAGAGGATGCATCATGAGCACGGAAGCCTTGGCGATTGTGGGGTTGACGTTGATCGGGTTGGCGCTGCCGGTGATGGGAGCTTGGTTTTACCAGGTGTTCGCGCTGAAGCGGGAACTGGCGGACACGGAGCGACGCTTGGCCGAGATGGAGGGGAGGCTTGCGGAGCGCATGACCCGGATCGAGGCGGATGCGCAGCGGTCGGTTGCATCGTCTCAACAGGTGTTTCGTGATCTGGAGCGGGCGATTCATCGCATCGAGGGCAAGCTGGATCGGTCATGAAGATCGTCATCCTCAAGGACACGCTGACGCCGAAGCTGGAGGGCGTGATGAAGAACCTCCAGTACCCGCGCGCATTGCTCCAAGCGATCGGATTGCGGGCGGTGGCCTTCGCCCGCGATGCCTTCACGGATCCATCCAAGCGGCCGACGACGTGGCCCGCGAAAAAGGACGGATCGGCGGCGACGTTGCGGTATCGCGGGGCCTTGCAGCAGTCGCTTCGTCTGGTGGCGGCCGACAACACGTCGGCGACGATCGGGAGCGACCGGCCTTATGCGGCGATTCACCAGCTCGGCGGCAAGACGAAGCCGCACGTCATCAAGGCGAAGGATGCGGCGGCGCTCTACTTTCGCGTCGGGGCCCAGAGCTACTACGCGAAGCAGGTGAACCATCCGGGCAGCCTGATTCCGGCACGGCCGTACTTCCCGCTCCACCCGGACGGCCGCCTGCAGGCGGACTTCCAGGACGAAGTCGAGGGCATGATCCACAAGCACGTCGGCCTCGACCAATAGCATGTTCGCGACCCGCGCGCTCGCGTCCCACCCATCCCACCTGTTTTAGACGGTTTACTGCGTCTGGTCTTTAATGGCCGACGTAATGAGCGACCTGACCAAACTTGATCTGATCTGCCTGCGCATCTCGAACGGCGCATCCGCCGTGAAGGGACTCCCCAAACGCCTGAAGGTTTTGAACTGGGGCGTCAACGAGACGAAGAAGGGCGCGGTAGTCGTCGGGCCGCAGACGGTCCGGCAGTTGGCGCTGAACCAGGACAGTCATGGCTTTGACCGCGTCGCCCTGGACTACGAGCACAACACCGTTCCGGGCACGCCGGAGTTCGAACGCACCAAGGAACCTCGCGAAGTAGCCGCGTATGGTGTTCCGCTGGTGGTGCCGGGCGAGGGCCTGTTCCTGGACGACCTGATCTACACGCCGTCAGGCGAAAAGAACGCGCTGTCATACATCGATCTTTCCCCGGCCGTCACGAACGATCCGGTCTCGGGCGAGATCGTCTTCATGCACTCGACCGCCCTGTGCCGCCAAGGCGCGACCCCCGATGTCTCGTACTACTCGGTCACTCTCAACCCCAAGGAAAAGGAACCCACCATGGACATGAAAGAAGTGCTGGCGCAGCTTGATGCGCTTTCGAAGTCGTTGGCCGATCTGAAAGCGGTCGTCGAGGGCATGAAGCCGAAGGAAGTCGTCGAGACGTTGAGCGTCTCCCGCGAGTTGTCGGGCAAAGTCACCGCGCACGGCGAGACCGTGAAGGCGCTGACCGATCGCCTGGACAAGTTCGAGCGGCAGAGCTTGGTGGACAAGGCCACGCACGCCGGCAAGGTCATCCCCCTGAACGCCGACGAGTTGGCCAAGGTCGATCTCGTGACCCTGTCGGCGATGATCGACAAACTGCCGCCGACGGTGCCGCTGCATCAGCGGACCCCGGCAACGACGGTGTCGGATCCGGCCGACGCCGCCGCCGTGATCGCCCAGTACAACGCGATCAAGGACCCGACCGAAAGGGCGAACTTTTTCCGCAAGCACCGCAATTTGATCGGCGGATAACAACCAGCATCAACCACCAGGAGAGCAAACATGTCGAATACGAATGGAACGACCAACGCGACCGTGATCGCGCAGAAATCCCTTGAAGAGTTGCGGGCTTTGTTGCCCGTCCTTTCGCAGATGGCGACTGACCACTCGGATGAAAAGGCCAAGTACGGCGAGACGATCATTGTGCACGAAGTCGCGGCGGCCGAGGCGGCGGCCTTTAACAAGTCGGTTGGCTATGTGCCGACCGATCGCAGCCAGGTCGACATCCCGGTGGCCCTCAACCAGCATGTCCACCACACCTACTATGTCGATGTGACGGAGGCATCGACGAGCCGGGTCGACCTCATCGCCCGTTATGCCAAATCCGGCGCGTATGCCATTGGCGCGGCGCTGGTGAATGCGTTGTGCGGGCTCGTGACGGCGGCGAACTTCACGAACAAGTCTGTGGTGGCGCTTGGCGCCGGCCTCGACGGGTTCGACCGGAAAAGCCTGGTGCGCGTTGGCACGGCGCTCGATACGCGCAAGGTTGCACCTTTTGGCCGCTTCATGCTGCTCAATCCGAGCTATTACGGCAGCCTGATGTCGGACAACGCCATGCTGACGCTCATGATGCAGGCCGGCGCTTCCGCCGCCCAGAGCGGGAAGGTTCCGAACCTTCACGGCTTCGCGATCAGTCAATACTCCAGCCTGCCGGATAACAGCGAAGACCTCGTTGGATTTGCCGGCACCAGCACGGCGCTGGCGATCGCAACCCGCATTCCGGACGATCCGGGTGTCAATTCGAGCAATTGCTCGATCTCGGTCGCGACCGACCCGGAGACGGGTATGTCGATCCAGGTGCGCGAGTGGTATGAAGCTACCCTGGCGCAGTTCCGCCGTTCCTACACGCTGATGTTCGGCGTGGCCAAGGGCCAGGGCGATTGCCTGCAGCGCATCACGTCCAAGTAACCATCACCATCACCCAGGAAGGAAGTCATGAAAAAGTTAATGTTCAGTTTGCTGATGGGCGTAATCGCCGTCATGGCCGCAATGACCCCCAATACGGCTGTAGCGGCGGAGAAAGGCCCGCAGTACCAGGAATCGACCATCTCGACCAACAACACGACGGTTGGTCTGCCGATCGGAGAGACCGGCCGGTTTACCGCGCAGTATCTGATCCTTCGCGGCGTGCCGAGCGGGTCTACCCAGGCGATCAGTTATGTCGCCTCTGGTTATACCGGCGTGGTCTCTGCCGCGACCACGGCCAACCTGATCGCACTGACCAACGTGCCTCCGATGTTTTGGGGCGATTACTTCATCGTGTCGCCCAACGGACTGACGAGCACGAATACGTTCAAGGTGCGCGCTGTTGGCACGGTATTCGATTAACGACTCAACCATTATACCCCACGATCCGGCTTGAGGCTGCCATGGCTTACTTGGAGCGATCTGATTTAACGCCAGGCAGAATCAAGCCGGACTTTTTTGCGTCCGCCCTCGACGACAACAAGGACGGCCTGGAAGACACCGGCTTGTTCGACCAGATCGTGGGACAAGCTTGCCTGGATGTCGATGGCTACCTGACTCGCTTCAACCCGCCGATGGCAAATCCCCCGGCGCTGGTCAAGGCGGCGGCGATCGCCTTCGTCGGGTACGAGATCTATCGGCGCGTCGGTTACGACGAGAGTCCGCAGAACCCCTTCGCCAAGGACCGCGCCTATTACCGCGAACAGCTTGAAAAAATCGCGGCGGGCACGTTGAGCCTTGGCGTGGCGCATGAGCCGGCTGGCGGGCCGGTGGCGGGCATTACCGAGCCGGCGAAGACCCATTCCTCCTCCGGGGATCATTTGTATTGAGGCAGTCATGTTGATGATGCACCAACGTTGGACGCTCTTGCGCGATCGATTCCGCGAAATCACGGATTTCCGGTCGGTGGAGATCATTCCGATTCAGCGCCTGATCGATGAGTCCTTCTGGACATCGCTGACCGCCCTGAAGATTCCCGCCGCCTATGTCGTGTTGAAGACCGACGAGGAGGACGGGCATGCCGTGGAAAACAAGGCGACCTGGGCCTTGCTGATCGTGGCCCCGACGAAGCCGACCAAGCCCGCCGAGGACGTCCTCGGGCTGATCGATGCCTGCCGGCAGAAACTTGACTATCAGTGGCCGGACACGTTTTTCCACTTGGAACCGCGCAGTCGGGTGACCTTTCTGCAGGCGATGCCGCAGGTGGCGACGGTTGAGCTGGAGATCAACACCACGGAGTTCGAATCATGACCATCCGCACGATCCCGCTACGCATCGACGTGATGCGCGCCATCCTGGTCGAGAGCAATGGCTCGCCGTACACGCAAAAACTTCGCCTGGTGCGCGGCGATGACGTACAGCTCAACCTGGACGTGGTGACGGTGGACCCGGCGACCCAGGCGCTGACGCCGTTTGCCTTTGACGACGGCACGGTCTTCCGCTTGGTCGGGAAGCGCGAAAAGGACTATGGCGGACCGGAAGTGATACTGGCGGACGCGAATACCTGGAATGTGACGGGACATCGGACCGACCTGTCGGTCGCCGGCGGCAAGCTGTCGTGTCGCTTCCGGCTGAATCGCCAGACCCTCCTGAATGCCCTGGGCGCGGAGAATCCGAGCCTCAAGGTCGTGATCGACATCGAGGCGATCACGTCGGCCGGCGAGGTCTCGACGCTGGTGCAACTGAACGAGACGATCCTGAACGACGCGGCGCGCAATCCGGCGGCGGCTGCCGACGCGGGCGACGACTATGTCAGCCTGGATGAGTTCCGGGCCATGCTGCGCGAGATCACGCATCCGACCGAGGGCGCCTACAAGCTGGAGGATGGCTTTGTGCACCTGTGGGATGTGGAGACCGAGCAATTCCGGCGGGTCGGTCTGATGGAAGGCGGCCTGGCTGTCCTGGAGGATTCCTGATGCTGTTGACCCGGCACATGGCCACGGCGCTGCTGCAGATGATCCGGACGCCGCGTAGCGGGACCTACCGGCTGCACAACGGGCGGGTGTATGTGCGTGACAAGGCGGATGGCACCTACCGCGCGGTGGTGCTCAAGGATGGCGTTATTTCGACGGGAGAAACCCTATGAAGATGATCGATGGACGGTGGACAATGAGTTGGCTTTTGGCCGTGTGGGCCGTGGCGGTCTGGTTGGCTTCGGGCTGCTTGGTCCAGGCGCAGACGTTGACTTCGGTGGCGGCGAGCAATGTCACGGCTTGGTCGGCGGCGCTGCATGGCTCGTATGGCGGCCTGGCGACCGGCCGGAGCTATGAGGTCTTCTTCTACTACGGCCAGACGGATGCCGGCACCAACCACATCGGATGGAGCAATTCATCGAGCGGCGCGACGATCGCGCCGGCCGACACCAACGAGGCGGCCGGCGCTTACAGCCGCACTGTAGTCGAGCTGACGGCCGGAACGCAGTATTGGTACCGGGCAGCCGCGTATGACCTGGACACCTTCGACCTTCTGATGGCCACGCAAAGCCTGACCTTCACGACACGTGGGGCGTCGCCGACATCCATGCCCGTGGTAAGCTTCATGACGGTGGTGGTGGACACGAATGGCGTATTGCACTTCCCGACGAACTTTTTTGAGGCGAACGGGATCGTGCCGACGAGCGGGGTGGCGCAGCTGCTACAACGCTTAGAGAGCAACGAGACGGCCGTCGCAGCTACTGCCGAAGCTGCGCTGCCTAAGGCTGGAGGTGTGTCGACAGGCAGCTACGAGCTGCAGAACACCAGCGGTGGCGTTAATTCAACGAACACGATCACGCTTCAGCCAACAGTAGGAGGCGGCTCATTCCGCAATCGTGGGTACGCGCAAATCGGAAGCATTCTCGCCGCCGACATGGGATATGGCTGGGTTCGCCTTGGCGTCGGGACAAACAGTTCCATGATCTATCGGGGCAGCGATCCATGGTTTAATTTCAGCAACCAGTCATTGACTAACATCGATACAATCGTCGCAAACCGAATCATCGGATCACTCAATGCGGCTGATTTGACGAATGGATCTGTCCTCGGATTTGCATCGCTTTCAGGCAACGATAATTTCGGGGCGGGCACCATAACAGCGAACACCTTTGTCGCCGGGACTCGGCTTTCCATCTCCAATAGCGGCGCGGATACGGTGATCAACTATACAGGATTTGGCAATCTGACGATCATGCGGGGATCTAGCACGGCGGCGGTCTTCACCGGTTCGGCGGTCATGCTGCCAAATTCGTCCTTGAGCACCATGTCTGTTACGGCGACGAACGGGCACAGTTACTTTGGGTCGATCAGCGGAAATGCAAACGGCGCCGGGGGCCCGATTACCAACATCGGTTTAAACAGCCTACGCATTGGCAACAACTACACCGGCGGCGTCATGCGCCTTGTGACCACTGACGGGGTGACCTTCTTTCTCCAATGATGCGCGGTGCGTCCATTCTGCTGCTGGCGCTAGGGGCGGCGACCGCCGCCCGGGCGAACACGTTTGTCGTGACCAACAACATCGAGGCGTTGACGAATGCTACGATGAGCGTGGACAAGCAGGCGGCGGTGCGCGGGGTGATCAATGCCCGCCTGGGCGATTGGTCGCTGCCGTTGGCCTTGTCCGGACACAGCATCGTTTGGGAGTGGCGGGATCCGCGCGTGGATCTCCTGGTGCACACCTGGGCAGGCACGGTGCTCGATGGCGCGGCCGGCCGGGTGGCGGTGACGGCGGCAATGGACAGGGTGCAGGTCGGCGAGTACTCGGCCGAGGCCTGGGCGATCATCAACGGTATCCGGGCTCACCGGCTGGCCATCAATACCATCCAGGTCACAAACTCCGCGCCCCAACTGATCACCTACAATATCTCCAACTCGATCCCCATCGTGGTCACGGCCAATGTGGCCGGTGTCGAAATCGTGCTGACCAACTACTTTTCGCTATCCGTTGACCCGACAATCCTGGTCAGCAACGCCATCGCGAACTTTTTTTCGCCGAATTTCACGAACACAACGATCATCCAACTGGACAACATCACCAGCGAGGTGACGTTTTATGTGACGGGAGCGGTGGTCTCGGTTAACGGGGCGACTGGTACGGTGGTTCTTGGTGTGGCGGCGGCGACTAATCAAGTGGGATACGCGGAGTGGGACGGGACCGTGCTGCGGATTGGCACGAATACGGCGGGGTTGGGTGGCAGTGGCGCTCTAGCTTTTATCGGCAGCTACACGTACACCGGAGGTGAGGCGAGCGTCACATTCGATTTTGACCCGGTAGTGTATGCGCTTGTGACGCTCGATGGCGATCTCGTAGCCGTGCCGGGTACCAACGCGCAGGCGGGAAGCGGTGCCGTGCTCGGAGTGCGGATCAATGGTCACCTTAACGGTCACCGCGCGAATATGCGGTATGACTCAGTAGCGGATTCAATTCCTGCATCAGTAGACCAAGGAACATTCAACAGCATCACGAACACAATGCGGCTCATTTATTTGCCGCAGACGAACGATAACTATTTAGCTTATGCCCGGTCGTTCATCGCGGGCGAGTGGAGCTTTGTGTCATCGGCTCGCGGTGTTTCGGCGCGCGGTTCAGGGCACGGCTTTTACGCCTCATACTTTAACCACAGCTTCGAGATGATTGGTTCGCTGCGAAACGATGACTTCGCGAACAGGAATGTAATCACGCAGATGTTATTCCAGATCATCAACCAGACCAATGGGGCGGTGTTCGCGGCCGCAAGTAATGCGACCATCCGCTTGTGGGGGATAGCACCATGAGGTTAGTGGTGATCGCTTTTCTGACCTTGCTGCGGATTTCGGCCATGGCCGCATCGGTTCGAGTTGATACGGTTACGTCTGGACCTCAATGGAACATCGACGTGACCGCTGATGCGTATCCAAGTCCGGCATCCTTGATCCCTGTCCTCGACACCAACGGGATCGTCGTGGGCACGGTGCGACAGGTCATGTATGCCGGCGACACCAATGTCTACTACCTGACGGACACGGCGAGTCCTCAAAAACCGTGGAAGGTGCAATTGCGACAATTTGTCCGGCTGATCGAGCGACGCGAGCGGGCGGAGGCCCGCGCGAAGGAAAAGCGCCCTGGTGAAACCATTGAGGCGACGCGCACCAACCTGTTGGCCGCCATCGAGACGAGCACGGGAAAAAAGCAGCAGGATGCCATCGTGCGCTACTTGGAGTGGCTGACGCTGGAGCTGCAGACGGTTCGAGGCGAGGAATGATTTCAAACGGAAAGGCAGGATATCACCATGGGTAAGAATTACGGCGCAGTCGATTTGTTGAGTTTGATCGGTTCGGGAAATCCGCTGGGAACGAACTTTTATTGCGTGCGGTGTGAGCCGACGCGGGCGCGCGAGCAGGCGAATGAGACCGACGAGGTCGGAGAGTTCGATCCGGACACCCACCACACGTTTAACGAGGTGATCCGTTATGAGGCGGAATATGTCTGCAAGGTGCGGACCGAGATTGCCGAGATCGCCATCGTGACGGGCTCCGATGATGCCTTGGCGATCGATTCCGTGACGCTGCAACAGGAGAACAAGAAGTACGCGCGCATCCGCGTCACCGCGCATGAGCATCCGCAGAATGACGCCGGGCATCTGGCTAACACCCGGACGATTACAATCCCCGCCTTCCTTGGCTTCGGAGCGAACGATCACCTGGATGTGTTCGAGAGCGAGCTTGATGTCCAGCGGTCCGAGTACAACATCACCGTTGGCCACCAGGACGAATCCGACAACGTGGGCGAGCACCTGACCGGTCGCAGCCAGGGCGAGATGCACCGGGTGACCGTCGAGGCCATCACCGATGAATTGCCGGCCGATCCGGATGCGCCATGGAAAACCGAGGAGCGCCGCACGCCGCGCATCAACAATGGCCAGTATCGCGCGTCGATTACGGCCAGCAAGCTGGTTGCCGGTCCCGCCTGATCATGAGCCGCCATGGATCAACTTCATCCATCCGTGGAGGCGCTGATTCGGCGCGTCATCGCCGCCGGCAAACCGTTCGATTGGCTCGCCGAGTATAATGCCGTCTCCGAGCTGAATCGCCTGGCCCACGAACAGGATGCCCCGCCTGGTCGCGACCTGACCGAGCTGCTCGATGCTCCCATCACCGTTGGCAATGTCACGTTGTCGCGGCTGTCCTGGGCAGGCGTCGAGTGGTACAACGAAATCGCCCGGCTCTGGTGGCGAGAGGATCCCGCGATGCGCGACCTGGCGCTGGCTTGGTTGCATGCCAACAGCCGTTCGGCCGTGGTGCTCGGCGACGCGGCGTCGGGCGAACGCCGCGTGCGCGGTATGATCCGCGCGTGGGCACGCGCCCTCACCGCGCCGTGGGAGGCGATACAGGCGGCCGTCGATGCCTTATTGCCGCCATCCAAACAGTCGCAATCGACCGGGTCCCCGGATGACGGGCCGGCGCGTGGCCGGCATTCGGTCTTGGCGCACCTGGTGGCATCGACCGGCCTGGCGGCATCGCATTGGCTTTACGACGTGCCCTATGAGCGGGTAGTCGATGTGCTCCGGGAGTTGGCCGAATCGTCGTTCGAGCAGCAAGCCAACCAGGCCGCCTTGCTGGGGGTCCGGTTAAGTGATCCGGAAGGATCGTGGAGCTTTCGGGCTTTTATCCGGTATCGCAACGCGGCGAAGGCATTCATGGACCGCCATGGCGTAGACACATCCTCCAAGGCTCGGAAAAAGAAGGCCCTGGCGGTCCAGTCGTTGGAATCGGAGGGCGGCTGATGGTCCAATCAATGGACAACGTTGCGCTTGGCGGCGTTCTTGGCCTTCCACGCCTCGGGCGTGGCCGGGCGCTGGCCATCGAAGTGGGCGTCGACAAGCCTGGCGCCGTGATCCATCGCCGCCAGATGGACAACCACGGCGAAGGGCCACGGCAGGAATATCCAGCAGGCAAGTGCGCCGAAGAAAAACGTCGCCGCCCAGCGTGGCGCGAAATACATCGTCTGCGTCCAGCCTGGTATCAACGCGCTGGCCAACCAGTCGTTACGGGATGGTTCGTTTTGGATCATGGGGGACATATAGCATGAGCGGCGGCGAATATCGAGGTAAAATCATCATCGAGGCCGATGGCTCGCAAGTCCAGCAGGCGACCAAACAAGTCAACAACATGGCGGCCGCCTTTGCCGGCGCGAACTCGGTGTTTCGAGGCACCAGCGCGGTCATGCGGGGCAATTACGAGGGCTTCCTGGAGCTTGCCGTCGGCGCGAGAGTGTTGTGGACGGCCCTCGGGTCGATCAACCCCGTGCTCAAGATCGCGACGCTCGCACTGTCCGCCATAGGCCCGGTCATCGGTGGCGTAATCTCCTACTTCCGAGACTCGAAGCCCATCGAGAGCTTTACGCAAAAAATCAATCGCCTTGGCCTGGCCATCAGCGATTTGGATCGCCACAAGCAAGCGATCAAAAATGTGGCCGCAGACTTTAACAGGATCAAAGAGGCGGCCGAAGCGGCTCATGGAGCCATCCAAAAAGTGGCCGACGCACAGATCGCATTGAATCGTGCTCGGGGTGACTTGCGGATGGGTGAACTCGATCTTGAGGAAGCAAACAAACTCGCCGGAGCTACGTCGGACGAAGAAAGGCTTAGAATACAGCGCGAATATGCGGTCAAGCGGGCAGACCAACAGGCGGCAAACGTCGAGTCTCAATACAATTTAAAGAAGAGCCGCAGTGTTGAGGAGCGGTCATCCATTCGCGATGAATGGCAACAGGAAGACGCAGAACGCGCCATGTTGGCGGGAAATGTTCAGTCGGCTCAGGCAGTCGTCAACGACACGGTCAAGAACATGCTTGCGACAATTGTCTCGGCCGAGGATTTTTCCGATGTTCCAATGAAGGATCAGTGGCGCGCAAAAATGTCTCGCGAAAAAGAAATCGCCGCCGAGTTTCAGGCCGATCCGCAGAAAGCATTGAGGAAGTACTCGGGCAGGATCTCCGACGACAAATTTGAATCGCTGAATGAACAACTAAAGCATGTGGATACCCAAAGAAAGGTACTGTCTGACTTTGATGCAGAAGCACCTGCGCGGGCCAGCGAGCGAAGCGGTCGCTACCATGCGAAGGTAGCGGAAGAAGAAGCGCTGGCTGCCGAAAGAGATGCCGCCCTGTTGCGTGTACAGACGGGGAAAGTTAATGTTCTGGCCGGGATCAATGCCCAGGCTGCCGCAGGTGGCGATGCTGGGCAAAATACAGAAGCTGGCCGAAGAGCTGCGGAGGTGGAAGGTCGCTATCGTTTTGACCAGGCCGATCCGGCCAGACAACTGGCCTATCTCGATCTCCTGTTGAAAAACATGGCGGGCAAGGAGCTGACCCCGCAGCAGCGCGAGGATCGCGTGGATTATCTGCGGATGCGCGATGCGATTCAAGGCCGCGTTGATCGAGAGAAGCTGGATTCGAAAGGTCAAGCCGATGAAGCGCGGGCGTTGAGAGAGGAACAGTTGGAACGCGCGAGATCCGGAATGTCCGACTGGCGCAAAGGCTCGTCGTTCTCGATCGACACGTCGCAGATATTCGATGCGATGTATGCCGGCGGAACCGGAAATACGGATTGGGGCAAGCAGGTCCTTGAGGATCGGGCCGCCCAGCAGGTTGACCTGCTGAAAACGATTGCGAACAACACCAAGGCGGAAAGCGTATGAGTGACGGGCTTACGGCCAGAAAAGAAAACCCCTGGATTCTCGAAACCGTCGACTGTGTCGATCGCACGCAGGTCAAGACGTTCGCCACCGGTCGCAAGATAAATGCCAAGGATTCCGATGGCGTGGAGATCCTCGACGATGCCGGGCAGCCGATCAAGATCGACGAGGAAATTCTAATCGTCCAGCGCGCGCCCATCTGGACACTCGTCCGGAAGCGCACGGGGATCGGCATCGAGAAAATCAACCCTCAAAACGGCGAGATAAAGAAGACATTCATGGATCTGCACACCGGACCAGAGACGAGGCTGTCGATGTCATCAATCGGCCGCATCGGAACCGGCAAGCGGTTCATTTGCGTTCACGACAAGCCAACAATCACCAATCCGATCACCGGGGCCTTTGAACAGCGGCAAGTATGGGTCTACCAGGGGCCGTGGGAGAACATGAATCCGAATCTGTTCGGAGGCTACCGAGTGTCGACTGGAGGCGAAAGCACGCCCGGAGGCGGAAACGATCCTGGCGAAGGCGGAGGTAATCTGTGACCGCCGCGAGACATTCGCGGGGGCACCGCGGGAACCACGCGGCGAGGTCGCGATGAGCCATCATCTGATTCGAGAGGACTTCAAAGTTCCGGCCTTCCTGCACGACATGGCGCGCGAGGTGAAGAAGATGGCCCGGGTGATCAACCACCTGTACGGGGTCGATGGTTGCCAGGTGGTCCCGAACGGCCTGGGCGGGCTGGACATCTCGGGTGGGTTCGGCACGGCCGCTGGCATGGACCTTTCGCTCTTCGCCTTCGGCTGGATTGGCACGGATGGCCAGCGCGCCATCATTCGCCAGGGCGCTTTTCGAGGATTTGGGACGTACCTCCGTGTGGGGGCTGCCGAGAATTACATCGCGGTCGGTGGGTCATCCACCAGCCGGCACTTGATCGTGGCGGAGGTGCGCGGCCGAGATGCGCGGATATTGCCCAACTCCATCGTGGAATCGACATATAGCGGCGATACGGCCGATACGATTCGTGTGCCTCTCTACGCGGTGTATCTGGACTCGATTGGCGATGTCGTGCTCGACGAGGTGCTGCACGTGGGGGTTATTTCGCCGTGATCCGGGCTGTCTTGATAATGATTCTCTGGTCTGGCGTGGCGTTTGGCTGGACGGTCAAAACCGCCCGGCACCACGAGGATCGGGCTACCTACGTACACTGGTCCAATTTGATTCATGGCGTCAATCTGCGCTGCGAACCAACGTGGTATGGGACCAACGGCGTGCCTCCCTTCACGGACTATTCCGGTGTGTACATGGTTTGGCCAACCAATCACACCGCGACATGGCCGGTCGGTTCCTATCTCGGGATCACCAACCGGGTCGTGATCACCAACGCCGGCGGCGAGGAAATTAGGGTTACCAACCATGTCCTGGCATCGATCCCCGTGATTTTCACCAATATGGTCGGGCGGCTCGACGACCTCGCGATCGACGCCTGGCTGGAAACCAACCAGTGGTTGGAGCTGGTGGATATACCCGCGCCGCTAACGGTCACCAATGTCGCCATGACGGCCCGAAACGTCTACGAACTGGACCAGAAAATCCGCTCCCTGATCCCATATTACGTGGACATGGCACAGATCGAGGCGGCCGGCGGATTCGCTACCTACTTCGCCACTGCTAGACCAGGCTGGACGTGGACGTGTGTGTCCGGATGCGTGGACGGCGGCGGCCAATACCAGTGGGTCGCAACCAACGAGTACCCGATGACGCTACCATTTATGACACTGTCCAATGCATTCCGCTACGCCGGGATCACCAGCTACTACCACGCCGTGATCTGGACCTCGGCCGTCGCCACGGCCGAGTTGGTGCCTGGTTGGACGGTCGGGGCCTGGAACTCGTATACGGTGACCAATCTGATTCCAGCCGGCTCGCGAATCAATGGTCACTGGGAGTACCTTTTCGCCCTGGCGCCGGTCGTGACCAACTACGCGGCGCAACTGGCCTCTATGTCGCTGCTCACTACGAATGAGGCGACTTCGACAAACACGTGGGTCGACGAGAATGGCGTGACCAACCAGTGGACCGAGACAGCCGTGGACCTGGGGTGGATGATTGACCCGTATGTTTACTCGGAGTCGGATCGAGCAGAGATCGCTCGCTACGGGATTGATCGCACCAACATTCAGGTACAGGCGGTTCTTCAGCCAGTTTCAACCGGCCTGATAGACGTGGTCAGCCTAGTCATATCTGGCCCTGTATTCTCCGTGGCATCCAGTGGCGTCGGCTACGTCTCGCAGGTCATGGTCAGCAGCAACACGCCGACCCTGCCTTTTGCCAGGGTCACGAGCATTGCGGCCACGAACTGGCAAATGAGGCAGATATTCCGTTATGGCTCAATCCCGCCTCCAGGCTGGACCAACCCGGTCCCCGCAGAAGGCAGCCGCGTCATTGTCGCAATGACGGGCACCTACTACCGCTTCAAGCGCCACGTCGCACCTGGTCTTCAAGGTTATGGCCAGCCCACCGATGTCCGCGAGATCAACCCCTTTGCGGATACCCTGATGTGGCGAGAGCGATGGGCGGTGCTGACGAATCTGACAACTAGCGCTGTCCACTTCGATTACCTGCACTTCTGGCGTACTAATACAGCCGAAGCGATCCCTTACCGGGCGATGCCGGAGTGGAACACCGGCTATATCAACGCAAGAACGCTCGGAGCCAGAAACTACAACACCATTGGAGGCCGAAACGAAGACGATGTGTCTTTTTCGTGCGAGATAACATCTGGATCCGAACAGGCACCCTTTGACTCATGTTCAAACAGAGCTTTTGTCGGCTTTAGCTTCACCCTTGCAGAGACAGGCGAAACCCCACTTGAAATCATGGTAAATAACCCGGTTGGATTCTCATTTGATGACCTGGAGTGGACGTACTACACCGATGCATATAGTGGAATCAGCAAAAGCGGCTCGGAGACTCGGTTCACTTCTGGCTTTGAAAACGAGTTCCCGTACGACCCGTGGTCGGTGAGCACTTGGTTTTCTTATCATCGGAAAGGCCGCGATCCAGGTATACCTATTATCCGATGGCCCGACCCCTTTGAGCTGAATCTTGGTGTATCAAAAGAGGTGTCGTGCCGTGGCGAGGTATACGTTCACGTGACCAACTTTCAATCTACAAATTCCGAGTTGTCGCTTGGCGGCGCGCAATTGGCAACACACGAGGTTGATGGTGGCTCTTTCTGCATCGAAATCGCGATTACCAATCGCCCTGCTTACGCGCTAGCGCCTCATCCGGTCGAGGCCCTTTTTGCACCGCATTATCTCGCGGCCGGCGCATCCGATGCGTCGTCAGGATTCATGACTTTTCAAATAGACGTAAACGATGGGATTCGCCCAGATGCCGACTGGTACACGACGGTGGTGGTTCCTTTTACCTGTGACGGTTCTGGATCTGGCCATTGGACGAACTTTTCAGGCCAAATCGGTACAAGCACATGGACTGATCATAAGGAGATCATCAACTACCATTATGTGCCGCGCTTTCGGGACATCACTCGCCGCCTCGACGGGGTATGGGTTACTCTCTCGTGGGATTTCCCAACACTTATCATTCCTTCGCTCTGACCCTTATCATGATTTATGCGCGGTTACCATACGGGATGCGGGATACGGGATACGGGATGCGGGATGCGGGATAAAGAATTCGAATTCCTAATCGCTGTCGCCGTCGCCGTCGCTTTCGAATCCGAAGAATTTTAACAGAAGGAAACGAAGGAATCGAAGTCGTGGGTGGGGAGACTGGGAACTGGGAACTGGGAACAGGCAATTGACAACTGGGTTTCTGGATCCGCGCATCTCCATCCCCACCGCCACCTCCATCTTGATCAACGGAAGATCAAGGCGAGCGTGACCAAGTAGTATTTCCCTTCACTGGCTTCGCTAATAAAGTGATCGGCGCGGTTTTGGGATTCCTGTGTGGCATGATATTGACACGGCAAGAATCGGCATTGCGCCGGGGTGGGGACCTCGACTATCGTGGTATATAGATGAGTGTGGTTGTACAAGCTATTGCCGAAACGGGAGTCGTCGAGGTGGAGCAGTCGCTGCTCGCCATTCCAGACGATCTTCGCGCTCGTGCTTTTGCAACCCCCGAATCGACCAACCAGAAGCGACTCGGGCAATTCCTGACACCGCCTCATGTGGCCGATCGCATGGCGAGCATGTTTCAGTGCCATGCTTCTCGCATTCGCCTTTTGGACGCTGGGGCAGGCATGGGGATGTTGACCGCTGCGTTTGTGCGCCAGCGGCTCACGCTCCCTAACCCGCCCGCGCAGATTGAGGTTTGCGCCTACGAGTTGGATGAGACGCTGCTGACCGGGCTTGAAATAACCTTGGCGGCATGTCGGGTGGCCTGCGAAGCAAGGGGCGTCACGTTTTCCGCGACGGTGCGGAACGTCGACTTTCTCGGTGAAGGCACGGACATGCTGCGAGACGATTTCTTCTCGACGAGTCCCAGGACGTTCGACGCCGCTATTGTCAATCCGCCCTATGGCAAACTTTCGACCGCATCCCCGGCCTATCGTCTGTTGCGTGGTGTCAACGCCGAGACGACGAACCTTTACACCGCCTTCCTTAATCTGATTATTCCATTGCTAAAGCCGGGCGGCGAGTTGGTTGCCATCACGCCGCGCAGCTTCTGCAACGGGCCTTATTTCAAGCCGTTTCGCCGGAACCTCCTTCGGCAAATGGCCATCCGAAGTATTCATGTCTTCGATTCGCGGACGGCGGCGTTCAAACACGACCGGGTATTGCAGGAAAACATCATTCTGCATGCGGTCAAGGAAGCGAAAGCTCCGAGCACGATTCGTGTTTCGCAGAGCGGCGGCGCGGAGGGTGACGCGGTTCGCACGCGTGTGCTACCAGCCAACGAAGTCGCTTCGCCCGATGATCCCGAAGCGTTCATTCATATCCCGACCACAGAGCAGCATCGTGCCGCCCGGGAACAGGTGTGCGGGCTGAGCGAAACGCTCGCCACGCTTGGCTTGACGGTTTCAACCGGCCGGGTCGTAGACTTTCGCGCGCGCGAACATCTCCGGCGTGAACCGGGCAAGCATTCGGTTCCGCTGATATACCCCTGCCATTTTCGCGGTCTCTTCGTTGGATGGCCGAACCTTCAGGCGAAAAAACCCAATGCGATCGAAAGCAACGTCGATACGGCAAGGCTGTTTGTGCCGGAGGGGGTCTATGTCCTGATCAAGCGGTTCACATCGAAGGAGGAGCGTCGGCGGGTGGTGGCGTGCATCTACGCGCCGGACCGTGTCGCGCCCGGCCCGGTGGGCTTCGAAAATCACGTGAACTACATTCACGCCAACGGGCGGGGGCTTGATATGGAGATGGCGAAAGGGATGTGGGCCTTTCTAAACTCGACGGCGCTGGACCTGTATTTTCGCCAATTCAACGGGCATACGCAGGTGAATGCCACCGATCTCCGGAACATCCGTTTTCCGACGGCGACCCAGCTTGGCCGGATGGGAGGCAGAGTAGGGGATGAAGCCTTGCCGCAGGAGCAGCTTGACGAAATGGTTTCGGAGGCGTTGAGAGCATGAGTTCAGGTGTCGGCAAGGGCAAACCCCGCGCCACGCGAAAACTGAAAGAGGCCATGAGCATACTCCGCGCGTTGGGTTACGCCCCTCGGCAGCGGAACGAAGTCGCCGGATACGTTCTTCTTGCCATGCTCGATCTGGATCCCCGCACGGCATGGAAAGACGCGGCCGACCCGCTGCGTGGCATCACGCCTATCATTGACTTTGTGGCCAGCAAGTACCGCTTGCGCTATGCGCCGAACACGCGCGAGACCATCCGTGACGAGGCGGTGAAATACTTTGTCGAAGAAGGTCTGATTGTGAAGAACCCCGACAATCCGGACCGCCCCACCAACAGCGGGAAAACCGTTTACCAGATCGAGCCTGCCGCATTGGGGCTTTGCCGCGCCTTCCGAACGCCGCAATGGGATGACGCGCTCAATCGATACCTGGCCGCGCGGGAAGACATCAAACGCGAACTTCAACGCACCAGGGAGCTTGCGCGTATCCCGGTGCTGCTTCCGAATGGCGAACGACTCTCGCTCTCGCCCGGCGGACAGAATCCACTTATCAAGGCATTCATCGAGGAGTTCTGTCCTCGGTACGTTCCGGGAGGCATCGTGCTGTATGTCGGGGACGCGGAAAATAAATTCCAGCATTACGAGTCGGCCTACTTCATGCGGCTGGGCGTCGCGATCGACTCCGCCGCCAAGATGCCGGATGTGGTGGTCCACGATCCGAAGCGCGAATGGTTGGTCATTGGAGAGGCCGTAACGAGCGCCGGTGTTGTGGACGGTAAACGCCGCCGGGAACTCAAGGAGCTGTTCTCCGGATTCCGATCCGGATTGGTCTTCGTCACGGCATTCGAGACGCGCGCCGACATGGGGCGCTTTCTCGGACAGATCTCATGGGAAACGGAAGTCTGGATTGCCGAAGACGCCGAGCACGTCATCCATTTCAACGGCGAACGGTTTCTTGGTCCTTATCCCGATACGGTCAAGGCATAATCCGCCGCGGTGAACGTTCGATAGCGGGGGAGCTGGGAACTGGCAACTGGATTCTGGGAACTCGGAACTCGGAACTGGGAACTGGGAACTGGGATTCTGGATGCTGGATAAAGAATTCGAATTCCTAATCGCTGTCGCCGTCGCCGTCGCTTTCGAATCC
>ERZ761603.1193-NODE-1193-length-19948-cov-7.175338_pt1 | contig 19948 bp, 19 predicted proteins | sample MGYA00511879_ERZ761603 | MGnify/ENA primary metagenome ERZ761603 (study PRJEB28899, sample SAMN02850040) | bioreactor sludge metagenome | biome: EBPR Sludge; feature: EBPR Bioreactor; material: flocular biomat | place: Australia: Thorneside Wastwater Treatment... | reverse complement strand
GAAAGTCTTCGTTTATCCCAAGAAGGATTCCGTGTGGTTTCTGGTGCGCCACGGCGATCCATTGAGGCGCGAGGGCAGCCTCGACGGTGGTCAAACATCGAGCGTCTTCTATCGTCCAGAAAAGTATGACGTCCTGGTGTATGAACCAACCATCGGCGAGATTCGGATGCACGCGTGCGGAAAAGGGGAAAAGGACCTCTTCCGCCGACAGTTCGGCCGCCATGTGTTCAACAATGAGGATTTCTTTCCTGAGACCGGCAAGTACACGCTCGAGCCGCTTCGAAACGGCGGAGACACATCCATCGTCTGCACCGACGTGGATGGGATGGAATGGGTACGCCTAAAGGAGATTCAATTCTTCTGGGGCGGCTCCGAAAAGGAGATCGAGATACGCAAGGCTAACGACGTGTTCGCCGCCTACGCCGGACGCAGCCGCGCCATGCCCCAGAAAGCGCGGATCATCCGGGCGAGCTTTCAAGTGAAATTCACCGACTCCAAGACGGCCCGGACCGTGACCATCCGACCCTCGAACATCGCGCAGTATACCAGGGACAGCGATGCCGCCGTGGTCGAGGACTGGCTCACGAAGCGCGGATTCATCCTGGCCGAGCAGGAAGACGATGACGAATAGCCCGACCGGATTCTGGCAGGCGCTTGAAGCCGTTCCAGGCTCGGCGGCCGTGGATGCCGAGTGGAAGGCCCGGTTCGGGAACGATTATGGGACGGCGAAGGCCTTCCTCCGTCCGAACGGCAAGCTGGCATCTTCACATCCCTGTATGGTTCAACGCGGCTGCGGCTGTGAGCACGAAGTGGTCGTGCACGATCCGGAGGACATCGTCGCTGTCTGCAGGTGCGAGCGTGGATGCGAGACCTTTGCCCTACAGCGATCCGACATCGTGGTCTATGAGCTGGATCGTCCGGCCCTCGACACGGCGCTCGCCAAAGTCTTCGGCCTGATCGAAGAAACTGACGCGGGAACCAACCTTCCCGGAACGACGCGCATCGGCGTTTACTCTCCATACGCCGGATACCGTTTCCCGGTCTACCTGGCGATCCAAATCGAGCCCGATGATTTCAACGAGGCGCTGGATGGTCTCCTGGGGAGAAATGGCACGCCGTTCATTCTCTTGTCTCCCACGCGGGAACTCTGCTCCGCGAAGGCGGAGAAGCGACTGACCGACAAGCGGTCGGGCTTTGTGTCACTGTCGGAGAACGTTGCCATCGGTGACAAGCGACAAGTTCGGCCCCTTCGTCCCATCGATGAAATCCTGGCGCAATTCCGCGGGACCAATCTCCCATCTCCGAAGGCGGATGGTGCCACGGCCTTTTTCCCCACCCCTCCAGATGCGTCGTGGGGCGATGTATCGATCCGCTTCAAGGACGGGCATACCGTCTCGGTCAAAGCGAAATCGGCCGGAGGCGTGTTCAACTACACACAGATGGGCATGGCCAATAAGAAGAACGGAGACCCCACCGTTCAATGGGAGCTGCTCAAGACCTTCGCCGAGGAGCGAGGCATTCTGGACTGGAGCAGCAACAAGGCCCACAGACGCAACCAGAAACGCCGCGAGCTTCTCGCCGCCAACCTGCGCGAGTTCTTCCGCATCGAAGGCGATCCCTTCCGCCTGACGGATGACGGAAAAGGTTGGCAGGCGCTCTTCCTCATCTCCCCCGACGAATAGCCAATCTTCCGGCCCAGCGAAATTTCGCTGGACCTCCGGAAAAAAAGTTAAAAAAAGTTTCCCCTCCGTAACTCAGGCATCTGCCTGAAATCTCTGCATTTTCCTGTCCTTCACCATCGACGCGCCAGGCCGTCCCGCCCCTCTCATCGAAATTTCGCCAAAGAGGGGTGACGGTCCGGCGAGACCCTCACCCCTGGAAGAAAAGCCCGGATGATCCGGGTGAACGCCCCCTGGGAGGTCCATTCGCCGGACCCGCCTCCCAGGGGGCTTTTCGTTGATGCGCCCGAGGGCGCGAAAGGAGGTCCGGTATGACGGATGTCGTGACAAAGGCGGCCCTGACTCCTGCCAGGAAACGCCTGGTCGAGCTGATGCAGGAGGTCAACTACGGGCGGATCGAAGGACTGCGCGTCCAAAACGGCGAGCCCGTCTTCGATCCCCCGCCCACCGTGCTGCGGCTTTTCCTGTTCGGCAAGGACAATGGGCCGAACGAATCCCGCGGCAACGATGGCTTCGCCCTGAAAAAGAAGGTGGCGGAGCTGTTCGAGGTCTTCGACCGGGAGCGTTCGCTCTCGATCCAGGAACTCATGATCGACAACGGATTGCCCGTCCGCATGACCGTGGCGGACGCGGTCCGGGTCTGATTCAGACCCGGCCATAGAGCACGGTCCATCACCAGACAACAGACTGGCCGCAGAGCGGAGGTCGTTGTGGGTGTCGCCGATACCGGCGTACTCGCAACACCTCCGCTCGCTTCATTTAGAGCGGTCGTCCCGGCGTAGGTCGACACCCACACGAGCTCCTCCTCGGCCCCGAGGAGGCTCAGATGGGTTTCAAACGCTACGAAGGAATCGACGAGTATGCCGTTCAGATCATCAAGTACAAGGCGAGACAACTGGTCGGACGGGTGGGCTTCACCGAGTCCGACCGCGAGGACCTGGAGCAGGAGATGCTGATGGACCTGCTCCAACGCCTGCCCAAGTACAACCCCGACCGTGCCCAGCGCAACACCTTCATCGCCCGCGTGGTGGAACACAAGATCGCCACCATCATCGAGGCGCGGAAGGCCGGCCTGCGGGATTACCGTCTCTGCAATTGTTCGCTCAACGACCGCTTTGAAGACGAACAAGGCGGCTCCGTCGAGCGCATGGAGACCATCGACCAGGAGGATTACATGCGCCGCACGGGCAGACTTTCACGCCCGGCGGCCGAGTTGCGCGATCTCTCCGTAGATGTCCGCCAGGCAATCGAAAAGCTCCCGCCCGAGCTGCGTGAACTGTGCCGGCGTCTCGACACCGACACTGTCACGGAGATCTCCCGCGATACCGGGATTCCGCGGGGAACGATCTACGAGTCCATCAAGAAGCTGCGCACGATCTTCGAAGACGCCGGGTTGAGGGACTACCTCTGAGCGTCCGACGGTCCGGGTCAGGCTCCGGTAGGTATTGACCGGGTCGGATGCACGGAAGGCGTCCGAGAGGTCGCCGAAAGCATCCGGCCCGGGCGCGCCCTCCAACAGACCTTACTGAACGGAATGGAGGCAAGATCATGAACCGAGAACTTTACCGATACAACTTCAACTCCAAGGTCCCGATCCGGGACGTCGAGGAGTCCCTGCTTCTGGCGGTGCTCGCCGCCGAGAGCCTTCACGGCCGGTCGCTGGTTCGGCTGGACGCATCCTTCTGCCTGGATTCGCACAAGCGCTCCTGCGTTGTGGACGCGGCGACTGAGGTCGGACGCGCCATCGCCCGCATCTTCACCGGCTTCCTCACCCGAGAGTTCGGCGAAGAAGCCTTCAAAGTCGAACGCGTGGGTGACGCCCCGGTGGTCAGCCCCGAGCTCAAAGCCACGGGGGCCGCATGATGGAAGCGAAAACGACCACCACCTATTCGATGTGGAGCCTGTTCCGCAACTGCCGTAAGGCATGCGAGTGGCGCTACATCCAGGAACTGGTTCCCCTGCAACGGGACCACAACCTGGCCTTCGGCACGGTGATCCATAAGTGCCTGGAGATCTGGCACGGTGGCAGGGACCTGGGGCCCGTCCTCGATTTCATCGACCGGACCTACGTCGACCGCGCACGTGAGGAAGACCAGAAGCGAGATTGGCACCTGGCCGCAGCGATGATGAAGGGCTACGCGGCCTGCTATGCGAGCGAGGAATTCGATGTCGTCGCCCTCGAAAAAACCTTCGAGGGGAGCATCGTCAACCCGGCCACCGGCGCAATGTCCAGGAGCTTCGTGCTTGCCGGAAAGGTGGACGGCGTCGTCAGGATCGGCGACGAGCAATTCCTGCTCGAGCACAAGACCGCCTCGCAGGTGGATGCGGACTACCTGGAGCGACTCTGGACCGACTTCCAGATCGTCCTCTACTCCCGTTACGCGGAACAGACGCTCGGCATCCGCATCGCGGGCGTCCTCTACAACATCCTGGTCAAGGCCCGTCTGCAACAGGGACGCGGTGAAACCGAGGCCGAGTTCGAGGCGCGGCGGGCCGATCTGATCGCCAAATCCAAGACCGGCAAGAGCAGCGCCAAACGCAGGCTTCCGGAAAACGACGACGAGTTCCAGGAGCGTCTGGCCGCCAAGTATGCCGAGCCGGGCATGTTCCACCGGGAGATGCTTTACCTCTCCCGTGACCGGTTCGAGACCCTGCAGTCCGAACTCTGGGAACTGACCCAGGCCTTTCTCGACGCGCGCCGGCGCGGCGTCTTCTACCAGAACACCGCCTTCTGTTTCCACTACCGCCGGTCCTGCGCCTATTTCCCGCTCTGCCGCGCCGACGGCAGCACCAACGTCATCGAGAACTTTTACAGCAAAGTCCCCCCGCACGAAGAGCTGCGGGACGAGACCTCGTTCGAAGAGGTATCGGCTTTTTGAGGACCCCATAGAAAAGGAGAAACGACATGTTGCCTACGAAGAAAAGTCCCCCCAAGCAAGATCACGCCGATCTCACGGTGCTGGTATACGGCCCGAGCAAGATCGGCAAATCAACCTGGTGTTCCCGGTCCGAAGGCGCGCTGTTTCTCGCCACCGAACCCGGGCTGAATTCACTGGATGTCTTTCAGCTCCCCATAAGGAGCTGGGAGGAGTTGCTCGCCGCCTGCGGCGAGATCGCCGAGGGCAAGCATCCCTACAAGACCATCATTCTCGACACGGTCGACAACGCCTATCGGATGTGCAGCGATTACATCTGCACGAAATTCAAGATCGAGCACGAGTCCGACCTCGGCTACGGCAAGGGCTGGGCGCTGATCAACAACGAGTTCCAGCGCGTCCTGACCAAACTGGCCTTCCTGCCCTACGGACTCTTCCTGGTCTCTCACTCCCAGGAGAAGGAAATCGAGACGCGGACCGGCAAGTACATCCGCATCATCCCGACGCTCCCCGACAAAGCCCGCAAGATCGTGTTGGGGATGGTCGACCTGATCCTCTTCTGCGACCTGGAAGTGACGAACGACGAGAGCGGCAAACCGGTCTACCGCCGCGTCATGCGCACCAAGCCCAGTCCCCACTACGAAGCGGGCGACCGCACGGGAAGGCTTCCCGAAACCATCGACCTCAATTTTCAGGCTTTCATTGAAGCGTTCAACAGGCCGGCGGCCGCGCCGAGGGCGAGTGCCCCGCGGTCGGTGCCGGCACCGGGGGACGGGCAGGACAAGAAGCCCGCACTCGCCGGTAAATAAACCCCATAGATGGAGGAACAGACCATGCAGAACGAAGACTACGGACATTTCGACCAGCCCCGCGGCTCTGAGGACATCGACCTCGCACAGTTCGACGACGACTTCGCGCATGCCGAAGTCGAGGAGCGTGAGTTCGAAACCATCCCGGACGGCAAGTACCAGGTGAACGTGGAGAGGGCGGAGCTGACCCGGGCCCAGACCTCGGGCAACCCCATGCTCAAATGGACGCTGCGCATTCTCGCCCCGAAGTTCCGGGGAAGGCTGCTGTGGCGCAACAACGTCATGGCCACCCGCGAGAACATCAAGTGGCTCAAGACGGACCTGCACACCTGCGGGTTGAATCTGGACAAGCTCTCCGAGCTTCCGGCCAACCTGGAGAAACTCATCAACATCAAGCTCGAGGTCACCAAGCGCACGCGCGGCGAGAACGAGAACGTCTACATCAACCGGCGCATCGTGCTCGAAGACGGCGGAGACGAATACGACGCGGCGGCGCAGAGCGCCCTGGCTCCGTTCTGACGTGGACCGGGTCACCGTCGTCGTCGACACGCGGGAGCAGGAACCCTACACCTTCGACTCCGGCTGCACGGAGGTCGTCCGCCGCGCCCTCCCTGCCGGGGATTACTCCGTCGAGGGGCATGAGGATGCCGTGGCGGTGGAGCGAAAGACTCTCGAGGATTTCGTCTCCACCGTCATCCGCTCCCGCAAGCGGTTCATCAGGGAGCTGCGCCGTCTCTCCGAGTACGACGCCGCGTGCGTCGTGGTGGAAGCGGATCTCCGGGACATCCTCGGCGGCCGCTACCGCTCTGGAGCGCATCCCAACGCCATCCTGGGAACTCTGCTTTCCATCGTCGTCGACTTCGGCATCCCGGTGTTCTTCTGCTCCGACCGGCAGGCTGCCTGCCGGTTTGTGGAGGGATTTCTACACAGGTATCACCGGAAGGTATCGAGACGATGCGAACAAGATCAAACAACCAATCCGTAACCGTCCGCGGCCGCGTCGAGACGGTCTTCTACGCCGGGCCACGGTTTTCCGCCGGCCGTCTCGTGACGACCGACGGCGACGAGGTGCAATTCGCCGGACAGCTCTTCGCCCGTGAGAACGAACCGGTCGTACTGAACGGCCGCTGGGTGACCCACCCGAAATACGGCCGGCAGTTCGAGGTCGAGTGCATGGAATACGACCTCGACCTGGACGCCGACGGTCTCGCCAACTACCTGGCCAACCACCCGGAGATGAAGGGCATCGGCCCGGTCAAGGCCCGTCTGATCGCCGAACGCTTCGGTCACGATTTCGACCGGATCATCACCGACGAGCCCGGACAGATCGCCGAGGCGGCAAGGCTGTCGCTGGATGCCGTACAAAAGCTCCGCGCGGAGTGGCTCAAGACGAGGGAGACCAACAAGGCGATCACCTGGCTGGCAGCCTTCGGGCTCACTCATCACCAGGTGACAAGCCTGGTGAAGAAGTTCGGCAACAACGTGCTGGGTTTGCTCAAGGCCGATCCGTACATCATCGTGCGCGAGGTCCGCGGCTTCGGCTTCAAACGCGTGGACAAGATCGCCCGCAAGATCGGCACCGCCAAAGACGCTCCCGCGCGCATCCGGGCCGGCATCCTCCACTGCGTGAACGAATCGCTGGACCAAGGCCATTGCTGGATCGAGTTCGAGGAACTGGTCGATCAGGCCAACGTGCTGCTGGTTATGGACATCCTCGACAGCCGGGATCGCATCGAGCAGGAGCTTGACGGGCTCATCGACGAGAAGGCCTTGGTCTGCATCTCCCACGGCGGGAGGTTCCTCGTCGCCAAACCCGAAATCCGCGCGATGGAGGAGGCTCTGGCAAAGGTCTTTCGGAACGGCGGAGCGCCCAATCCGCATTTCCCCGACCAAGACCGGTTGTCCGACATGGTCGCGGAAACCGCGCCGCAGCTCAACGCGGGTCAGCGGCAGGCCGCCATCACCGCGCTTCGTCACTCGATATCGCTCATCTCCGGGGGAGCCGGCAGCGGCAAGACCTTCACCGTATCCGCCATCACCGGCGTCTACGAAGAACAGGGACTGCGCGTCGTCCTGGCCGCGCCCACGGGCAAGGCCGCCAAGCGTCTCGAACAAGTCGTCGGCCATCCGGCGGGCACGATCCACCGGCTGCTGGGTTTCAACGGCAAAGACTATGCCCGGGGACCGGACGATCCCATCGACGCAGACGTGATCATCGTCGACGAGGTCTCGATGGTCGATGTGCCCCTGGCTTGGCACCTCTTTCAAAGCATCGATCTCGAGCGGACCGCCGTGGTGCTGGTTGGAGACCACAACCAACTGCCTCCCGTCGGACCGGGCAATCTGTTGCGGGACTTGGTCCTGTCGCAGATGGTCCCCACGGTGCTCCTCGACCAGGTGGTACGGCAGGCCGGCATCCTGAAGGAGAACAGCATCGCCGTCTTGAACGGCGAGGTCCGCAAGACGAGCGACGCCGAACCCTCCGGCCGACGGGCCTGGTACGTAGTGGATCAGTTCACCGACCAATGGGATGCGCAGCGGTTCGTGCTGGACCTCTTCGAGAATGTGCTCGTGGAGCGCCTTGGGTTCGACCTGCTGACCGATGTGCAGCTCCTGACCCCGACCCACAAGGGCCCGCTGGGTACCCGCGATCTCAACTGCGAGCTCCAACGTCTGGTGCAGCGGAGACTGTGGAATGTCGAAGCGCCCCCGACGATACCCGGTCGACGGCCCAAGTTTCTCGCGCGTGACAAGGTCATCCAGACCCGGAACAACTACGAGATCGGCGTCATGAACGGCGCGATGGGCGTGATTATCCACGTCGGCCGCGACGGTTCCCTGAGCGTGGACTTCGACGGCATTCCGGTGGAGATCGAGGCCGGCTCGCCCAACCTGCAGGACATCCAGCTCGCCTATGCCCTGACGATCCACAAGGCCCAGGGCTCCGAGTTTCCGTGCGCCGTGGTGGTGGTCCACAAGGCCCACTCCTTCATGCACCACCGGAACCTTCTCTACACCGGCGTCACGCGGGCCAGACAGACGACGGTCCTCGTCGGGGACCGCTGGGGCATCTCGAACTGCGCCAGAAAGCGGAAACAGGACGACCGCCGAACGTTCCTCTCCCTCCTTCTGGATGCAGGTCGCCTTGAGGAATCCTGTGTTCCCGCGACGACCGGTCATTAGCGAATGGACATTCTTGGAGTGGAGCGCACATGGCATTCGAACGTCAGAACAACGTGAGGGAGTATTACCGGCGGATCACCGAGGTTGATATCGGTGCGGTCGCGCGGGAGCTGCTCGGCACTCACGTCCTGCATGAATCCGACCGCCTGCTCCAATGCGACTGCCCGAACCACAAAAGCCAATCGCACCGGTCCCTTCATGTGATGCTCGACAAGCAGGGTTGGTATTGCTTCGGCTGCGGCCTCGGCGGCGACGTGCTCCAGCTCGTGGAGTTCATCCAGTCGGGCCAGGTGACACGGGGCCAGTCTGGCCCCATGCCGGAGAGCCATCAACATGCCCGCGATTTCCTCGCAGCCAAGGCCGGGCTGCCGTCTTTGGCCAAGCATGGACTCTCGCCCGAGGAATTGGCTGAAGCTGAGGCGGAGCGACTGGTCGAGCTGCGCGTCCACGATGTACTGACGGCCCTGGCGGAACACTACCACGGGCGGCTCAAGGACAATCCCGAGGCGATTGAATGGCTCCGTTCCAAGTACGGCCTTTCCGCAGAGACCGTCGACAAACTCCTCATCGGCTATGCGGACAACGACGGCGATGAAGGAATCGTCCGGAAACTGACTGGCAAGGAACGCGGCTTCTCACCGCGGGATTTGGCCGCGTCTGGCGCGTTCCGTCCGACCAACCAGGACGGACTCGATCCGTTCTTCGACCGGCGGATCGTGTTTCCCTACTGGAGCCGCGGCCGCGTCGTTTTCATGATCGGCCGCAAGACACCGTGGACGCCTGACAAGCCATGGGAACAAGGCAAGTACAAGAAGCTCCCGGTCCACGACGAAAACACCCGCAAACACATCGCCCCGTGCATCGACAACAGTCACCTCTACAACGAGGACTGCCTGCTCGCCGACCCGGAGCGGTTGATCATCACCGAGGGCGTAACCGACTGCATCTCGCTCATGGAGCATGGCTTCCCGGCGGTCTCGCCGGTGACCGTCCGTATCCGCGAGGCGGATTGGGAGCGGCTGCTGCCGCGTCTTCGCAACGTGAAGACGGTCTACGTCTGTCAGGACAACGAAATCTCTCAGGCCGGGATGAACGGTGCGCTCAAGACCGCAGCGGTCCTTTCCGAGCATCGGATACAGACCCGGCTTGCCGTTCTTCCCCTGGACGAAAGACGCGAGAACGCCCGCCGCGAATTGCGGGAGCGGTTCGGTCTCGACGCCGCCGTGGGTGTCCGCGAACTGGCTAAACGCCTCGATGGTCGGACTCCGGATGAAATCCGCGAGGCCGAGCGTCTGCTCTCGGAAGCCAAGATCGACGTCAACGACTACTTCGCGGCAGGTCACTCGGTCCAGGACTTCGAAGAGTTGCTGGCAAAGGCCGAGACGCCCCTGGAGTTCGGCATCTCCCATCTACCGACGGATGTCTCCGAAGAAGAGCGCAACCGGCTGCTCGAACCGATCCTGCGCGAAGCGGCATACCTCTCCCCGCTGGAGCAAAACCGCCATCTGAAACTCGTTCAGGAGCGGTTCGGCAAGACGGGGCTCTCGCTGGCCACGCTGCGCGAGCAAGTGCGGGCGGTGCAGAAAGAACAGAGGTCCCAGTCGAGTCAGGAACGGAAGCGGGAAAAGCGCTCTTCGGATGCATCTCCCGGATCGTGCCGGGCGCGCATCGAAGAAGTTCTGCTTGCGACCGAAGAGGAGCGCGGCGCGCCCGATTTCACGCTGGCCGCCGAAGCCGCCTACGATTGGTTCGCGGCCCACGGGGCACGGTTCTTCCGCACGCCCCAGGGCGAGCCGTTCATGTTCTTCGAAGATGCGATCTTGTGGATGGATACGCCGGACCGCGGCCGCAAGCGGCTCTACGCGTCCCTCATGTACAAGCATACCGGGATGGTGCAGACCACCGGCGGCGGCCGCACATTTTTCGAGGTACTGGCTAACCTGGCGGTGGAGCGCGGGCAGGTGCGGGAGCATTTCTCCTGGCTTCACACGGACGTGGCCAGGGAGACCGTCTACTTCAACCTGAACAACATCGACCACGAGATCGCCAAGATCACCCCCGAGGGGGTCGAAATCCTCAAGAACGGCGGCAACGCGGACGGCGTCATCCTGGACGGCTCGCGGAAGCTGGCCCCGATCCGGTTCCTTCCCGACGCCGATCCCGCGGAAGCCGACCGGCTCCTGGTGGAACTGCTTCTCAACAATCTCACCTGCGCGCCGGGGGATCGGGTATTGATCCTCTCGTGGCTATCCTGTTTCCTCTTAATCGATTTCGCCGGCACAAGGCCCATGACCCGGTTTGAGGGTCCCGCGGGCTCGGGCAAGACCACAGCGAGCAAATTGATCTCTGCACTGCTCTACGGCGAGCCTCAGCAGAAGAAGAGCACCGATGCGGCCAACTATACCGACGGCTCGCAAAACCCGCTCATCGTCCTCGACAACATCGAGGTCAAACAGATGACCGAGGACCTGACGACCTTCATCCTGACCAGCATCACCGGCATCGCCAAGGAAAAACGCAAGAGCGGCACGGACACCGAGACGGTCATCGAACGGACCAAATGCCTGCTCAACACCACAGGCATCGAACCTCTGGGAGGGGAGCTCGCGGAAATCCTGTCCCGCTCGTTCATCATCCGCTTCGACATGGACGAGCAGGCGAGCGATTGTTTCCTCGAAGCGAAAATCCTGGCCGCTCTCCGGGAGCACCGCGATCTGATCGTCTCTTCCCTGATGAAACGCACGAGTCATTTGCTGGCCATGCTCCAGGCCGGCGCTCAGGAAAAGGTTATGCGGCTGTTACACAGAAGCCTCGGCAACCACAGCAAGCGGCGATGCAACGACTACCTGAGCCTCATGTACCTGATGATGCTCGCCGGTGAGCAGCAGGAAGAGATCGACCGGGCGCTGGAAGAACTCCATCCGCAGTTCGTGGGCCGGATCGCCACGCTCAACAGCGTCAGCCTCGAGACCGCCCGCGAGTCCAATCCCATCGCCACCTGTCTGGCGGCGCTCTTCAAGGCCTACCGGCACGCGCTCGAAGCGGACCGGGAGAGCACCGCCATGAACGTCGCCAAGACCAACAAGGCGGCATTCCTCGAGCGCTACCAGATCGATTTTCGGAACGAGACGACCATCGAGGGCGCTCTGGCCCGCGACCTTTTCGTGGCCATCAAACGGCTGTCCAAGGATTTCGGTTTGTCCTTCAGCATGAACTCGGTGCAGCAGTTCGCCCAACGCTTCTCGAACGATCTGGACACCATCCGCCAGGCCGGGTTCGAGATCGCCGTCAACCGGTCGGAGCATTCCGTCCGGCGCACCGCCACCTACGACGTCACCTACCTCGTCTGATCCATTTTCCCGCCGACTCCTCCTTGTGCGAAGGGTACCCTTCGCAAACCGCGAAGGACCTTCGCGCCTGTAAACATCGTTAAATCAAGCTGTTGTGACGGGACTGCGAAGGTGCGAAGGGTTTCAGGGGTCCACCCCCCTTACTCAGAAAAAATACATCGCATGCCGTGACCGCGGGTCTCTCCTCGGACCACCTGCTTTTTTCCGCTCATACGTGAGTAATTCCCCCGGTAACCTTCGCACCTTCTTCTTCCTTCTTCATATCTAACAGCAATATCAATCATCTACAGCACCGCGAAGGCTCCTGCGAAGGTTCGAACCGCATTCATAGACCTTCGCACCTTCGCATCCCGGCGGTACAGGCTCCGCTCCGGTAGGTATCCCATGAACCGGAAATCACCCGATTGGAGCAGGGAAAGTGAGCCTTCTCAAACTCATGATGCAACAGACCGCTGGAGGATCGACCCCGGTCGATTCGAACGGCCAAGTCCCGATTGTCTCCGGGCAAGAGACAACGGAAGAGCAGCGCAGGGACGATCCTCCCACAGTCGAGCCCTCCGGAGAGACCGCGCTCTATGCGGCCACGAACCTGGATTCTTGGGAAACCGACAAGCCTCGACACTTCGCGCGGGACGTGGGCATCAACGGCGTCTGCTATCGCCGTCTGGACCCGGAATACTACGCATGGCTCCGGCACAAGATGGCGATGGCCAAGAAGGCGCTGGAATCAGGACGACTCGATCCCGCCGCCTTCGACGGATTGCGAACCCGCTTCAACGACATTCATGCCTGGGCCGTCGCGCGTTTCGGCGAGGACGACCTTCTCGCCGCCGTTCGGAGCCTTGACCCCAAGACCTATCCTCCGCCGACGCTCGGCACGGTTCAGCAGGACCAGCCGTCGTCCGTTTCACTTTCCCGTCCGGTCCCAAACCCTTCGACGCCGCCGGTCGAGCGATACCTGTACCCCAAGGACGGGGAGTGGCGCTTCACGGAGAAGGTCCCGCCTTCGGCCGTCGACAAAGTCGATGCCATCCGGGACCAGGCACTTTCCCTCGATTGGAGCGAGGCGCGGCTTTACCAGAACCGGGGACGGTTCCGCTTCCCCTGCGGCGAGGATTTCGGACTCGTCTGTTTCGTCGATGCCAACGAACGCATCGGCGAAGTGACCCGGCAGTACATCGAGATCATCGGCCCGCCACCGCGGGAGAACCGTCTTCGTTTCCACAACCCGGACGTGGATCAGCCATGGCTCAAGAGAACGAACCCCAAAACATGAAACGGCCCTACGGCAACGCCAGGGACATCCTGCCGCCCGATGTGCTCGACGCCGTCCGGCGGTATTTTACCGGTCTTCTCTGGGTGCCGAGCGATGTGGGCTTCTACGAGGAACGCCGCAAGCTCGTGCTGGCGCTCAAGGGACAAGGCGTGCCCACGCGCGAGATCGCCCGGCTTTCCGGCGTCACATCGCGCCGGGTGCGCCAGATCGTGGCCCAAAGCCGGGCCGAATCCACACCGACGCATTGCGATCCGCTCCGGTAGGTATCGAAGGGGTTTTCCCTGAAAGAGGGCGAAATCCGCCTTCCGCCCCGAACCCCGAGATGCCGAAACGAAAAACGCGGTGACCATGGCAGACGACAAGGCCCAAGACAGGATCGGAAAACACGACGCGGGTCAGCTCAAACGCTGGCACCGCAACGCCGCGCCCGCGCAGGAAGTACGGAAGGCCGCCAAGGCGCGGACCGGCAGCGGCGCAGTCCCGGGCAACCAGAACAGTTTGCGCCACGGCATCTACGCCGACCGCTTCCTCTCTGCAGAGGAGCGTCCCCTCTTCGAGGCCATCATCGGCCAGCTCTACCAGGACTTCGTGTTCAACAAGAGCTCTGACTTCATGCAGGTCGAGCTGGTGGCGGTCTACTTCCTCAAACTGGGCCGGGCCCAGGAGTCCGGCGACTGGGACGCAGCCGAACGGCTGGACCGAATGATCCGCTGCCACCTCAAGGACCTCAAGGCCACCAAGATCGCCCGTGAGGGCGAAGCGTCCCAGGGACCGGAGACGACGCCGGCGGAGTGGGCCACGGCTCTCATTGAGAAGCTGGCGGAGTCGCAGAAAAAACCGGCCAGGAAAACGACCGCGGGAGGGAAAACGCGTAAATGAGGTCGGATAACACCATCGCCCGCCATGCAGCGACCCGCGAAACACGCGGACTTGCGGCGCTTCGCCCGCCGGGAATGTCGGATAAGACGTGTTCTCTGACATTCCGAAGCCGCCGGTCGGCGGAAGGTTCTGTCAATCAATGCTTCCGCCCGGCATCTCAAGGCTTCGATGCTGCCCGCATCATTGTCTGCGGATGTGTTCGGGGACGCGACTGTGGGCTGACTGTCTCTTGCCTCTGTCATTGCCTGTCCGAAGGCGGGAATGGAAAAGCGGCCCGGATGGACCGCTTGGTTTCCATGGTCGGTTGCGGTTCAGAGGCGCTCGAGGGCGTCCTCCAGAGCGCCGTCCACGAGGTGGGTGTAGACCTGGGTGGTCGACAGGTCCCGGTGACCGAGGGCGCGCTGGACCACCAGGATGTCCCCGGTCCGGCTGTAAAGGTGGGTGGCGAAGGTGTGCCGGAGCGCATGCGGGCTGAGCTTCTTGTCGATGCCCGCGGCCTTGAGCCAATACTCGAGCCGCCTGGCCACTTGCCGCTCGCAGAGCCGCTCTCCGCGGTTGGAGAGGAACATGGCCCGGCATTCGCCGTCGCCCCGGCGTCGGCGCTCGACCAGGTAACTCCGCAGGAGGGAGCGCAGGGTGGACTTTAGGAACTTCACTTGCGGGACGGAGCCCTTGGCGAGTACGCGGAGATGCTTGGCGTCGAGGTCTACGTCCTCGATGTCCAGGTCGACGAGTTCCTGCAGCCGGATGCCGGTCCCGAGGAAGAGTTCGATGATGACGCGATCCCGGACCGCCAGCGAGGATGCCCTGCCGCGAAGTTCCTTGAACAGACGGCGCTTCTCGGCCTCGGTCAGGAACTTGGGCGGAGTCCGGGGAAGCCTGCGAAGGGTCAACGACCCGGCCGGATTCTCCCGGACAATCCCGTTTTGCTCGGCCCAGGTGAAAAACGACCGGACAGCCGCCTTTAACCGGTGCATGGACGCCGGCGACCGGACGCTGCCCCTGGCCGAGATCGCCACCAGCGGCGAGGTCAACGCCTCGTCGATCATGGCGCTGGTCACCTCGTCCGGGGCGGTTCCCGGATGGTTTCGGAGGAGAGTGTCGGACAAGTATGAGAGATCGCGCAGGTATGCGCTGATGGTGTTCTCCGAACGTCCCTCGGCGGTGAGCCTTCTGCCGAAGGCTTCCAAGGCGTCGGTGAAACAGGACCGCGCGTCTGAAGGCTCAGGATTGCTCAGCAACCGGAGCCTCGATGGCATCGTGTTCATCATCGCGCTGTCCTCCCTTCTTGGCGCTCCGGCCCATGGGCGTGTCCTTGGGCAGGGGCAGCTTGTCGATACGGCCCGTCTCCTTGGCCCAGATCAGAAACATGCGGAGCACCCGCTTGGTCTTCTCGACCGTCGGTGTGGACCGCTCCCGCCCGTTGGGCAGTTTGAGCAGCGCATCGGACTTGAAAAACTTTCCCACGTGCGGGACGAGGACTGCGGACAGCTTGCGCTCGGCACCGAAGAAGACCTCGATCTGCTCGAAGTCTTTACCGTAGGTGTAGAGCGTCCGCTCCTTCTTCCCCTGGGTCCGCAGGTGTTCCAGATAGGCCTGGGCGGCCTGATGCAGGGTCTCGTTCATGGCTCGTTCTCCTTTCGTTCGTTGAGTTCAGGTTTCCCGATCCGGAAGGTCTCGGGGTCGAAAAAGCTCATTCGGCACCTCCTTTCAAACGGCTCAAGTCCTTGTATTTCAAGGCTCTACGCACATTCACATACAGGCTTCGTGTGCGCCGGAAGTCAAGGCGTTCCATGCACATTCCAGAGAAACAATCAGGCCCCGGGCGGGCCGGGAGGAGAATCATGAGAAGACAGGTCGAAACGATCCTGAAGGCGCTGTTGGCAGCGAGTCTGGCTGCATCCCTGTTGGGTTGCGCCACCGCCAGACCGCCTCAGCGGATTCAGGACGCCATTCACACGGCGAATCGCTACATGCCCGAGTACGTGGCCGAGGCCAACAAGGCCCTGGCCGACGCGGAGCACCCGGACCAGGAACGACTGAGGGGTATGGGCGACCGGCTGGCTGTGGTGATGGAAGCCTTAGACCGCTGGGCGTCGGGGCAGGAAAAGACGCCGGAGGAGGACAAGCGATGAAGGAAATCCTGGAACGGAACAGCGATGCCGTCCGCGAGGCGGGACGGCAACTGGTGGAGATCGGCGCGGAGCTGGCTGCCGGGAAAATCAACGATGCTCTGGCCCGGCTCGACGCCGCCGGGCAGGCGTACCCGGAGTGGGAGGAGCTCAATCAGGCTGCGGCCGACATCGAAGGGGCGATCCGCGACCGCGAAGGAATGCTCGCCGTCCAGCACATCCTGGCCGAGATCATCGGCACGGTCCTCGGATCGGCCTTGAGGTCGAGGCTGCCCTGATGGCCCGGATATCCGCCAAGGAGCGCAGGCTGGCGGAGACCCTTGCGGACCCTGTCCTCTGGGGGCAGGGATATCTGCGCAACCGCGACGGTGGGCAACGCATCTACTGGCCTCACCAAGCCGAGGACCTGCTCTGTCCGGACAGGAACATCATCCACCTGGACGGGCGCGACGTGGGCAAGAGCGTCTGCATCACCACCGACGCCCTGCATTTCGCCTTCACCAACCGGGGCTGCCAGGGACTCGTCGGCGCGCCTCACCAGGGACATCTCGACACCCTGATCGAGGAGATCGAATTCCAACTCGACACCAACCCGGACCTCATGGTCAGCGTGGCTCTCACCAAATACGGCAAGCCCAAGATTCACCGCAAACCATACTTCAGGCTCGAATTCACCAACGGCGCGATCCTCTACTTCCGTCCAGCCGGTGCATACGGCGACGCGTTTCGCTCGCTGCATGTGGACCGGGTCTGGGTGGACGAAGGGGCGTGGCTCACCGAACGGGCATGGAAGGCCCTGCGCCAGTGCCTGAAGGCGGGTGGCAGACTACGCATCTACTCAACGCCCAACGGTCTGCGGGACACCACCTATTACCGCCTCACCGGATCGACCCAGTTTCGGGTGTTCCGTTGGCCTTCCTGGCTGCACCCATCGTGGACACAGGAGCGCGAGGCCGAGCTGCTGGAGTTCTACGGCGGGCGGGACAGCGCGGGCTGGCAGCATGAGGTGGCCGGCGAACACGGCAAGCCTTCCTACGGCGCGTTCAATATCGAGCACCTCAATCTCTGCCGACAGGACGTGGTCGAGTACCAGAAGGTCGTCGTCACCGGCGAAGAACTGCGCGGCTGCGCCACCGAGGAGGAATCCCACGACCGCCTGGAGATGCTGCTCAATCTCATGCCGCGGACCGGCGTCTTCTGGATCGGCGGAGACCTGGGCTACACCAACGACCCGACGGAGCTCGTCGTGTTCCAGGAGATCGAACTGCCCGAGCGCAAAATCATCAAGCTGGTCCTGCGGGTCCGCATGGAGCACGTGGCTTATCCCCACATCGCCCAGGCCATCGCCCTTCTGGACCGGTATTACACCGCCGCGGGCATCGGCGTGGACAACGGCGGCAACGGGATGGCTGTCGTGCAGGAGCTGCTGACACTGGACAAGTATAAGGACTTGGCTCTCCAAGGGCGGCTGCGCGGTTACGACTTCGGGGGCATGACCACCCTGGCCGTGCGAGACGGCCACGAGGTCAGGAAGCGGACCAAAGAATTCATGACCACCTTGATTGCTGGAGCCATGCAACGACGTCAGCTCGTGTTCCCCATCGAGGACCTGGAGATCGAGGATCAGTTCACCACCCACACCTATACGCTGCACGATGGCCGCATCGTCTATTCCAAGGGCAACGACCACGTCGTTGACGCCGTGCGCTGCGCCATGTTGGCCCGTGAGCAGTCCGTCCTCAACCAGGTCGGTGAGGAGACGGTCTCCCTGGTGCCGCTGACGACCGAGCCGGTGTTTATCTGATCCGGGAAGACGCGCCTCCTCCATACCCTGGAAGTGTCCATGTACCGCCGTGCGTGTCCCGCCCACCGACGTTCCTTCCACGCCTCCGGTAGATAACCCCAGGGGCGGGCTTTTCCCGCCACACGGCGCGAATGTCGCGCCCACAAGGGCAAGAAACCGAGAGGACCCCGGTGGAAACACGATCCAATCCGACACCCGACAGCCCGACCTCCGTATCGGGCACTGAGACGCCGCCGTTGCAGGCGGACGGTCTGGTGCTCGTCCCGCTTGCCGCCGCCGCGGCCTTGGACCCGTCCGTGTTCAGCAAGGTCAACGCCTCCGAAGCGATCCCGGCTTCCTGGGAGGACCGGGCGCGCAAGGCCTGGGAGTATTACCTCGAAGAGCCGCTGGTGAAGAACTGCGTCAACTCCTGGCGCACTTTCGCCGTGGGCGACGAGATCAAGATCGCGGGCGACGACGAGAAGGTAAAGTGGGAGGCCGTCGACCTCGTCGACCGGCTGAGCATCTCCGAGTTCGTCAAGGATATGGTCCTCCAGCTCCTGGTCAAGGGCGACGCCGTCGGCTTCAAACGCTACACCAAGGATGGCAAGGACCTGGAGGAATTGGTCTGCGTCAACCCTGTTTCGGTCAAGGTCAAGTACGCTCAAGGGCGGCTCGTCGAAGCCCGGCAGACGCCGGAAGACAATCCCGCCGCCGACGAGGGGCTGGACCTGCCCGTGGAGCAGGTTCTCCATCTCAAGTGGGACGCGCCGGCCTTCTCTCCACGGGGCAACTCGCTCGTCCTTCCCGCTTTCCAGTCCATCGAACTCCTGCGTGACTACCGCCGGGCCGAGCAGGCCATCGCCAAACGCTGGGCCACGCCTTTCAGACTACTCAAGGTCGGCGGCGCGTTCGGCCAAAAGATGGTCATGCCCGACCAGAAGATGCTCGAACAGGTCCGAGACATGGTCAACAAGATGGACCTCAAGAGCGGCCTGGTCGTGCCCTTCTACGTCACGGTCGAGACCCACGGCACCGAGGGGCAGGTCCTCAACGTCGAGGATAAGGTCAAGGAAGTGAAAGAGGACATCGTCGTGGCGATGGGGCTCTCGCGGTCGCTGGTGACCGGCGACGGCCCGAACTTCGCCACGGCATCGGTGAGCCTCCAGAAGATGCTGGTGATGATCAGGGAGATCAAACAGGCCGCCCGGATCATTCTGAACTGGATATTCAACGACTGGCTGGAGCTCAAGGGCTGGGAGGACAAAACACTCCAGTTTTTGTTCAACGACCTCGACCCGTCGGACGCGGTCGATTTCAAGCGGTTGCTCATCGAACTCTACGACCGCAAGCTCATCAGCCGGTCGAGCCTGCAACTGAAGATGGACCTCGACCCGGACATCGAGTCCGCCAATCGGGAAACCGAAAAGCGCTCGGTGGATATGCTCGACGAAAAGCAGATCAAGCCCATCGTCGACATGGTGACCGCCGGGATCATGGGCGTCGAAACGGCGCAGGAAATGCTCGGTCTCGATCCGGCGAAGAACCCGACGGGAAGCCGCGCCGAGGCATCGTGGGCGGGACCATTCGCCCGTGCAGGCATTACCGCCGCCGTCTGTGACGACTGCGCGCATTTCGACAGCGAGCACAACCACTGCCGGGTCCAGCGCAGCGAAACCACCTTCGACACCCCGGTCTGCCGCTTCTTCGACCCGAAGTCCCCCGCGATGGAACACGGCCCTGACCGGAAGGAAGAACCGGCGTCTCGGCAGGTGGCGTGCCGGGAGTGCGGGGGATGATCGGTGCGCTCGCGGCCAAACGTCCCCTCTCTCAAGCCGAGGCTATCCGCCTGGCCACGGAAAAGAGCGTCCGCGCCCGAAATCTCTACACAGAGCAAAACGTCGCCGAGCTGACCGGGATGCTTGCCGGTGCCGAAGAGGAGGTGCGCCGCGCCATTCTCCGCTACAAGAGCCTCGGCTCC
>ERZ761603.1192-NODE-1192-length-19951-cov-43.104443_pt1 | contig 19951 bp, 16 predicted proteins | sample MGYA00511879_ERZ761603 | MGnify/ENA primary metagenome ERZ761603 (study PRJEB28899, sample SAMN02850040) | bioreactor sludge metagenome | biome: EBPR Sludge; feature: EBPR Bioreactor; material: flocular biomat | place: Australia: Thorneside Wastwater Treatment... | reverse complement strand
CCACCAACTGGCACGCGATCATCATGTTCCTGATCTTCGTCGCGATGACCATGGGGATCACCTATTGGGCGGCCAGCCGCACCAAGACCACAGCAGACTTCTACACCGCCGGCGGTGGCATCACCGGCTTCCAGAACGGTCTGGCGATTGCCGGCGACTACATGTCGGCAGCCACCCTGCTCGGTCTGACGGCAATGGCCTACAGCCAGGGTTACGACGCCTACATCTACATGCTCGCGTTCTTCGCCGGCTGGCCGGTCATCCTGTTCCTGATGGCCGAACGGCTGCGCAACCTCGGCCGCTTCACCTTTGCCGACATCACCTCGTATCGGCTCGACCAGGGCAAGGTGCGGACGATGGCGGCGATTTCGTCGCTGGTGGTCGTGGTCTTCTACCTGATCGCCCAGATGGTGGGTGCCGGCCAGTTGATCCGCCTGCTGTTCGGTCTCGATTACAACATCGCGATCTTCGTCGTCGGCATCCTGATGATGGTTTACGTGACGCTCGGCGGCATGGTCGCAACGACCTGGGTGCAGATCATCAAGGCCTGCATGCTGCTCTTCGGTGGCACGCTGACGCTGCTCTTGGCCTACGTCCAGTTCGGTTTTTCACTGACCGACGTGCTGCAGAAGGCCGAAGCGGTCCACAAACTGGGTGCCAAGCTGATGGCCCCGGGCGCCCTGCTCGCCGACCCGATCACCGCGATCTCGCTCGGTCTCGGCCTGATGTTCGGTACCGCCGGTCTGCCGCACATCCTGATGCGCTTCTTCACCGTCGGCAACGCCAAGGAAGCGCGCAAATCGGTGCTCTACGCCTCGGGAGTCGTCGCCTACTTCTTCAACGTCATCTTCCTGATGGGCCTCTGCGCGGTCATCATCGTCGGCCAGAACCCCGAGTTCTTCGAGGGTGGCGTCGTCGGTGGCAAGCTGATCGGCGGCGGCAACATGGTCGCCATGCACCTGGCCAGGGCGGTCGGCGGCAACATGCTGCTCGGCTTCCTGGCAGCAGTGGCCTTCGCGACCATCCTGGCAGTCGTCTCGGGTCTGGCACTGGCCGGCGCCTCGGCGATCTCGCACGACATCTACGCGCGCGTCATCCGCAAGGGACAGGCGACCGAAAAGGAGGAGATCCGCGTCTCGCGCTATGCGACCATCGGCCTCGGCATGCTGGCCATCGTGCTCGGCATCGCGTTCGAGAAGATGAACATCGCGTTCATGGTCGGCCTGGCCTTCGGTGTCGCTGCCGCAGCCAACTTCCCGGTCCTCATCCTGTCCATGTACTGGAAGGGTCTGACGACACGCGGAGCGCTCTGGGGTGGCTATGGCGGCGTCATCTCGGCCGTTCTCTTCGTGCTCTTCTCGAAGTCGGTGTGGGTTGACGTGCTGGGCAACAAGGCAGCCTTGTTCCCCTACACGCAACCGGCGCTGTTCGCCATGCCGATCGCCTTCATCTTCGCCTACATCTTCTCGAAGAGCGACACCGGACCCCGGTCCAAGCTCGAGAAGGAAGCGTTCGAAGACCAGTACGTGCGTGCGCAGACCGGTTTCGGGGCTTCCGGCGCCAGTCACTGATCCGTTCTTCCAGCAACAGGCCCTGGCGGAGCAACAGCCCGCCGGGGCTTTTTTCGTCCACCGGCCGCGACCGCCGCGACTCGACGCGCGGCCTGCTTTGGCGGGCATCTGTCCAGGGCGCTAAAGTCTCCGCCGAACTCGCCGTGAACGAAGTGATGAGCAGAACGAACCAGCGGAGTCACGGCATGCATGCAAATCTCAGGCTTCTCGCCGGCTGTCTGATCGCCCTCATGTCGACCACGGCATCGGCGGCGTGGCAGGTCATCTCTGCCGAACCCGGCAAACGCGTCGAGATCGATCGCAGCAGCATCACCAGGGACGAGCGCGGCAAGACCGTGGCCCTCGGTCGAATCATCCTCGAAAAACCGATCATCGATCCGAAAACCTCTTCGGCCTACCGGATCGTCCAGGCCTTGAGCAGCTATGACTGCACGGCGCGCAGTTACAGCACGCTCAAACGCAGCTATTTCAAGGAAGAAGGCCAGTTACTCCGCGAGGAGGAGGTCAAGGTGCAGGTCGAGATGCCGGTCCGTTCGGGCATGCTCGACGACAAGCTGCTGCGCGAGGTTTGCCGACCGAAAGCCGTGGGAGAGGCGGCAACGGCTGCTCGCCGCACCGCCGACAAGGTGAATGAGGCAAGCGGCGAGTTGCGCAAGGCCAACGAGGCGCTGCTCCAGAAAGAGGTCAAGCGCGCCAACCTGCAAGCCCCGCCTGCCGAGAAAGCCGAACCGGAAAGCAAGCGAGCAACCCCGTTTGCCCCGGTCGGGCGCACCGTGGCGAGCGCGCCAGCGCCGATGATAGGCGCCCTGGCAGCCCCACGCCGCGAGGCCAGACCGCATGCGATGGGCCACGCCGAACCGCCCGCCGCACCCCAGGCGCACGCGGAGTTCCACTGGTCCTACGAGGCCGAGGGCGGCCCCGACAACTGGGGCCGGCTGCGGCCCGAGTACGCCACCTGCGCGAGCGGCAAGCGGCAATCACCCATCGACATTCGTGACGGTTTCCGGGTTGACCTCGAACCGGTCCAGTTCGTCTACCGGCCATCGCAATTCCGTGTCGTCGACAACGGTCACACCATACAGGTCGAGGTCAGCGGCAGCAGCATCAGTCTGCTCGGCAAGAACTACGAGCTCGTCCAGTTCCACTTTCACCGACCGTCGGAAGAGCGGGTGAACGGCAAATCCTTCGACATGGTGGCTCATCTGGTACACCGCTCGGAGGATGGCCGGCTTGCCGTGGTCGCTGTTCTTCTGGAGAAAGGAGTCGAACACCCGCTGATCCAGACCGTATGGAACAACCTTCCGCTGGAGAAGAACGAATATGTGACACCGCCGGGACTGAGCATCGATCTCGGCCAATTGCTGCCAGCGGACAAGAGTTACTACACCTACATGGGCTCGCTGACCACTCCACCGTGCAGCGAAGGGGTGCTCTGGCTGGTGCTCAAGCAACCGCAGCAAATCTCGCCCGAGCAACTGGCCATCTTCACGCGCCTTTACCGGCACAACGCGCGACCGATTCAGCCGAGCTTCGGCCGGATGATCAAGGAGTCACGCTGAAACCACACGACACGGGGGATGCCCCGACACCACCTGCCGGATCAGCGCGCTGCACGCCAAGCCTGAAACCGACCGCCCAGGCGCCATCTTTTTGGCATAATACGCCGCGCAACTCGTTAATGGGAATCCAGCACCGCGCCTCCAGCCGAGCCACCGCCGGGAAGGAGGCATACCCGCTGGCAGCCGATGGGGGATCGGCTGCCAGCGGGGCGCCGTTCGAAGGACATGCACCGCCGGAGATCCAAGATGCTGATCTGGTTCGTCGTCATTTACCTGCTGGTGTCGATCGCGATCGGGCTCTATGCCGCGACCCGGGTACACAACACCAAGGATTTCGCAGTCGCCGGCCGCCGCCTGCCGCTGCCGGTGGTCACCGCCACCGTATTCGCCACCTGGTTCGGTGCCGAAGCGGTGTTCGGAGTTTCGGCGACCTTCGTCAAGGACGGCCTGCGCGGCGTCGTTGCCGACCCGTTCGGCGCCAGCCTCTGCCTGGTCATCGCCGGCGTCTTCTACGGCACGACGCTCTACAAGCTGAACATCCTGACGCTTGGCGACTTCTTCCGCATGCGCTACAACCGCATGGTCGAGGTACTGACCACGGTGTGCATCGTCGCCTCCTACCTCGGCTGGGTATCGGCACAGATCAAGGCGCTGGGACTGGTCTTCAGTGTCGTCACCAACGGCACCATACCGGCCACCGCCGGCATGATCCTCGGGGCACTGATCGTCCTCACCTATACCACCTTCGGCGGCATGCTGTCGGTCGCCATTCTCGACTTCGTGCAGATCGGCATGGTAATGGGCGGCATGCTCTACATCGGCCACCTGATCTCGAGCATGAGCGGCGGCCTCGAAGTCGTCATCGGCCATGCGGCGACCGCCGGCAAGCTCGATTTCTTCCCTTCCGGCAGTGCGATCGAGTGGCTGGCCTTCATTGGCGCCTGGCTCACCATGATGCTCGGATCGATCCCGCAACAGGACGTCTTCCAGCGCGTCACTTCGGCGAAAACGGCCAGGATCGCCATTTACGCGTCGCTGCTTGGCGGAGCTCTGTACTTCTGCTTCACCTTCGTGCCGATGTTCATCGCCTACTCGGCAACGCTGCTCGACCCGGAACAGTTCAACGGCCTGATCGAAGCCGATCCGCAACTGGTGCTGCCCACCCTGGTCCTCGAGCATACGCCGGTATTCGCCCAGGCCATCTTTTTCGGCGCGGTCCTCTCGGCGATCATGAGTTGCTCGTCGGCCACCCTGCTCGCGCCGTCGGTCGCATTCTCGGAAAACATCGTGCGCAACTTTTTCCCTGCACTCGGTGACCACGCCTTCCTGCGCGTCATGCGTCTGACTCTGGTCTGTTTCACGGCCATCGTGTTGGTCTTTGCCCTCAACTCCGAGGCTTCGATCTTCAAGATGGTCGAGAATGCCTACAAGGTGACGCTCGCCGGTGCCTTCGTGCCACTTTTCTTCGGCGCATACTGGAAACGTGCCACCACCCAGGGAGCGCTCGCGGCGATTCTCGGTGGATTGGCCTCATGGCTGCTGGTCGAAGTGCTGCTTGACGAACCGCTGGTCCCGCCACAACTGATCGGACTCGCGCTCAGCGTGTTCGGCATGATCGCCGGATCGCTGCTGACGCAACGGGTCGGCCAGCCGACTCCGGCAGTCGACCTGCATGCGAGGATGCACCATCGCGCGGCGGCGCAGACCCATCATGCCGCGCCTGTGCACCACCAACAGGGACGGAAGTGAGTCGCAGCGCGCTTCTTCCGGCCAGGCGGCCATCTGCCGCCTGGCTTGGTGGCATCCGATCCGTCCTGCGCCGCCGCCACGTAAAGCGTTAGAATTGCCGCTTTCGACGCTTGGCGGCCCGCTGATGGAGCATGACCCGCTGCCACCGACCTCGGCGGACGCCTCTCCCGCAGGACAGCCGCGGCCGACCCGGCTGCCACTCTATCTGGCGCTCGCCTACCTGGTACTGATCAGCTACGCCAGCCTCTACCCCTTCATCAACTGGCGTCACCTGGGGGTCGCACCGTTCGAGTTCCTCACCGCCGGCTGGCCACGCTACTGGACGGGCTTCGACCTGACGGTCAACGTTCTTGCCTACCTGCCGCTCGGTTTCTTCCTGACCCTGGCGCTGCGCCATCTGCCAGGTGGTCGCTGGGTGGCGGCAGTGGTCGCCGTGCTCCTCGGCAGCCTGCTGAGTCTGAGCCTCGAATGCCTCCAGAACTGGCTGCCGGCGCGTGTGCCGTCGAACCTCGACCTGGCGTGCAATACCTTGGGCAACATGAGCGGCGCGCTGCTCGCGGCATGGAACGGCAAGCACATCCTGCGCCGGATCGCCCGCCTGCAACAGGACCTGCTGGCACCCATCGAGCATGCCGACCTGGGCCTGGTCCTGCTCGGCATCTGGCTGCTGACCCAATCGTCACCGGAAACCCTGCTCTTCACCACCGGCGACCTGCGCAACGTACTCGAACTGACGCCGGCGGTACCCTACGCGGCGCACTCGTTCTTTGTACTCGAAGCCGCAGTCATCGGCTGCAATACCGTGGTCATCGGCCTGCTGGCACGCAGCCTGCTTGCCGACCGCGCCGCGCCGCACCTGGTCCTGATCGCCTTCTTCATCCTGGCGCTGGCGATCAGAACGCTGTCCGCCGCCGTCCTCGTTGCGCCGCAGGACGCGCTTGCCTGGCTGACCCCCGGCGCCGAGGTCGGCCTGCTGCTGGGTGGTGCGCTGCTTGTTCTGGCCCTCCTGCTGCCGGCACCGATCCGTGTCGCCCTGGCGGGAGTTGCCCTGATGGCCGGCACGGCACTGGTCAACCTGACGCCCGCCAATCCCTACTCGGAAGCGGCTCTGGCGGCCTGGCGACAAGGACATTTCCTCAATTTCAACGGACTGACACGCTGGATGGCGAGTTTCTGGCCCTTCCTCGCCCTGCCCTACCTGACGGCAGTGGGGCGACGCCTGTGAATCCGGGTCAGGCGCCGGCAGGATTTCGGCGCGCCCGCATCTGCGCCTGCCACCGTGCCAGCCGGGGTGCGCGCTGATCGAGATCGGCGTCCAGCCGTTCTTCGAGACCTTCGAGCAGAGCGACGTCTTCCCGGGCAAGCCCCTGCGGGTCAACACTTTGCAGATGCACCACCAGATCGCCGGCCGCCTGCTCTCGCTTGCCGGGAAAGCCGTAACCGGGCAAACGATGCTCGCCAGGCTGCTGGGCACAGGGAGGGAGTTCCAGCAGGGTGCTGCCACGCAGCGTCGGCACCTCCACAGATCCGCCGGCAAGCCGCCGGAAGATGCTCACCGGTACCTGGCAATGGAGATCGCGCCCCTGCAGAACGAAGAGTTCATGCACAGCCAGGCTTATCTCCAGATACAGGTCGCCGGCAATGGCGTTCTCGGCCCCCGGTGGTAGTGGCGCCTGCCGGGCCAGACGCAGTCGCTCGCCATTCAGCAAGCCCGGCGGCACGGTCACCGCCAACATGCGCGACTCCTGCCGCCAGCCGCTGCCGGCACAAGCCGGACAATCGGTCTCGCGCAGGTAGCCACGCCCGGCACAGGTTTCACAGCGGCTGGTCCGGCCACCCTGACGCGATACCCGACCGCAGCCGCTACAGGCAGGGCAGGGCACCGAGTGATTGTGTCGCAGGCGACCACTGCCGGCGCAATGACGGCAGTGAACGCTATGCAGCAGCTCGACGTTCCTGCGGCACCCCGCTGCCGCCTCCTCGAGGCTCAGCGTCAGGGCTTGTACCAGGTCGTCGGCGACCGATTCAGCCGCAGTTCCTTGCCCTTGCGCCGCGGCTTCCGCCGCCTCCCGCCAGGCAGTGAGGCGCTGCGGGTCGAGCAACAGTTCATAGGCCGCGTGCACGCGCTTGAACTCGCGGCCGGCCGCCGGCGAGGGGTTGCGGTCGGGATGCCAGAGCATGGCCAGCCGTCGGTACGCCCGCTTGACTTCCTCGCGCGACGCCTCCCGGTCTACGCCAAGCACTGCGAAAGGGTCTTCGCCGATGGTCATTGAATGGTCACTTCGCTGAATAAAGGCCGTCTGATCGATGCGCGTCAGGGAATCGCGCAGCCGTGTCAACCGACCATGACGACAACCGGTCGACTGGCAGCGCACCGCGCCGGTCAGGGGCCAGCGCATGGAGCGCCAGCGCGGATCAACACCCGTGCTGCCGACACCTCGCGAACTGCCAACGCAGGCCTCGATCTTGCAGCCCCATCCTTACACACAACTTGCGGCCAGCGATAGGCGACAGTCCCCGGCCGATCGCCCACCGCTCGGCGCAAGCGGCCGCTACAGCCCGGCGGCCCGGCGCACAGTAGTGATGATCGAGCTTATCCCTTATGATTCTGCCCGGCAACTCATCGAGAAGATTGGAGAATCCTTGCTCAGACTCGTGTCGCGGCCGCTGCACACTACCGGAGATCCCTGGCGATGAGCGACACGCGGAGGCCACAGAAATGACCGATGTCCCGCTACCCGGATCGACGCTGACCCGCTACGCCTGGCTGTCGATCGCGGCCGCCATTGCCACCATCCTGCTGAAGGGCATCGCATGGTGGCTGACCGGCTCGGTCGGACTGCTGTCCGACGCCATCGAATCATTCGTCAACCTGGCCGGCGCCTTGATGGCCCTGTGGATGCTGACGCTGGCCGCGCTGCCGGCGGACGACGAGCACGCTTACGGATACGGCAAGGCGGAGTATTTCTCCAGTGCCTTCGAGGGCTTCCTGATCCTGCTGGCGGCCCTGAGCATCGGCTACGCCGCGATTGCCCGGCTGAGCAATCCTCAACCGCTCGAAGAAGTCGGCGTCGGCCTGGCGGTGTCGGTGCTGGCTGCGCTGATCAACTTCGCCACTGCCCGCATCCTGATGCAGGTGGGCAAGGCGCACGACTCGATCACCCTCGAAGCGGATGCGCATCATTTGCTGACCGACGTGTGGACCTCGGCCGGGGTGATTGGCGGGGTCGGCCTGGTCTGGCTCAGCGGCTGGCTCTGGCTCGACCCGATGATCGCGCTACTGGTCGCCAGCAACATCCTGTGGACCGCCTGGCATCTGATACGACGTTCGTTCGCCGGCCTGCTCGATGCCTCGTTGCCCACCGCAAAGCTGCGCCAGATCGAAACGCTGCTGGCCACCCATCGCCAACAGGGACTGGCTTTTCATGCCCTGCGTACCCGCCAGTCAGGCAGCCGCAGCTTCGTCAGCCTGCACGTCCTGGTACCAGGCGACTGGACGGTGCAGCAGGGCCACGACTGCGTCGAGCGGATCGAGGACGAGATTCGTCGTTTCCTGCCCCATGCACACGTCACGACCCACCTCGAACCCCTGGAAGATCCTGTGTCGATGATCGACCAGGGGCTTGAGCGGCCACCGGCGGACAGCAAATAGCCATTCCTGCTTGCGCGGCGAGACATCGATCGCTGGCGCCAGGCCTGATCGCGCACTTCCCCATACCGGGGCACGTCACGCGTTCGTCTGACCGTCGTCCTCAACTGCCACCGGTGAACCCACGGCAAGCTGCAAACGGGATGCCGCACTGCCACGATTGACCGCGATTTCCACCAGGCCGACGCTGTTTTCGTACCAGAACGCCTGGCCAGCCGGCACCTCGGCGAACACCCGCGCCGACGAAACCGGCAAGCCGTCCAGCATCAGCCTCGCCGGCGGAGCAACATTCGCTGCCCGCAACCCGGTCATCGCGTTGCCATAGTGGTCGATGTAGATCACCTGCGCCAGGTCGTCCGCCGGCAGCGTCTGCTCCAGATCGGCGCACGGCGCCAGCTCCGCCGTCGGCCAGTCGCCGGCGGCGATGCGCGCGGCGAGCGGCGCGAACAGGTCGCGACCATGGAAGGAAGCCGACAACCCGGCGGGCCGCCAGTTGATGCGCCAGATACGCAGCGCCCGGGCACGCGCCGCAACCACCCCGAGCAGGCCGTTGTCCGGTCCAAGATAGTATTTGCCATCCGCTTCCAGAACGATGGCCGGGCGATCGCTGCCAACGCCGGGATCGACCACCGCCAGAAACACGCTGCCCGCATCGAAGCTCGTCTGCAAGGCCGCCAGCAGATGGGCGGCGGCCCGTGGTGCGAAATCGGGCGCGCGGTGCAGCAGATCGATCAGCGGCATGTCGCGCCGGCCGTGGCGCAGCAGAGCCGCCTTCATCTGGCCGACGTAAGGGTCGTCGATGCCGAAGTCGGTGAACAGAACGATCATGGCAGATCCGGAGCGAAAGAGTCGACCGCCAGCATAACGTGCACCCGGCGTCAGACCCAGTGGCGCGTTTCATGCAAAATGAGTTGCAGTCGATGATCTGGGTTAAAATCGATCGTCGCAGCCAGCCAACCAACCGGAGGAAGTGCTTCCATGAGCTATTTCAGGCATCACGTATTCTTCTGCTGCAATCAGCGGGGCGAGGGAGAAACCTGCTGCAACAACGCCGGTGCCACAGCCGCACAGACCTACGCCAAAGATCGCATCGGCGAACTGCGCCTCAAGGGTGCCGGCAAGGTGCGCATCAACAAGGCAGGCTGCATGGACCGCTGCGACAACGGTCCGGTTCTCGTCGTTTATCCGGAAGCCGTCTGGTACAGCTACGTCGACAACGAAGACATCGAGGAAATCATCCAGGAGCACCTGGTGCATGGACGCGTCGTCGAACGGCTACGCATCTGAAACCGGGCCGCGGCTTCGACGGCCCGGCCGCCGGTGCCGTGCCACTGCCCGCGCTGCACCGCAAATGCCTGGGGGAACCCATGAAACAAGTGCTCTCTCGCTGCCTGCTGGTCGCCGCAACCCACCTGCTCTGCCCGGCAGCCCTCCCGGCCGATGAAGACAAGCCCCTGATTCCGAAAACGCTGAACGAACAGCTTGTGACCATAACTGTCGGCACCGGCTGGTCGCGCATCGACCTCGAGACCACACTTTTTGTCCCGCCAGGAGCGGGCCCTTTTCCTCTGGTCGTCATCAACCACGGCAAGACTGCCGGCGACCCGCGCTTCGAGCCGCGCGCCCGTTATCTGGCCGCCAGTCACGAGTTCCTCAGGCGCGGCTACCTGGTGGCCATCCCCATGCGACCTGGCTTCGCGAAATCCGCTGGCAGCCCTGTCGACCCGGGCTGCAACATTGAAAGCAATGGCCGCGTACAGGCGGAAACGATCATCGACTTCCTGCGCGAGATGCGGACGCGACCCGACGTCGATGCCGACCGCATCCTGGTGATCGGCCAGTCGCACGGCGGGTTGACCGCGATGGCCATCGGCGCAATCGGTTTCCCGGGCTTGCGCGGCATTCTCAACTTCGCCGGCGGCCTGCGCTACACCGCTCAGGGCTGCCTCTGGGAGCAGGCCCTGGTCGATGCCTTCGCCGCCTACGGCAGGAGCAGCCAGGTTCCCTCGTTGTGGTTCTACGGCGACAACGACAGCTACTGGGGTAAGCAACTGCCCGGAGAAATGTACCGCGCTTTTGCCGCGGCCGGAGGACAGGCCGAACTGGTCTCCTATGGCACCTTCGCCGGTGGCGACGCGCATCTGATGTTCGACAGCCCACAGGGGGTGGCGATCTGGTGGCCGGAGAGCGAACGCTTCCTGCGTCAGGTCGGGCTGCCGACCGAAGTACGCTTTGCCATCCTGCTCACCCCCCGGCCTGCCAGAACGGAGTACGCGGATGTGCAGGACGTCGAGGCGGTGCCGTATCTCGATGACCACCGGCGTGAGCTCTACGCCAATTTCCTGACCCTGCCCCGGCCACGCGCATTCGCCATCGCTGTCACGGGCAACGTCGGCTGGGCACACAGCGGACCCGACTCTCCGGCATCGGCACTGGAGAATTGCGCGCGCGTCGCAAAACGTCCCTGCTCGCTGTACGCGGTCGATGACGAGGTCGTCTGGCCGGTGGACAAGCCGGCCCGTCAATCGGGTGCCGGCGGATGGCAGGCACCCGCAACGGAACCGTAACCACCCGGCCTGCCGCGATGGCAGACCCAGGCACAGCAACGAGACCGATGATCTCCGCACCCCAGCCAGCGAAAGGAGTCCACAACAATGAAACTGCACCCGGAACATGTGCTGCTCGACGGCCCGGTCGGCAAGATCGACATCACCATCGAGAACCCCGGCGCGCCGCGTGGCATCGCGCTGATTGCCCACCCGCATCCGCTGTTCGGTGGCGGCAATACCAACAAGGTGGTGCAGACGCTGGCGCGCACCTTCAACCATCTCGATTACGTCGCGCTACGTCCGAATTTCCGCGGCGTCGGGCAGAGTGAGGGCAAACATGACGATGGCCAGGGCGAGACCGAAGACCTGCTGGCCGTGCTGACCGAAGCGAAGTGCCGCTATGGAAATCTGCCGGTGGCGCTGGCCGGATTCTCCTTCGGCGCCTACGTCCAGACACGGGTCGCCGCAGCCCTGCTCGAATCCGGCCATCCGGCACAGCGACTGGTGCTGGTCGGCACCGCCTCGGGTTTCGTCGAAGGCGCGCGCCGCTACCATACCAAGGCGGTTCCCGGCGACACCATCGTCATCCACGGCTCGGAGGACGCCACCGTGCCGCTGGCCAACGTCATCGAATGGGCCAAGCCGCTCGAACTGCCGGTGATCGTCATCCCCGGCGCCGACCACTTCTTCCACCGCCGCCTGCACGTCATCCGCGAAATCGTCAGCCGCGCATGGCGTCATTGAACGCCGCCGCTGCAGACACCGCCACGTTCGGCGGCGCCGCCCTGCAGGTCAGCGGTCTGCGCAAATCCTACACTGGTCAGACGGTGGTGGACGGCGTCGACTTCACGGTTCCCGCTGCCACCTGTTTCGGGCTGCTCGGCCCGAACGGCGCGGGCAAAACGACCACCCTGCGCTGCTGCCTCGGCCTGACCCCGGCCGATGCCGGCACCATCCGCCTGGCTGGCCACGTGCTGCCCGAACAGGCAGAGGTGGCCCGGACACGCGTCGGCGTCGTCCCGCAACTCGACAACCTCGACCCCGATTTCAGCAGCCGCGAGAATCTCCTGGTCTACGGGCGCTACTTCGGCATCAGCGATGCCGTGCTGCGGGCGCGCATCCCCGACCTGCTCGACTTCGCCGGTCTTTCCGGCAAGGAAGGGGCGAACATCCAGTCGCTGTCCGGCGGCATGAAGCGACGCCTGACGCTGGCCCGCGCGCTGATCAACGACCCCGACATCGTCTTTCTCGACGAACCGACCACCGGCCTCGACCCGCAAGCCCGCCACCTGATCTGGGATCGCCTGAAACGCCTGATCGCCCACGGCAAGACGCTGATCCTGACCACCCACTTCATGGACGAAGCCGAGCGCCTCTGTGACCGTCTGGCGATTCTCGATCACGGCCGGCTGATTGCCGAAGGTGCGCCGCGCGAACTGATCGCCCGGCACATCGAGCCACAGGTGGTCGAGATCTTTGGCGACGCCGCCACCACCTGGGCGCGGCGCAGGCAGGGCCTGGGCGAACGTCTGGAAACAGCCGGCGACACCGCCTTCTTCTACTGCCGCGACGCAGCACCGTTACTCGGCGCACTCGCCGGCACGCTGACCCTGCGCTACGTTCATCGCGCCGCCAGCCTCGAGGACGTCTTCCTCAAGCTGACCGGGCGGGATCTCAGGGACTGAAAGCATGAGCCACCGATGGATCGCCCTGCCTCGCCCCGGCTGGCGCTGGCTGCCGGTGTGGCGACGCAACTTTCTGGTCTGGCGCAAACTCGCCATCCCCTCGATCCTCGGCAACCTAGCCGATCCGCTGATCTACATGCTCGGTCTGGGCTACGGTCTGGGCAGACTGCTGCCGGCCGTACAGGGGGTGGACTACGTCCGCTTCCTCGCGGCGGGCACCATCGTCGCCAGCACCATGAACTCGGCGACCTTCGAAGCCCTCTACTCCGCCTTCTCGCGCATGCATGTCCAGAAGACCTGGGACGCGATCCTCAACACGCCGCTCTCGCTCGACCACGTGCTGACCGGCGAACTGGTCTGGGCGGCCAGCAAGAGCCTGCTGGCCGGCGTCGCCATCCTGCTCGTCGTCGGTGCGCTCGGTCTGGCCGCCGCGCCGCTCGCCCTGTGGATCGTGCCGGTGATCTTTCTCACCGGCCTCGCCTTTGCCGCCCTCGGCCTGATCGTCTGTGCGCTGGCGCCGTCCTACGATTTCTTCATGTACTACTTCACGCTGTTCATCACGCCGATGCTGCTGATTTCCGGGGTGTTCTTCCCGACCGACCAGTTGCCGGGCGTCGTGCAGACGATCGCCGCCTGGCTGCCGCTGGCGCACGCCGTGCAACTGGCGCGGCCGCTGCTGCTCGGACAGGTTCCCGAGAATATCGCCGGCCATCTGGCCGTGCTGCTGCTCGTCGCCGGCGTCGGCTTCTGCTTCGCCAGCGGACTGACACGGCGGCGCCTGCTCAAGTAACGGACCGACGTCAGGCTGGTTCGCGTGGGACAGGAATGCAGGGCTTGGCCAGGCCTGGCCTTTGCCGCGACAAACTCAACGGCGACAAGGTGTGGGCGGCCGCGCACCGCCCGCACTCACTCGCCGACACTGACCGGCAGCGGCGCCATCTCCTTGTAGAGCAGGCCGAGCGGCGGCTTGCGCGAGACGGTGATGATGCGGGTTCCGGGCGGGTAGATCAGATGATAGGAGAGAAACATGTGTGCCTCCTCACTGTCGAGGAGAATCTGACGCAAGGCCGCATAGCCGGGATGCCCGAGTACCTCGACCTCGTCGTAATCGTGACGGTTGAGCCGGATCGAGCGGCGGTGGAACTCGACTTCGGGGCGGTTCTCGCCCAGCAGTGCGTGCATCAGGCGGTAGCGAATCTCCGGCAGGACGATCACCCCGACGCAGTCGGCGCCGACCAGCCACTCGACCGCCCGGGCTTCGCCGACCGGGTCCGGTTCGTGGTCGCCAAAAGCCTGGCACCAGCGCGGGAAATACGCCGAGTAACGGCGAATCAGCTTTTCCATCACGGCGCGCCGCTAGCGGCTGCTCGCCGCGCGGTCGATCAGATGGCTGACGACATCGGTGTCCGAGACGAAACCCTGCAACTCGTTGTTGTCGATGACCAGCACGCTCTTCACCGAGTACTGGATCATCAGACGCGCCAGATAGCGGATTTCGAGATGCTGCGAGACCTGCAGCGCCGGTTTCTGGGCAATGTCATAGACATTGAGCAGATCGATGTCGCCGTCCTCGGCGATCACCGCCTTGGCGACGTCGCGATAGGCGACCAGGCCGTAAGCATCGCCCGAATGGCGCTTCTCGACCACCAGCGACTTGACGCCGCGCTCCTTCATCATCATCAGCGCCTCCCGCACGGTGGCCAGCGGGCTGATGGTGATGATCTTCTTCTTCATGATTCCGGCAACCAACATGGCAAACTCTCCTCGAGTCAGTGATTTTTCTGTGCAAGGCAGGGGATGAATGCAGCGAGGCCGCTCACAGGTCCTCCTCGACCTCGCGCCGAAAAGCCTGCATCTGCGCCAGTCCGATGCCGACCACACTGCCCAGCGGCAGCGAGAAGGCCAGGCCACCGCCCGGCAGATCCAATTTCATCTGCATCTTGACCGTCCGCAAGATGCGCATGGCGAGCAGCTTCTCGACCACGCAGAGCAGCAGCGACTCCTTGCGCTCGAGGCCGAGTCCGAGGAAGGTCTTGCGCTCGTTGTGCCGCAGGCCCTTGCCCTTGAGAATGGTGATGCCGGTGGCACCGGCTTCCTTGAGGATGTCGACCGCCCGATTCTCGTCCTCTTCGGGAACGATCAGTACGACAGCAGAAAACTTCATCGTGTTGACTCCTTGACAGGTTTCCTGGCGCGCAGCAACCAGGTGGCAAGCATGCCATAGGACATGACGATAATCATCGGCAGCAACGAGGCGAAGGCGATCAGGCCGAAACCGTCGATCATCGGGTCGCGACCCGGCGTACGTTCGGCGAGACCGACACCGAGCGCCGTCACCAGCGGCACGGTCACCGTCGAAGTGGTCACCCCACCGCAGTCGTAAGCGATCGGCACAATGAAGTCAGGTGCAAGCTTGGTCATCGCCAGCACCAGCAGGTAACCGGGAATCAGCCAGTAGGCGATGTTCGTGCCGTCGATGATCCGCGCGCAGCCGATGACGATGCCGATGCCCACGCCAACCGAGACCAGAAAGCGCAGCCAGAAGCCCTTGAGCTGCCCGAGACTGACGTCGTCGGCCTTGATCGACAGCGCGATGAGTGCCGGCTCGGCCATGGTCGTCGCGAAACCGATCAGGAAACCGTAGAGGTAGACCGCCCACATCGGCACGCCGTCGCGCATCAGGCCATTGGTCATCTCGTCGCCGAGCGGGAAGAGGCCGACCTGCAAACCCTCGTCGAACATGAACAGACCGACGGCGACCAGCACCATGCCGACCGCCAGGCCCCTGGGATCGGCCAGCGGGCGACGCAGGATGACGAAGCTCGAAAACAGTACGACGGCGATGATCGGCAGCAGGTTGCGGACCATGACCCCGAAATCGATCAGCATTTCGAGCGCGGCGTACTGGTGCTGATCGTCGCTCGGCATCATCAGCACCGACGTGCCGGCCGTTGCAGGAACGAAGAACAGGATCCCGTAGAGCTGAATGATGATCATCGGCGCCAGGGCGCCGAAAGCGATCAGGCCAAAACCGTCGAGCAGCGGATTACGCCCGCGGATACTGGTCGCCAGGCCCACACCCAGCGCGGTGAGCAGCGGCGCGGTGACGGTCGAGGCGACCACACCACCGGAATCGAAGGCCAGACCGACCAGTTGCGGCGGCGAAAAGACGGTCAGCACGATGACTATCAGATAACCGGGAATCAGGTAGTTGCCGATCGAGTGGCCGAGGACGATGCGCCAGACGCCCACCACCACTGCAATGCCGACGCCGAGTGCTGCCACCATGCGCAAGGTCAGTGCTCCCATGCTGCCGCCTGACACCGCTTCCGCCTTGTAGGCCACGGCCATCAGTGCCGGCTCGGCGGCTACCGAGGCAAAGCTGACGAAGAAGGCGAAGAATACCAGCCAGACGAACGAGCCACGCCGGGCAAAGTCGAAGGCCATCGTCTCGCCGGCCGGGAAGATCGCTGCGTCCAGCCCCTTGACGAACAGGGCCAGGCCGAGCAGAACGACCGCAAAGCCGCCGATCAGCGCCACCGGGCTGTCCGGCATGCGCTGGATGAAGAAGGCCTGGAACACGACCACCACGATCAGTGTCGGCGCCAGGTCGCGCGCCGCCTCGTGCAGGAGTTCGCGGATGACGCGGAGCAGCGAACCGAGACCCATGCTAGCTTTGATCGCCTGTTTGTCCGCCGGGAATCGGTGGACAAACAGACTGGCAACGGGCATTCACGTGTCCCGCGGGCGGGCGGCAGGGAGCTGTCCTTGTCATGGCGCGAATCATGCCCGATAAGCCACGCTACGGCAAGACTTGCCCGGTTAGAGCTGATTGGCATGAAACGGGCGGGGTCGGAACAGCTCCCGCGGCCCTGCCCCGCCGGCTGCCACCACTTGGAACCCGGCCAGCGGGCGATCTCGGTCCTTGGCAGGGAAGCAAGAGGGGCATCCGTTCAGGCGGCGCAGATCGTCTGCCCCCGCGCAAGCTCCGGACGGAAGATGCCGATTGACGGCAATGATCGCCAGCGGCGATACTTGGATGTTGGCGTTTGATCCGTTCATCATGTCACGGGTGCCGCCCGGCGCACCAGCCGTTGCGGGCACTGGCAACGAGCAGCGCCGCCTCCATGACGGCGAGGGCGGGCGGCTGACTGATCTCGTTTTCCAGTCGCAGGGGTAAATCATGCTCAACCGCTTCGCACCGGCGCTCCATATTCTCGGCATTCTGATCGTCGGTTTCGGCGGTCTGATGTTGCTGCCGCTCAGCGTGGCGTGGCTGACCGCGGACGGGGCCCACAGCGCCTACGACGAAGCCGTTCTGATCACCATCGCCAGTGGCGTCCTGTTGTCGTTCTCGGTTCGCCGGCAGAAGCGCGACATGAGCGTGCGCGACAGCTTTCTGCTGGTGGTGCTGATCTGGTCGCTGCTGCCGGCTTTCGGCGCCCTGCCGCTGTATCTGCACATCAGGGACCTGTCATGGACCGACGCCTATTTCGAGGCCGTCTCGGGTCTGACCGCCACCGGGGCAACGGTGCTGTCAGGCCTCGATCACCTGCCGCTGTCGATCAACTTCTGGCGTACCTTCATGCACTGGGTTGGCGGCCTCGGCGTGGTGGTGCTGGCGGTGGCCATTCTGCCAATGCTCGGTTTCGGCGGACGCAGCATGCTCAAGGCCGAAACACCGGGTCCGATGAAGGACTCGAAGATAACGCCACGGATCACCGAGACCGCCAAGGGGCTGTGGGTCGTTTACGTGATTCTGACGATCGCCTGCACCACAGCCCTCCATCACACGGGAATGGAACCCTGGGACGCGTTGATGCACGCCATGTCGATCATGGGCCTGGGCGGCTTTTCGACCAAGGACGCCAGCCTCGGCCACTTCGACAGCCTCGAGATCGAACTGGTGGTCATTTTTTTCGCGTTGCTCGCGGGCATCAACTACAGCACCCATTTCCTCGCCCTGGCGAAGCGCTCGCTGCGTGTCTATCGCTTCGACGTCGAGGCACACTACTTCCTCGGCTTTCTCGCCCTGAGCATCCTCGCTCTTTCGCTCTACCTGTGGCCGGACGAACTCTACGACGATTTCCCGACCACGCTGCGCTACGTCGCTTTCCACTCGGTGTCGCTGGCCACCTCGCTGGGCTTTGCCACGACCGATTACGCCCAGTGGCCGCTGTTCGGGCAACTCTGGATTCTCTTCCTCGGCAGCTTCGTCGCCTGTTCCGGTTCGGCCGGTGGCGGTATCAAGATGGTGCGCGCGGTGATCCTCTACAAGCAGGTATTCCGCGAACTGATGCGGGCGATGCACCCGCGCAGCCTGCACAGCGTGCGCTTCGGCGAAACGTTGATCCCCGACCACGTGCTGCACGCGATCCTCGGCTTCCTGTTCATCTATGTCGTGTCGATCGTCTCCCTGACCCTGCTCCTGATCGCCACCCGGCTCGACGTGATCACCGCCTTCTCGGCCATCGTCGCCTGCATCAACAACACCGGCCCTGGCCTCAACCTGGTCGGGCCGGCCACCACCTACGCCGTGCTCACCGATTTCCAGACCTGGGTCTGCACCTGGGCAATGCTGCTCGGCCGCCTCGAAATTTTCACCTTGCTGGTGCTTCTGATGCCCGCCTTCTGGCGGCGTTGAGAAGGATGGAGTCGGAGGATGCTGACGCAGTGAAACACGGGGACTGGTTGCGGCGACCCATTGACCGCGCCGCAAAGCCGACGTCGCCGCCAGTCTTTCAATGCCACACGGCTTCATGAATCACGAACCTCGAGATCGCCATGCCCCACAAAAGCGCCGCCGCACTTCGCGTGCGGCGGCATGATGTTGCGGCTGGCGGGGCACCCTACTTCTTCTTTACGGCCGGCAAATCGGTGCACACGCCTTCATAGACCTCTGCCGCCATGCCCACCGACTCACCCAGCGTCGGGTGCGGATGGATGGTGTGGCCGATGTCGGCGGCGTCACAGCCCATTTCGACCGCCAGGCAGACTTCGCCGATCAGGTCGCCGGCGTCGGTGCCGACGATACTGCCGCCGATGATGCGGTGCGTCTCTTCATCGAAGATCAGCTTGGTGAAGCCCTCCTCCCGACCGTTGGCCAGCGCGCGCCCGGACGCCGCCCAGGGGAAGACACTCTTGCCGTACTTGATGCCTTCGGTCCGGCATTGCTCCTCGGTCTTGCCGGCCCAGGCGATCTCCGGATCGGTATAGGCTACCGAGGGAATCTGCAGGGCGTCGAAGCAGCGCTTGCTGCCGTGTGCCGCTTCGGCGGCGACATGTGCCTCATGCACGCCCTTGTGGGCGAGCATCGGCTGGCCAACGATGTCGCCGATGGCGAAGATGTGCGGCACGTTGGTGCGCAACTGCGTATCGACCGGAATGAAACCGCGCTCATTGACGAGGACACCGGCCTTGTCGGCTGCCAGCTTTCGCCCGTTGGGCGAGCGGCCGACGGCGACCAGCACGAGGTCGAAACGCTCCTTCTCGTCGCTGCTGTAAGTGACTTCGATTCCCTCGGGAGTGGCCGTTGCGGCCACCACGCCGGTGTTGAGCAGGATGCGGTCGAAGCGGTGGGCATTGCGCTTCTCCCAGACCTTGACCAGATCACGATCGGCGCCCGGCATGAGCACCGCCCCGAGTTCGACAACGGTGATGCGCGAACCGAGCGCCGAGTAGACGCTGGCCATTTCGAGACCGATGATGCCGCCACCGACGACCAGCATGCGCTTCGGAATCTGGCGCAGTTCGAGGGCGCCGGTCGAGTCGACGACGCGCGGGTCATCGGGCATGAAGGGCAGCGCGATCGGCTGCGATCCGGCAGCGATGATCGCCTTCTGGAAGCGGATCAGCTTGCTGCCACCACCGGCCAGCGCCACTTCGAGATGATGCGGGTCGGCAAACTGGCCGACCCCCTGCACCACTTCGACCTTGCGCCCCTTGGCCATGCCGGCGAGACCGCCGGTCAACTTGCCGACCACCTTGTCCTTGTGCGCACGCAGCTTGTCGAGATCGACACTCGGAGTAGCGAAGCTGACGCCGCAGTCGCCCATGTGCTGCGCTTCGTCCATCACCACGGCGATGTGCAGCAGCGCTTTCGACGGAATGCAGCCGACGTTGAGGCAGACGCCACCGAGCGTCGGGTAGCGCTCGACGAGGACGGTCTTCATGCCGAGGTCGGCGCTGC